>Ga0105354_1002799_pt1 | contig 10289 bp, 6 predicted proteins | sample GOMGulsemesocosm_FD_83658 | JGI IMG/M metagenome (GOLD analysis project Ga0105354, IMG submission 83658) | Methane-oxidizing microbial communities from mesocosms in the Gulf of Mexico - GOM9B Gulf of Mexico | ecosystem: Environmental > Aquatic > Marine > Cold seeps | place: USA: Gulf of America...
TCATGCAACTATCGTAGAAAAATCAGCTAAATCGACAGCGGTATCATTTGGTTTTCCTATTGATACAATACGTAGCGATAAAGACTGGACAGCATTGTGGTTAATACGCTCTTACTTTGGTGAGCATAGAAGCTCGAACAGCTTCTTATATCAAAGAATTCGTCAGACACGTGGCATGAACTACGGTGATTATTCTTACATTGAATATTTCCCACGTGGTATGTACCAAACAAAACCTGATGCAAATTTAGGTCGTTCGGAGCAAATCTTTCAAATTTGGTTAAGACCACTTAGATCAAATAATGATGCGCATTTTGCGACACGTACCGCTTTATTTGAATTAGATAATTTAATAAAAAAAGGCATGACACAGGAAAGCTTTGAAGCAACACGTAATTTCTTAACTAACTTTGTGCCGCAAATGGTCGCAAGCCAAGATAAGCAGTTAGGTTATGCACTTGATAGTCAATTCTATAATACTGATGAGTTTGTATCTTATGTACGTAAACAACTAGAAACTTTAACTGTTGCAGATGTAAATAGTGTAATAAAAGAGAACTTACAAACTGATAATATTCAATATGTATTTATTACGGGTGACGGTAAAGACATGCAAAAGCGCTTAGCGTCTGAGCAGGCTTCACCTTTAAAGTATAATACTGATAAACCGGCTGAGTTAGTTGCTGAAGATAAAATCATTGAAAGCTATAAACTGAGTATTCCTAAAAAGAATATTGAAGTATTAGCCATAGATAAAGTATTTAAATAGTTTATTTATTTTAAATACAGGGTCATTCCCGAGTTGTATTATCGGGAATCTATTTTTACTATTTAGTTTGAAACGAGAGTGAAGGTGGGCCTGCGGCATAATATCCGTAGGTGACCATTCTTTTAATTGAAAAACGTTTAATCTTCTACACGGTTACGACCATATTTTTTAGCTAAATAAACTGTTTTGTCTGCTGTTATTAATAATTCATTAAAATCAAAACCATTTTCTTGACTCGATGACACGCCGAAACTGGCAGAAACAGCAGCCGATTTGATACTTATTCTTTCTATTTCTTCACGCACTTTTTCAGCCTTTTCTTTAGCTTGTTCTTGATTGCAGTAGGGTAATACCATTAAAAATTCATCACCACCTAGTCGCACTGCGATATCTTCTACACGAGTAGATTTTTGTAAAATTCGAGCTACGGCTATCAGTACATCATCTCCGGTATCATGGCCAAGTTGATCGTTTATAGGTTTAAAGTTATCTAAATCTATCATGACTAAACTGACATTATGATTTTGTCGTTTAGCGAGCATGAGTGCTTTTTCTACAAATGGCATCAAAAAGTGGCGGTTATATAAGCCTGTTAGATGATCTGTCATAGCGACTTGCTCTAAGGCATATTGCTGTTGTTTGACTTGTAAATATAAGTGATGGGCTAAAACAAGATTATTTACTCTTGCTGCCAGCTCGGCTTGGATCACTGGCTTGGTAATAAAGTCATTAGCCCCTTTTTTTAAGGCATCAATACGTTGTGTGGAATTTAATTTTCCTGATAAAGCTAAGATAGGGATCAAAGATTTTTCATCTGTTCTAGCACGAATACTTTTAATAACTTCAATACCATCTTTATTACCCGGCAGAATAATATCCAATAAAACCAAATCAAAATCTGTCGTTTCAAAAGCGGCGAGGGCAGTATCAGCATCTATATAATGCGTTATAGATAAGCCCATCTGTTTCAATATTTCCATCGTCATATTCGCAACAGAGAGATGATCTTCTACATAAAGTACATGGCCTGATCTATCACATTTAATAATTTCATTTTGAGTTAAACTAGAGAATAGGCTTTTTAATGAATCAATATCCATTTTTTGGCAAATATAATTAGCTTCATTTTTTGTTATTTTTGGGAATTTATTTGTATCAGTTTCACTACTTAAAATAACCGTTAGTGGATTCTTATTTTTTTCATCAGATTTTATTTTTGTGCTTAGCAAAATGCCTGTCATATCAGTTAACTGCATCGAGATGCAGATAAAGTCAAAGGTATCATTTTCAAGCTCAGTTAGCGCATCTAGTGTATTAGAAACGATTATAGGTGTGACAGAATAACCTCGAAGTAATTCTTCAAGTAATAAACTGTAGGTTTTTGATGGTTCAATAATTAATACATTCACATTAAACACCTTATAAAATAAGCAGCTCCATGCAATGTGCTAATCCATTTACTTTGAAAGTAAGAATTATTAACGAAGTAATAAATACTACCAAAGTATGAAAAGTGTACTGACTTATAATTATTAAAACAAGTTTAAGGTGGTTTATTATGAATTAATTACCTTTGGATTTATTTTATGGTAATAGATTAAGCCCGCTATTATGAAACTCAATGGCATAATAGAGATTAGATTTAGCGTCTGCCAACCTAAGCTAGACTCAAGCCAGCCAGCACTTAATGAAGAAAGTGTCACCATACTAAATACAAGAAACTCATTAGCGGCTTGGGTTTTTGCCTTCTCACTTGAGGTATATGTTGTACTCACCATTTGCGTGGCGCTGATAAACATAAAGTTCCAACCCACACCTAATAAAAACAAGGCCAATAAAAAATGTGTATGGGTAATGCCATGTAAATTTATAATAATGCATAAACCAATTAAAACCGCGCCTATAAATATCATATTAATTGAGCCAAACTTCTCTATGAGTCTGCCTGTGAAAAGTGAAGGAACAAACATACCTAGTACATGCCATTGAATAACAAAAGCGGAGTCTTCAAAGTCAAAGCCATGGCGGTGCATGGCAAGGGGGGTTGCTGTCATTAATAGGTTCATTAAAGTAAAGCTAATCATGGCAGCGGTAACTGCAATGATAAATTTAGGCTGTATTAATATCGTTTTTAAAGCTCTTGCAGGGTCTTCATTGTGTGTCTGCTGTACTTTAGCAAAAGAGACAAACTGCAGCATAAAAATAGCCAAAGTATAAAGGCAGGCAAGGGCTATAAATGTATTGCTAAAATTAAGAGAAGGGAATGACTTCTCAACCCAAATCGCTAAATTGGGTCCTAAGATAGCCGCGATAATACCACTTGCCATGATAAATGAAATTGCACGGCTGGGATTGTCAGGATCAGCTTCGATTGCAGCAAAACGATATAGGGTAGCAAAACCAATTGCCACACCGATTAGGCCTGTAGCAAAGCAAAATAAGCTAAAGGAGCTTGTTTCTAACGCATAAACAGCTATTAAAATACCAATGATGCCAATTGCATTACCTAAACTAAAACCGTTTTTTCTGCCTATTCTAGCCATTAATAAAGATGCAGGTATGGTCGCCAACAATAAACCTAAACTTTGTGTTGCAACGGGCAGGGTGATCCAACCTTCACTTGGACTGAGTTGTTGGCCTATTAGTGCAGTCACTGTTACTAGCATAATATTACCTGTGGTAATTAAACCTTGGCATAAAGCGAGTATTAATACATTTCTATTCATTTATATTTTTATATGATGATTTTTTAGACGTCGAAAATACGTGTTTACTTGAGTAAACACAAACTTATATTTTGTTACATTTAAAGCTATTTAACTTTTAGTTATGGCTTATAACCAATAAACTAAGGATGCGGGCACACATTAAACATGAATTCAGTTAAACTGTTATAATATAAAATGAACGGTCGTTTAAAGAAAAGAGTAAAGCATAATGCGTTATGAAGTTTGGGAACAATTAAGAGTTGAAGCAACTGCCTTAGTAAAAAAAGAACCGCTTTTGGCAAGTCATGTATATTCATGTGTATTAAACCATGAGTGTTTAGGATCTGCTTTAAGTTTTATTGTTGCCAATAAGTTATCTGATGCAGTGGTTTCTCCTTTTACTTTTAGAGAGTTATTTGATCAGGCTTTTGTTGACTGTGATCGCATGCTGACCTTTGTTGCCACAGATATAAAAGCGGTAACAGAGCGAGATCCTGCCGCGGTTAATTATTTAACCGTTTTATTAAACCTTAAAGGCTTTCAATCAATTCAAGTACATAGATTAGCACACTGTTTATGGCGTCAAGATCGCAAAGAGCTTGCTCGCTTTATTCAAAGCCGTAATTCAGAAGTCTTTGGTGTTGATATTCACCCTGCCTGTAAAGTAGGTAAAGGCATTATGTTTGATCACGCAACAGGTATTGTTATTGGCGAAACCGCAGTCATTGAAGACAATGTATCAATACTACAATCTGTTACTTTAGGTGGTACAGGTAACGAACAGGGGGATCGTCATCCTAAAATTCGTGAAGGTGTATTAATAGGTGCAGGGGCTAAAGTATTAGGTAATATTGAAGTAGGCGCCGGTGCTAAAGTCGGTTCAGGTTCAGTTGTATTAAATGATGTTAAACCACATACAACCGTAGTGGGAGTACCGGCTAAATCAGTTGGCAAACCAGATTCCCAATGCCCAGCTAAATCAATGGAACAAAATTTTTATGATGATGAAGATTCATTATCAAGTTCATATTTGTAACTTTTACTTTTAAATTAACGACATTAAAGGCGAATTAATTCGCCTTTTTTATTGATTGACCTCTATCACTTTACTTATCACTTTTCCATCAGCTAATTGAGTTACTAATTCATCATTTACTTTGATTTGTTTTACTGAATTTGTAACGACTCCTTTATTACTGGTAATAGAATATCCTCTAGCAAGTACTGTTAGCGGGCTTGTACTATCCAATTTAGAAGCGTTGATTGCCAGTTCATTTTGGCAAATTTGTAATTTTGCTGAAATCGCATGGTCTAACTTATTTCTCAAATATACTAAATTAATTTTTGCTTGGTTGATGTTATTTTCAGGGTTCTGTTTTTGCAATCTAGGTTTTAAATAAGCTAATTGATGTTGGCTATTATTGATTTTTCTTTCAATGGCACGCTCAAGTCGTATTGATAGTTCGTCTAATTTTTGGCTTTGCTGTTGTAGTTTATGTTCTGGGTGATGCAGTTTTAAATTTTGAAATAAATCGTTTTGCTTATGGTGTTGTTGCGTTAAATATAAAGTAAAAGCGCGCTGTAAGCGGCTTTTAAATTCATTTATTTGATTATGAATATAACTTGAATCTGGACTAACTAACTCTGCCGCTGCAGAAGGGGTTGGCGCGCGTACATCGGCAACAAAGTCACTAATGGTCGTATCTATCTCATGACCTACAGCGCTGACGATTGGAATATCTGAATCAAAAATAGTGTAAGCGAGTTGTTCATGGTTAAAACACCATAAATCTTCTAATGAGCCACCACCGCGACCTAAAATGAGCACATCTACTTCATCTCTTTGGTTGGCTAAGTTTATCTTCTCAATCAGCTGCTGGTGGGCCTGAGCTCCTTGTACTTGTGCTGGATATAAAATGACTTCTAGTTGTGGTGCTCGGCGTTTTAATACGGTTAAAATATCTTTAAAAGCAGCGCCAGTAGCAGAGGTGATTACACCGACTTTATTTATTACGGTAGGTAAAGCTTGTTTATCCATGGCGTTGAATAAACCTTCGGCTGCTAATTTTTGTTGTAATGCTTCAAATTCTTGTTTTAATGAGCCTTGGCCTGCGGGTTCTATTTGTTCAACGATAAGTTGATAATCACCACGAGGTTCATATAAAGAAATACGCGCACGCACGGTAACTTGTTCGCCATTTTTAGGTCTAAAGCTTGATGCTCGATTATTGCCTCGCCACATAGCTGCACGAATTTGAGCGTTATTGTCTTTTAAAGTGAAATACCAATGACCGGACGCAGGAGCTACAAAATTAGAAATTTCTCCGTTTAAAGTGAGTGAAGCAAAGTTACGCTCAAGTAAAAAACGAATTTCTTTGTTTAATTTTGTGACAGTGTAAACGGGTTGTTTACTTTGCATTTTTTCTGAACCAAACATGATTTTCCAAGTAAAGATATTTTAGCAAGCTCACTGTACCACAAATAAATAATTATTTTAATTTACTAAACGACAAACTGCTGTTAAAATCCGGCCGCAACTCCATATAATTTTTTATTAACCTTCAATTGTGAGAAGTTGCCACATGCTACGAATAGCTAAAGAAGCTTTAACCTTTGATGACGTACTTTTAGTACCTGGTCATTCTACTGTTTTACCTCATACTGCCAATCTAAATACGCGCTTAACGCGTGGTATTGAGCTTAACTTACCTTTAGTATCTGCTTCAATGGATACTGTGACAGAAGCGCGTCTTGCGATCGCTATGGCACAAGAAGGTGGTTTAGGTTTTATCCATAAAAATATGACGATTGAAGAACAAGCTAACAATGTTCGTAAAGTAAAAAATTACGAAGCAGGGATTGTTTCTGATCCTGTTACTGTGACTGCAGAATTAACGATTAAAGACGCATTAATCTTATCGGAAGATAAAGGCTTTTCTGGTTTTCCAGTAACTGATGCTAACAATACTTTAATGGGCATAGTTACAAGCCGCGATATGCGTTTTGAAACTAAATTAGAACATTCTGTTTCTACTGTTATGACTAAGCAAGATAAGTTAGTAACTGTAAAAGAAGGCGCTAAGCGTGAAGAAATTTTAAGTTTAATGCATGAACACAGAATTGAAAAAATTCTTGTAGTTGATGATGCATTTAAACTTAAAGGCATGATCACGGTAAAAGATTATCAAAAAGCACAAGAAAAACCGAACGCATGTAAAGATGAGTTTGGTCGTTTACGTGTTGGTGCTGCTGTAGGTGTAGGCGCTGGAACTGATGAACGAATTAATGCACTTGTTGAAGCCGGTCTTGATGTATTATTAATTGATACTTCTCATGGACACTCTCAAGGTGTTCTAGATCGTGTTTCTGAAACTCGCAAAGCTTTCCCTGACTTACAAATCGTTGCTGGTAATGTTGCAACCGCTGAAGGTGCCATTGCTTTAGCTGATGCAGGTGTTGATGCTGTTAAAGTGGGTATCGGCCCAGGTTCAATCTGTACAACTCGTATTGTTACAGGTTGTGGCGTGCCACAAATCACTGCTATCTCAGATGCTGTTGAAGGCTTAAAAGGTCGTGGCATTCCAGTGATCGCTGATGGCGGTATTCGTTTCTCAGGTGATATCGCAAAAGCATTAGTAGCTGGTGCATCATGTGTGATGGTAGGTTCAATGCTAGCGGGTACTGAAGAAGCGCCGGGTGAAGTTGAACTTTACCAAGGTCGTTACTACAAATCATACCGTGGTATGGGTAGTTTAGGTGCGATGAATCAAAAAGAAGGTTCATCAGATCGTTACTTCCAAGATTCTAAAGAAGCTGAGAAATTAGTTCCTGAAGGTATAGAAGGTCGTGTTGCATATAAAGGACCTATTGCTAATATAATACATCAGCAAGTTGGTGGCATTCGTAGCTCAATGGGCTTAACGGGTTGTGCAACTATCACAGATATGAACACCAAACCAATGTTTGTACGTGTTACTTCTGCAGGTATGGGTGAGTCGCATGTTCATGACGTGCAAATCACTAAAGAAGCGCCAAACTACCGTCAAGGTTAATTGAGCCGTTTCAAATCGCTGTTATAGCAATTATTAGTGGGTTAACTTAGGTTAGCCCATATTTATTTAGTTTTCTTTCAATCGAGAGACATCATGAGCAAAAATATTCACGATTCACGTATCCTAATTTTAGATTTCGGTTCTCAATACACGCAATTAATTGCACGTAAAATACGTGAAATTGGTGTTTACTGTGAATTATGGGCATGGGATGTAACTGAAGAGCAAATTAAAGAGTTTAATCCTCAAGGTATCATTTTATCTGGTGGTCCAGAGTCGACTACACTAGAAGGCAGCCCAAAAGCTCCAGAGTATGTATTTAATGCTGGCGTACCAGTGTTAGGTGTATGTTATGGCATGCAAACAATGGCAAAGCAGCTTGGTGGTAAAGTTGAAAGCTCGGATAAAAAAGAGTTTGGTTACGCACAAGTTGAAAATGTTGCACATTCAAATCTAATGGAAAACATTGAAGATCATTTATCAGATGCTGGTAATGGTTTATTAGATGTTTGGATGAGCCATGGTGATAAAGTTATTGATATCCCAGCTGGTTTTACAACTGTTGCTAAAACTGATACTTGTCCTCATGCTATTATGGCAAATGATGAAAAACGTTTTTACGGTATTCAGTTTCACCCAGAAGTAACACATACAAAACAAGGTTTGCGTATTTTAGAGCGCTTTGCAATTGATCTTTGTGGTTGTGAAAAATTATGGACGCCAGCTACGATTATTGAAGATGCTGTTGCACGTATGAAAGAACAAGTGGGCGATGATGAAGTTATCCTTGGTTTATCCGGCGGTGTAGATTCATCAGTAGTTGCTATGTTATTAGATCGTGCTATTGGCGATAAGCTAACATGTGTATTTGTTGATAATGGTTTGCTTCGTTTAAACGAAGGTCAGCAAGTAATGGATATGTTTGGTGATCACTTTGGATTAAATATCATTAAAGTTGATGCTGAAGAGCAGTTCTTAAATGATCTTAAAGGTTTATCAGATCCAGAACTTAAGCGTAAAGCGATTGGCCACACATTTATTGATATTTTTGATGCTGAATCTAAAAAGCTTAAAAATGCAAAATGGTTAGCACAGGGTACTATCTACCCAGACGTAATCGAATCAGCTGCATCCGCTACTGGTAAAGCGCATGTCATTAAATCACACCATAATGTAGGTGGTTTACCTGACGATATGGAAATGGGCTTAGTAGAGCCATTACGTGAGTTATTTAAAGATGAAGTACGTAAAATTGGATTAGAGCTAGGTTTACCATATGACATGCTTTACCGCCATCCTTTCCCTGGACCTGGTCTAGGTGTGCGTGTTCTTGGCGAAATCAAAAAAGAGTATTGTGACTTATTACGTCGCGCAGATGCAATCTTCATTGAAGAATTACACAAAGCTGAGCTTTACCACAAAGTAAGCCAAGCATTTACTGTATTCCTTCCTGTTAAATCTGTTGGTGTTATGGGTGATGCGCGTAAATATGATTGGGTTGTATCATTACGTTGTGTTGAAACAATTGATTTTATGACTGCACGTTGGTCTCATTTAGCATATGATTCCGTAGGTCTAGTTTCGAAACGAATCATAAATGAAATTGATGGTATGTCTCGTGTAGTTTACGATATGTCAGGAAAGCCACCTGCAACAATCGAATGGGAGTAGTAGTTACTCATAGTGTCGTCATTTAAGCTTACTTCTTCGCTGAAAAATGCGCATTTAGACTACTAAACTGTGCTTTTTCGCCTTGAATTAAACATAAATGACTTAACTATGAGCACTACTGTACTAATACGAAATAAAAAACGCTCATTGAGCGTTTTTTTTTGCTTTGGTATTACATCTGCGATCTCAAACAGATTTTAATGGTGTTTCTTTTATATACTGATTCGCAAAATATGGGCCAATATTTTAAAGGAATAAATTATGGAAATTTTTAACTGTAAAATTAATAAACTCGCTTCAATTGTTGCAGTTGCTATCGCTTTAGGTGGTTGTTCTGGTGCAATGGAAGAGACAAAAAGTACGGGGAACTTTGAACAGTCATCAGGAAAAGTAGTTGGTGCTTACTTCCCTGACTGGCGTATCTATGATGAAGTGCCTTATACGCCAGCACAAATCCCCGCTGGTGATTTAACACATGTTATCTACTCATTTTTAACCATGTGTGGACCTCACCCTGCTGATACTGGTGAGGCATTACTAAAACAAATTGAAGAAACCTGCAAGGATAAACCTGCCTCTACCGCTATTGTGGCAGATCAACAGGCTGCATACGGTTTAACACTTGAAGATGGCACTGAATATGAAGGTCATTTTGAGCAATTTAAAGCATTAAAAGCGGCTAACCCTCACCTCATTGTTTTACCTTCGTTTGGTGGCTGGACAATGTCACATCCTTTCCATGAAATGATTAAAACAGATGCTGGGCGTAAACAATTTGTGACTTCTGCAATTCAGCTTATTGATGAGTCTGAAGTGTTTGATGGTATTGACCTTGATTGGGAGTATCCTGGTGGTGGCGGTTTAACGACTGCATCTTGGGACCCAAAAACAAAACTTAGCACCGAAGCGATGAAACATGAAACAAAAATGTTTACAGTGATGCTTAAAGAGTTGCGTGAAGGTCTTGATGCATTGGGTGAGAAAAATGGTCGCTATTATGAGTTAAGTGCTGCCGCTGGGGTGCCACCAACGAAAGTAGCAAACATTAACTACCCTGAAGCAAGTCAATATATCGATAATTGGTTTGCA
>Ga0105354_1002802_pt1 | contig 10285 bp, 9 predicted proteins | sample GOMGulsemesocosm_FD_83658 | JGI IMG/M metagenome (GOLD analysis project Ga0105354, IMG submission 83658) | Methane-oxidizing microbial communities from mesocosms in the Gulf of Mexico - GOM9B Gulf of Mexico | ecosystem: Environmental > Aquatic > Marine > Cold seeps | place: USA: Gulf of America...
ACCCAGTCCAAATACACCGTAAACGATGGAAGGAACTCCGGCTAGATTGTTGACCGCAATACGGATTAAGCGAGTCATGAAACCTTGTTTAGCGTATTCGCTTAAGTAAACAGCTGCAACCACACCAAAAGGGGTGACCATGATAGACATCAAAATAACCATCATCACTGTACCAAAAATCGCCGGGAAGATACCGCCTTCAGTGTTAGCCTCACGCGGCTCCTCTGCAACAAACTCCCAGATCTTCTCAAAGTAGTGCTGCACTTTTTGTAGTGTATCCATGTTGTTAGCACGGAAAATACGTACTAAAGTAGCAACAGGCACCGAGATGATGGCGCCTGTGGATACTTCTACGTCAATACTGTCGCGATTAATCTCACCATAAAGAGATATTAACCGGTCTTCTAATTTTCTATAGTCTTCTTTGAGCCTAGCGGTACTGCGCTCTATTTGTGCAAGCTCCTGTATATCATTATCACCGTCAATTTCCATACGGCGCTGTTTAAGCCTCAGTCTTTCCAGCTCATAGTTAATACTGCCAATATCGTCTTTTTCAATATCAAGAATATGCGCTTTTAGTTCAATTGCCCGTGCCATACTCTTATTAAGCAACACCCATAGCTCTGTATATTCGGAACTTGGCTCAAAACCCGTATGTGCGGCTATGACAGTGTCTTGTTGCTTAAGTGCGCGCAGGTAGCCATATAGGTTGCCCCACTCGTAGCGCTCAGCAGTGAATAACATTGCAGGGGTGCTTTTTTCACTTAAATTTCGCTCTAATACCCAATTGAAATCGATACCGCCGATATCGCGATTCCCTGTCTTTATCAGCTTGCGCTCTAAGCTTTCAATTCCAGAGGCTACTTCAATGCCTGCGTCTCTCAATTGTGTAGCGCTGACTTGTTCTATTTGAACAATTTCACCGATTACCTTACGGCTATTATCTTTCTCGGTGTAAGTCGCTTGAATAACGTCAGCAGGCCAAAAGTGAGCGAGACCACGCGCACCAATTAAACCTATTAGGCTGACAACCATGATCATACAGATAGCCACGGCACCGGCATTTAACCAGATCCAAGGGGTACCAGATTTTACCCAGTCTTTAACGGAAGTTTTCATTTTAAATAATCCTAGCAACGCTTACAGCGAACCGTATTTATTACGTAATCTATGCCTGATAACTTCGGCACAAGTGTTTACTACAAAAGTGAATAAGAACAGTGAGAATGCGGCTAAGAACAGCACCCGATAATGAGTACTCGCCACTTCAGCTTCTGGCATTTCAACTGCGATATTAGCGGCAAGAGTACGCATGCCTTCAAAGATATTAACGTCCATAATCGGTGTATTACCGGTGGCCATTAATACGATCATAGTTTCGCCAACAGCACGTCCCATACCCACCATTAAAGCGGAGAATATTCCTGGGCTGGCGGTTGGTAAGACCACTCTAACAAGTGTTTGCCAAGGCGTTGCACCGAGTGCGAGCGAGCCATAGCTTAAATGCTTAGGGACTGAGAAAATAGCGTCTTCTGTGATAGTGAAAATAGTCGGTATAACCGCAAACCCCATCGCGATGCCTACAACTAATGCATTACGCTGATCAAAAGGAATACCCGCTTCTTCGGTGATCCAGTGGCGCAAATCTCCGGCAAAAAATAGATCTTCTACATTTGGGGCAAAGTGGATACTAAATAGCGTCGCTAATATGACAACAGGAATCAGTAGTGCTGCATCCCAGCCATAGGGCATCATATTTCTGAATGATTTAGGTAAATTCGCCCAACCAAAGCCAAAGCCGAGTATGGATATTGGAATGCATAATAAAGTGAGGAAAATACCGGCCAAGTTGTTTTCTATAAAAGGTGCAAGCCAAAGACCTGCTAAGAAACCGAGAATAACGGTTGGTAATGCTTCCATAAGCTCGATTAACGGCTTCACTTTGCGACGCATAGCCGGCGCCATAAAATAGGCGGTATAGATCGCGCCACAAATTGCCAAGGGTGTTGCCAGTAACATGGCATAAAATGCGGCTTTTAGGGTGCCAAATGCCAGCGGCATTAAGCTGTATTTTGGTTCGAAATCATTGTTAGAAGCCGATGACTGCCAAATATAAGCTGGCTCTTGATAGCCTTCATACCAGACTTTATCCCACAATGCCTGCCAGGAAATGTCAGGGTGTTCGTTGTCGATAGCCCATAAAGTAATATGGCCTTTTTGCTCCACTAATAATGCATTTGAGCGCGGTGCATAAGCCATTGCCGTAACGGTATCTTGCGCAATGTTTTCGCTTAGTACTTTGCGATTCGCTGTCGCGTTGAATAAATAGAGCTCGCCGTTTTTATCTATAGCAGCAAAGCCTTTGCGACGGTGCTCCATGGCGACGACTCCAACAGCGCTAGCAGTGGTTTCAAAATCTCGTATTCTTTGCAGTGTCCATTGAGAGTGATCGTCTCTGACAAGGAACCACTGTGAAAGCACCCCTTGATCATCACCGATAATGAGTGAGTTATTTCCCAGTAGTAAAGAGAAGCTAGTGATCTTCCCCGTTGTTGCCTTTATTTTTTGTATTGATTTCTTGCCTGCATCAGCCTGTAAATCATAGAGGGTGACTTCTCCCTGAGCTTCAGTGGCGAGTAACCAGCGTTTCCCTGGAAGCAGTAATAACTTACTTGCATCACTCTTTATAGAAGGGTGTGATTCGGACTGGGTCGTTATTTCTAATTCTTCTGTGAGTAGGTTCTCTTGCGCACTAATATTCGTTTGCATTAACTGACCATGACTACTTGCGAGAATGCTCCAATTTTCATCTTCGTTAGAAATAGTTAGCAAGTCTATTTTTGCATTGGCGACTTTGATAGGAGTCTCGCCTAATGGATAGCTTAATGATGGCGTTATTAAGCGTGCGCCATCAGGGTAAGTGCTGGCATATTGATGCTGAAAAACAACGACTTCGCCATTGTCGTAGCCGATGGCAAAAATTCTTGATGATTCTGAAACAATGGCAAAACTGCTGGCTTTTGAGTCACTCGGGCCATTAATTCGCTGTTGCGAAATGACCTGGCCGTCTCGGGTGTTGAAGAAAACTGCCTGTTGCGCATCATTGATACGAAGGCCGATTTCTGCCTGTTCTTCAACCGCTAAATAGAGAGTTTTTCCACCACCGGGGCTTAGGTATTCAACTTGACTTGACTCTATAAATGGCCAGTGCTCAATACTTGCCGCTTTAAAAAGTGGCATGATTTCCCAAAGTAGGTAAAAGAAAATTAATAGTATCGCCACGATAATACTCATTCCGCCGGCGGCGATTGAGTGGGTCGCTAAACGATTTTTAAAAGCCCGAACTTTACGATTTCTCAACATGGGCGCTGTGTTGAAATCTAGATCAGGCTTCTTAGAAGTTGATGGAGTACTCATACTCATTATTCCAATTATAAAGATATAGCGTCAATATATTATTTTTATGTGACAGAATTGTTACAAGAAGATTTGCGTCTCAAAAAACGGCTAATTTCATTCATGACCGGTAGGTTAACACGACTACTAATGTCTGATTTATAGTCTATTATTAGTATAGGTTAATGTTGTCCGGTAATAATAATGAGAGACGAGTATGAAAATAAAAATGATTGGCGCGATGGTGTTAATAACCTGGATATCGCCGGTATTTGCTGCTCAGCCTTTGCTGTTTAATACCACAACCACTGGATTTCCACCCTTCTTTGTAAAGTCACTAGAGCTGGAAAGTGGCATTATGTACGATGTGATGCAATACATTAGTCAAAAGCATGGTGTAAAAATAGAGACAGTGGGTTTACCAAAAAAACGGATAAGAAAGCAGTTTGATGCTGGGCTGCTTGATGCAAATGCATCCGCGAAAGAATGGATCAAAGATTCTCACCAGTATATTTACTCAGATGTCGTTATTGAGGTGCGCGATGTGATGTTTTCTTTGAAAAAAAAACCTATTAGCTTTAACAGTGCAGATGATTTAATCGGCAAAACAATCAGTACACATCACGGTTATCACTACCCAAAACTGCAACAGTACTTTACTGACGGGCGTATTAAAACAATACCTGAGCGAAACGAGTTAATGATGCTTAAAGCTGTGTTGTTTCAACGCGCCGATGCAACGGTGATTAATGAAACGGTGGCTAATTGGATCATAAAAAATGAACCGACATTAGAAAACATGTTTGTAGCGTCTAAGCTCGAAGTCGACAGCTTTGGTTATCGTATTATGTTCACTAAAAAATGGCAGGTCTTTACTGATGCTTTTAATCGTGAATTGGCAATAATGAAGAGAAATGGAGCGCTGAAAAAGATTATTGATAAGTACACACAGTAAGAAAGAGAGGCATAAGCCCCTCTGTCTTGACTTAAAATCTAAATATTATAAACCGAGTCCCTTCATTTGCTTTTCTACAACTTTAGCAGGTAGTGGAATATAGCCATCTTTGACTACCACTTCTTGACCCGATTTTGACATAACCATTTTGAAGAACTCACGCTCCATTGGGGGAAGTGCCTGACCTGGCTTTTTGTTTACATAAACGTATAAGAAACGAGCAAGAGGGTATGTGCCTTTAACTGCATTGTCAGGAGTCGCTGCAATGAATGCTCCGCCTTCTTTCTTCGCTAGTGGTAATGCACGTACTGAAGAAGTTTTGTAGCCTATACCTGAGTATCCGATACCATTTAGGGACGTTGATACAGACTGCACAACTGATGCAGAACCTGGTTGCTCGTTTACATTGTTGCGGTAGTCTCCTTTACAAAGCGCTTTCTTCTTGAAGTAACCGTAAGTACCCGATACTGAGTTGCGACCAAAGATCTGAATGTTTTTAGACCCAATGTTACCGACTAGACCGACGTCGCTCCATTTAGTGATATCAGTTTCGCCACCACATTTACGTGTAGAGGAGAAAATAGCATCAAGTTGCGTAATGCTCATGCCTTTAACGGGATTGTCTTTGTGTACAAATACAGCCAGAGCATCGATTGCAACAGCAACAGGTGTTGGCTTGTAACCGTATTTCTTTTCGAAAGCAGCCACTTCTTTGTCTTTCATTTTGCGGCTCATAGGGCCCATGTTCGATGTGCCTTCTGTAAGTGCTGGTGGCGCAGTAGAAGAACCGGCTGCTTGAATCTGGATATTGATGTTAGGGTAGTGGCGCTTGAAAGACTCAGTCCAAAGTGTCATTAAGTTAGCAAGTGTGTCTGAGCCAACACTTGATAAGTTACCAGATACGCCAGCAGCTTTACTGTATACAGGCAGATTCTTGTCTAATAGGTCTGCAGCATTTAGCGTTAGTGCTGAAGTACAAAGCGCGGCCGTGGCCATCATTTTCATCATTGGTTTCATGCTAAGCTCCTGAAAGCTAATTTTTAAAGTTAATTAAGTTTATTTCACAAGTTGATGGTCGTTACTTTAAAAGGTCAATGTGACAAAGATGTGACAGTGTTTAAAAATACAATGTTTTAATTTATTTCACTTATTTTTGGAGTCACGATGCGTGATTTTTTATCTAGAAGCGGTTTTTGTTGATGGTCAGCATGCGTTAATTGCATATATAATGTCCACGCATTCTGCTTCCGTCATCTTAATTCGTTATTAAGCTGCGTTGTTACACTCGGGATCAGATTAAATGAGACTTGCGCAAACTTAATTATTGTTATGTCCTGCTCTCTAAATGATTATATTCAAGTAGTGGTAATTGCGATGGAAGATTCTGATCAACCTTTAGCGCCTTCGGGTGAATTGAGTTTAATGTTACCTGCGGATTCTCAGGCGACCAATATGTTTGGCGATGTTTTTAGTGGCTGGGTTGCTGCAAAGGCTGTGCTTGCCTCTGAAATTCGCTCTGGTGAAGTTTCAAAAGGTCGTGTGGCAACCATTTCTGTTGGCGCGATGGAGTTTATGTCGCCGGTACTTGATGGGACAGTACTGAGCTATTACACCCAAGTAATAGAGCAAGGTAACAGCTCGTTGACTATTAAAGTAGAAGTATGGGGCAAGTGTCCAGATGGCTCTGACTTGAGAAAAATATCTGAAACGCAGTGTGTGCAAGTGGCCATTGATGGCCATGGACACATACGCAGTTTGAGCTTTGGCCAGTAGGAAACAAACCAGTATAAGCTAGCAATTAAGAAAGCGTTGCAAGCTCAGCGCTTTTTCTTTGTGCTGCCAATAACGGATTATGTAAAGCTACCCGGATATTAGGCTGTATAACTTCTGTATTGAATGCTTTCCTTGAGAATACCTGCATTATTAACGGTTTAAAGAAATCCAAACTGAGATGTGGATAATCAGGATCAAAACTTGTTTGATCCCAATACTCACAAAAATACACCGCGTCTTCGTAAAAAGCATGTCCGAGAAACTGTTCGCGTGCATCTGGATCAGTGCCTGTCTGTTCGCCGTAGTATTTACGCTGGAAAATACCGTGTTTCTCAACCACCCAGCGACATTGCTCGCGCACATAAGGTGCTAGTACTATCGCGGCATATTGATCGTGATTGTAGGGTGCGTAAATATCGCCAATATCATGGATCAATACGCTAACAACCCAGTCGATATCTGCGCCATCGCGATAAGCGCGGGTGGCACTTTGCAAGCTGTGCTCCAAACGGGTCACTTTGTAGCCGGATAAACTAGAGTCTAGTTGATTAAGAGCTGTATATAGGCGCTCACCCACCTTGCTGGCGTATTCTCGCTCAAGCTTTTCCAAAAAATCGTAATCTTGTTTGTCACCATCGATCATACGGGTGAATTTTGCAACTTTTAACATGTCGGAAGTGTCCTATTGGGGGAACGATTGGCTACACGGTATAAGCTTTTTGGGCCGTCTCTGTCGATGTAACAACCTTGCAGATGGCGAATACCTTGCTGTGGGTTAAAAGCGGTACGCCCGTGCAAGATGCGGTTATTATCAAACATCATTAGCTCACCTTTATTGAGTTTAAACTTCTTTTCAAAGCGGACATCTGATAAAAGTTTACCTAAAATATTACGTGCCTTTTGAAATTCGGCGGTTTCAGTCTGAGAAAGCAAGGGTAAGTCATCAAGACGCGGGCTGTAATGGATACCGAGTACATTACCTAAATTATCTTGCTCAATCAGTGGATGGAAAGAGATTAACTCGCAATCTTGATCAAAAAAGCGAAAGCGTACAATAGTGTCTGTCAGTAACTTATACGCTTTAGGGTGCTCATTTTGTATCAACTTTGCGATGCTAAGGCTATCGACTAAGGTAGAGAATCCGCCTTGCGTTTGATTATCCAGGCAATGCAGTAGCTGTATGCCTGGTATCGGTTCACGATAAGGATTGTCAGTATGTGGACCAATAGCGTGAGGAGTATAGGCTAGATCATTGGCTAAGGGTTTAGAATAGACTTCAAAATAGCGGCCGAAATTGGTTTCTCGAACAAAACCATAATTCTCAGCAATATGTAGTAAGCTGTCTTTTTCGGTCGGTGTGTTATAAAAAGTAAGATAGCCGTAACGTAGAAACTCACTGACTGAGTGTTCGAACAAATACTGATTGTTTTGGACCTCTTGCCAATCAAAACGCACCGGAAGGTCATCCTCGGCACGCCAAGCAAAAGGTTTGGGTAAGCCGGTGTCGAAACAAGTCACTTGCTCACTTAAATAATCAGTAGTATAAGCACTAATATGCTTGTCGCTGAAGGTGACTTGCAGAGTGTTATTACTAAAGCTCGCTTGTTGAATAGACAAATTGGCGGAGCATAAATGTGGGTCCCATAGGCGTTGCTTGGTTTTGGTATCGACTTGGTCGCACTCTTGAGAGCGCTCTCTAAGCCAGAGAGCAGGTAATTCAAATTCAGTACAGGCCTGTTCAAACATAATTTGCAGGCTATTGTTGTGTTCTTTTATTTGGATGGTCATGATGTGGCCATAGCGTTATCAATAAGGTAAGTGCGAATTTCACCACGCATCTGTGCCTGTGACTATTAGCTAAGTTCTAATGAAAATGATAAGAAAAACTTATGCAAAGACTGATCTCTAAATTACCGCCACACAAAGCACTGATCGCCTTTGAAGCGGTCGTACGTTTAGGCACTGTCACTGCTGCAGCAAAAGAGCTGACCAGTACTCAGCCTGCAGTATCTCAACACATTAAAAATTTAGAAGTTAATTTAAACTGTTTGCTTTTTTATCGCGCTGGGCGGTTGTTAAAACCTACGTCAAAAGGGCTGCAATATTACGATAGTATTGAGCCTTTATTAACAGCATTAGCGATGACTTCAGAGCGACTACGCCAGCATAGCAATGAGGATAATCAGCTCAATATTATCAGCAACAGCGGTATCGCGCATTTTTGGTTGTTGCCTTTACTACATGAATTACAAGCTCATTTTCCGCATTTACATTTTAATATCACGCTATCAGATAACATCCAAGAAGTGTCTAGTCACGCGTTGATTATTGATTTTGGCAAGCTTAACAGTGTTGCAAGGCAGCCGCTATTTATAGAACAAGTGTGTGCGGTAGCTTCATCCGATTACGCAAAAGAACACCGCTTGAATGAGTACTCACAGGTGACTGACATATTACAACACCCGCTGATCCACATGGATGAATACGATAAGCGCTGGTTGAATTGGCGAGATTGGATAAGTGCTTGCGGTTATCAAGATCGTATCGCGCAACCTAGTGTATTTTTGGGCAATTACAATTCGGTGATAACAGAGGTGCAAAAAGGTAATGGCATAGCTCTAGGTTGGCGCTGCCTGCTATCTACTTTACTTGAAAATCAGCAATTGCAAGTGGTGGGGGGTATGGTGGTGCAGCGTGAAGGCTTTGGCTATTTCGCAGATGCAAAAAACGCTCAATCAGAACGTTATCAACAAGTATTAGCTTACTTGAAAGAAAAAGCGGCAAATGAAGCGATTAACAGGTAAAAACTAAGACTGCTTTTGCCAAATGAGTAACTGATTATTTGCAGGCATATTGGTATCACTGATCAACTTAAGTCTTTGCTCCTTAGCAAGCTCAGAAATCACTTCGAAATCACGTATGCCGCTCAGAGTGTCTCTATTTTTTAACCATACATCAAATTGCCTATTTGAAGGGCTGGTATAGTCGCCTTGATATTTAAAAGGCCCGTAACAGCAAAAGTAGCCGGTCTCGGTTAAGTGACTACCTATATTGGAAAAGAGCGCCTGCATACTTCGCATGCTCATGATATGCAGAGAATTAGCGGTATAAATAAGGGAATACTGTTTATTCGGCCACCGGGCATTCACATCTAGCTCAATAGGTGTGGCTATAGTGCTTATCTCAGAGGCTGCAATATTTTTAGTTAAGCCATCTAACCATTGAGTTTGATCACTACATTGCCAATTTAAGTGGGGATGCGTTTGGCAAAAATGCAGTGCGTGCTGCCCTGAGCCGCTACCAATTTCTAACACGGAATTTGATTGAGCGAATATAGGCGCTAGCTGCTCGGCAATAACCTGTTGATTGCGGGTGCAGGATTCACTGTAATTGTGAATATTCATTGTTTTTTACGTGCGACATATACAGTACCGACAGAAGAGCCACCTGTCACAGGGTTATCAAATTCAACTAAGTGCGATGTCGCCTCACAAAAAACTTTGTTGAGTTGCTGATTAAAGCTCTCAATCGGATGCCCGTCAGACCACAGTGCAAATATTCCGTTATTTTTTAAGTGGCTGGCCAATTGTGTTAAGCCCTGCTCCGTATATAAATGCAGGTTACTTGGATTTAATACATGAGTGGGGGTGTGATCGATATCTAATAAAATAGCGTCGTACTTCTGTTCAGGTTTGTCTGGCTGGTAGCTGTTTTGGGTATCTTGGCTTAACGCGAAAAAATCTGCGTGTACAAACTCGCAGCGCGGATCAGAGGTTAGGCGTTCGCTCATAGGTACCAAGTGACGATTGTGCCAATCGATAACGCCCTCCAAGTAATCTACGACTGTTAACGATCCGACACTGTCGTGTTCAAGGGCAGCGGCTGCGGTATAGCCAAGGCCCAAACCACCAACCACGACATCGAGATTATTACCAGCAACTTGCGCTAAACCAATATTTGAGAGTTGATCTTCTGATTCATGAAATAAGCTCGTCATCAGAAAATCATCGCCGAGAATGATCTCAAAAATATCGAGATCACCAAATTGCATCATACGACGACGACGCAGACGCAAGTCGCCGATAGGTGTGGGCCGATAATCTAACTCTTCAAACATTAATGACATGCTTCTTCCTTATAAATATATTAATGATTTAGGCT
>Ga0105354_1002810_pt1 | contig 10270 bp, 6 predicted proteins | sample GOMGulsemesocosm_FD_83658 | JGI IMG/M metagenome (GOLD analysis project Ga0105354, IMG submission 83658) | Methane-oxidizing microbial communities from mesocosms in the Gulf of Mexico - GOM9B Gulf of Mexico | ecosystem: Environmental > Aquatic > Marine > Cold seeps | place: USA: Gulf of America...
ATGGAGATGAACCCTTATTATTGAGTAGTCCATCAGAATTTTCAGAACGATTTTATAGCTATCATCAACTAGCGCCATATAGTACACAACAGTACCTTGACTTTGGAAATACTGAGCATCCGGATTCTAAACGAATGCAGGCTGTAGTAGTTTATAAAGCTACTGATATACACTGGTGTCCTACCTGGTCGCTTAGCCAACAGGAACACGTGTATGTACCCATGAGTTTGTGTTTTAATAATGTTCCCTTTAGCGACACAAAATTTGGTTGTTGGAATTCTAATGGATGTGCTGCAGGAAATACCTTGGAAGAAGCCATTCTTCAGTCCTTATTTGAATTAATAGAACGGGATGCTATTGCAATATGGTGGTACAATCAAATAGAAAGACCTGGATTTAATATAAATCGCATTCCTAAATCCCATCTATTAAAATTGGATGAAACCTTGGCTGCAAGTCAGAATTATTGGCTACTGGATCTCACCACAGATATTGGTGTACCTGTAATGGCTGCTATAGCACAAGATAAAACAACAGGGGGCTATAGTTTTGGTTTTGGCTGTCATTTACATGAAGAGCTAGCTGCACAACGAGCGCTAACGGAGTTGTGTCAGTTATTACCAATTCGTGATCAGGAAAATACACCTTTTGATTTTAATGCAGTTCAGGAAGGCAATTACTTGCACCCACAAGATAACCTGAGCATAAGTACAAGGATAGCACAATCATCGGGAGATCTTAAAAAGGATGTAGAAACTATAGTAGAACAGCTACAAAATAACAATTTAGAAGTCTTAGTGCTTAATTATACACGTGCTCCTTTACCTATCAATACAGCAAAGGTGTTTGTGCCTGGATTATGTCATATGTGGCCGCAATTGGCAAATAAAAGACTTTATCAAGCTCCAGTAAAGATGGGGTGGTTAAAACATGAAAAAAGTGAAGTAACGTTAAATCCACAAGCATTATATATTTAAAAGCATGTGCGGTATTTTATTTTATCACTCTCTAAATAAACAGGTGGATCATTTACGGTTTACCAAAGCCTTAGATATCCTTAAACACCGTGGGCCTGACGGTCAGGGAGTTTGGATTTCACCGAACGGCAGCGTAGGACTTGGACATACTCGTTTACAAATTAATGGGGGAGAATTGGGGAGGCAACCCTTGTTTTCAAGGGGAACATCTGATAATGACAAAAACTGGGTAGCTGTTGTAAATGGTGAAATTTACAATTCACGTGAAGCCTTATTGAGAAAAGGGGCACAATTTACTACCCAAAGTGATAGTGAAATATTATTACAGCAATTTATTCACGAAGGGATTGAAGGGCTTAATTTACTTAGTGGTGAGTTTGTATTCTCTCTCTGGAATGAAAAAACAAAAACTGCATATATAGGTCGTGACCGACACGGAATAAAACCAATCTATTACACCGTATATGATCAGCAATTAATTGCTGCAAGTGAAATAAAGGCTTTGTTGGAATATGGCGCTCCACGTAGGTGGAATCAGGACTATTTAGCCAATTCGGCCTATTTTGTCCAGGATGCTAATGAAACTTTTATTGAAGGAGTTTTTGCTTTACCACCTGGGCATTGCCTGAAAGTAAACCAAAAGGGAGTAGAGTTGATGTCGTATATTTCTAAATCACCTTTAAAACCTTTTGAATATAATACATTAGATATTTCTTTAACCGAAGCATGCTCGCAATTTGACACACTATTATGCGAGGCAATACATAAAAGATTAGACACAAATAATGTAACTTCTTGTTACCTAAGTAGTGGGATAGATTCTTCTATTATTACAGCTATTGCAGCACAAAAAAGCGATGAGCTTACAGCCTATAGTATTGCTTTTGAAGAAGCAGAACTGGATGAAAGCAGGATGGCTAAAGCCTTTGCTCATAAAATAGGGGTTGAGCATCATATGGTTCAGGTTAATGATCAAATCCTTGCTGATAATTTTGTAGATGCCATATATCATAGTGAAATGGCAGTGCCTAATATCAATATTGCTGCAAAATATCATTTAAGTAAAGTACTAAATTCTCAAAATAAAAAAGTGGTGTTAACTGGGGAAGGAGCAGATGAATCCTTATTAGGGTATGGCTTCTTCAGACAAGATATTACGGCGCCTTATCGTAATATTCAGCAAATACCTGAAAGGTTCAAGACTTCACTATCCCCGGTATTTAATCATTTAGGATTTGCCCCAGCACAAATAGTACATGCAACAGGAATAGGGGATTTATTACATCGTTTACGCCAAGAACCAAACGGCATAAGGTTTACTAATTTGATACATCAATTGGATGTTCAATCTACTCCTGTAAAGCTGGCACAAGCACTGCATTACAAAAGTGTATTTCAAACCTATAATTTAGGAGCATTGGCAGACAGAACAGAAATGGCAAATTCCATAGAAGGAAGGCCTCCTTTTTTAGATAATGACTTAGTAGCCTTTATCCATGGATTACCACAAAATTTCAAATTTAATAAAGGAACCGACAAATTTATTTTACGAGAAGTAGCTAAAAAGTATATGCCAGTAACCCATACAACTATTAAAAAGAAACCATTTATAGCTGCAGCAAGTAGTTTAAAAAGCAAAGGGCCTTTAGCTGAATTATTTAAAAGCTATTTATTAGAAGGCACTTATTTACCATCGGTGTATTCTAAAACCAAAGTGCAGAACTTATATCAACAAGTATTACAGTTACCTGCGAATCAACAATCTTCATATGATCCTGTTTTTGTAAACCTAACTAGTTTAATGATTTTACAAGAACGATTTAGCTTGACTCAATAAGTTAACCGGATAATTCTTAACCATTTTATTACAAACTATAACTTTAATACAAGTAGTGCTAACTGTTGTTTGTTAGGTTGTTACGAATTATTGTCTTCACTCGTGTAATACGATGTAATATTTTTTTAAACATTTGTTAATTAGCTTTGTTTAACAACAAAATAACACATTTCACAGCTATAAAAGAAGCTTCCTGTGACATGTGAAGTAAAGTTGAATACTGCCTTTGGCCGAAGACGGAAGAAGTTTAATATATAAATTAAAAATAATGGAAAATAAAAAAAACATACAAAATTGGATAAGTTCAAAAAACACGAGTTCTAATAAATCTCAAATACAGGTAAGAAAAGGTCAAATTAAAAAATCCGGCACTCACGAAGAATTAATTAATGGTGGGTGTTTTGTTGGTATAAATACTACTAATAAAAAAGCAAAAGGTATAGATATTTTTACAAACCCTGAAAATTTACCTACCGCAGTAGCTACTATTTTAAATCATGCTCAAAATAAAGCTGATTTTCATCCAGCAAAGCAAAGTCAAGAGCAGGTGAGTAATAAATATGATGGCTATATTAATGAAATAGATAGTACTCCTTTTTTAAGCTTGAAAAATAACGAACAGGATTCAGGAAAGTTTCACTCTAAAAATTATGATGAGTTAGTAGGATCTGTACTTAATTTATATACAGGCTTAACTAAGAGTGAAGAAGAACAGATAAAAAATAGCATTGTTGATATGGCTAAAAGTGTATTTGGGAAAACATCAAATGAAAAATGGAAGTCTTTCTTTTCACAGATGACAATTGATAATTCAGATGAAGGAAATCCTATTTATTCAATAGTTTATACAACTTTACATATGAAGTATGTTAAAGGGAAATCTGAAGTTACAGACCAAGATTATACAGTAAACAAAACTAATTATACTGTTTTAAGTGAACTTATTAAAGCTTATGCAGATAGTTTAACAAAATTAACAGATACAACTGTAGATGATTGGATAGTTAATACATCTACACCATCCACACCTGTTGAGATTTGTTTTGAAAAGAAAATCCTTGCATAATAAATGCATTAAAGGATAAATTATAAAACCTTTTATTCAAGTAGTGAATAAAAGGTTTTTAATCTTATAAACAGAATTTGGTTAGTATATGAAACAAAAGCCTTTAGAATAATATTAGGTAGTTTAGTTTTTAAAAGTTTGTAGGTTCACTTATAACAAACATCATTAAAAAAAACTGTGTAGAGTCTTATTTTCTAATGCATATCCTTTGAAATATTTTCAAAGGAATCCTTAATTAATTTTACTTAATCATAATTATTAAAAACCAATAAGAGAGATTAATAATTAAGTATAAAACAAGTATAAGTACGCTATAAAGTACATATTTAATTACTCATTTTTACAGGAATAAAATAGAATAAATAATGAAAACAAATGAAATAAGTTATGTAGCTATATATCCGCCAATTGGAATAGCGCGCATAGGAAATTCTCCAGAACATTTTTTAGCATCAGATCTTCCTGGAGTATCAGCAGTACCAAAAAAAGGTGATTACAAAGATGCTACGGCAGATGGTTATAAAGATGCTAAAGGCCGAATTAAAAAAGAAGTCGCTCGCTTTAGAGTCTATGCATTTAATAGTACAGGAGAAGTGATCAAAGAGTTAACGACTAATGAAGCTACCATTGAATGGAGAGCAGAGGTAGCCAATGTTAAAGCAGCTTGGTATGAGTTTAATAATGCATTGGATTTAGGAAAGAAATACGGTATACCATCGATTCGTAGAAATAGTGGTGTAGTAGGGGGCTACAGAGAGCAGTTGGCGATTACGCCAAGTCCAATAACTATTTCAGGTAACAATATAAATACCCCTGATATCGTTCCTACAAATAAACGTGATGAACATTGTCAATTATTAGAGGAGTACATATACGACGAAAATTACAGTTTTGATGACGGTAAGTTTTATGGGAAAAATGTAGATTTAGGACATTTGCAAACAGATTCCGAAGGAAGGCTATTATTTTTTGCAGGAGATGGTGATGCGGAATCAGTAGACAATATGCCGATTACAACATTTGCTAATAATAATGGCTGGCATGATGATACCTGTGATGGTGTAATTAGAGCAACGGTACATATTGACGGAAATAAATTTGAAGCCAAACCAGCTATGATAGCGGTTACGCCTCCAAATTTTGGACAAGGATTATATGGAGTAGTTACTATGAATGATGTTGTTCAGAATTTATTCATTAAGGATATGAACTATCTAAATCCTTCTGCTAATGGCGTAGAGTTTTGGAGGGATATTTACCCAATATTAGAACGGATGACCAATACCCAATGGGTAAATGAAGGTTTTTATATGTTGTTTGGTAAAAACTCGCCTTCTGATTTTACAAATCCAAAGATTTATAAGTTACTAGAAAACCCAGATGACAGTTCAAAATCAGCAAGGAAACGTGTTTTTGAGTGGTTTAGACGCCCTGAATCTGGTTGTTCGAAATCAGATGATGAATGTTTCAAACCAAAATATTCACCGGAAAAAGTTCCTCCATTTTATGGTGATGGTTTTGGTGATTATAAAAATATTGCCTTAGATGATTTAGCAATTACAGAATTACAATATGAACGATTAGAGCAATGGATGAAAGGGGAATTTGTTACCGGTAAACCACTACAGCATATTCCATTTGATAAACTTTCATCAGCTGAACAGATAAATGCATTAAACCAAGCGCCACTTGAGGATTGCTTAGGAGGACCATTTCATCCAGGAATAGAACTTACTTGGACTATGAGAGTCAAAAAAATGTGGAAGGAACCATATCGCCTTAATATTCTTCCTGAAGGTGAAGCGATACAATTAGATTTTGGAGACCTACTAAGCCCCGAAATTGCTATGAGTAAAAATGGCCCTTGTGCCATAAATGGACCTGGATCCTTAACAAGATGGATGGGTGTTCCTTGGCAAACCGATGAAGCCAGCTGTTTATCAGGTTATACCGTTTCTAACTACCTGCCGCTACCTTCCTTTTGGGCAGCACGAGTTCCTAATCAGGTGCTTAGTGAAGATGCCTATTTAAGAATACAAGCGGGTAATGTAAATACTGCTCAACGTTTAAAGCACCTTGATTACAGACAAGATTGGTTACGTGATATTGAAGATGACCACTTAAAAAGGTTAAAAAATATGGTTGAGGAATGGAATCACCTTGGTATTATAACCAAGCAAGAAGCACCTATTTCAAATAATGAAGGTGGATATCTTCCTGAGGTTTCATGGGTAGAAATGGGACGAAACTTTTCGGTTGATGATGCTGATCCAACTTTTGCGCAAGTTTTATATGCTGAGGGAGATAAAAACAGTGTGGTAAAAGTGGAAGAAAAAGAAGAAGATAAGAAAATCTTAATTGGAACTAAATATTTGGTAGAAAATTTAAAACATGCAGCTGAGAAAGTGGCAGAAATTAAAGCAAAAGGTACCAAGAGTAATAGAAGAAGAAAGACTATGAAACGTGGTGAGCGATAAACAAGAGTATCAAGTTATTATAATTGGTGGCGGTCCCTCAGGGCTCGCCACCTCTTTAACGTTAACAGCAAGAGGGGTTTCTAATTGTATTATTGAAGCAGAACTTGAACCTATAAGAAAATTTGGAGAAGCGATTCCTCCAAATGCAAAACCCTTGTTAAAAAAAATGGGACTAATGCATTTAGTTGAGTACCCAAAGCACGCTGCTTATTATGGAAATAAAAGTTGTTGGGGAAGTAATTTGTTAGAACAAAAGGAGTTTCTTAAGGATATTTATGGTCATGGCTATTTATTGGATCGATTGTATTTCGAAAAACAACTTCGACAACATATCAAGAATAACTCAGGTGTTTTATTAGAAGGACATAAACTAAAAAAACTTGTTAGCAATAACACTGGAATTGAAGTTAAGATTGAAAATAACAAAGAAATTTTCAAACTAAATGCAAAATATATTGTTGATGCGACCGGAAGAAAATCCTCTGTTTGTAATCAATTAGGAATAACAAAGAAAAACTTAGATACCCAATTTTCGATAAGCTTTAAAGCTAAATTATTAAAACCAATAGAACATCAAATTAATGTAGAAGCTACAGAAAATGGATGGTGGTATGTGGCTCCACAACATAATAATGAACTAGTAATTATGTTTTTTACTTTGCATGAACTTCTTCCTAAAAAGAAATTGTTAGCATCATTTATAAGAAATGAATTAGAAACAAGTCTATATATATCAAAACTTACTAAAACAGCAAACCTTGATTTTGACACATTAAAAGTAATACCCAGTGGAACTAACCGTTTGGATATTCCTTATGGTGATAATTGGATAGCTGTAGGAGATGCTGCATTTTCATATGATCCTATTTCATCCTATGGAATTACATCTGCATTGGCCTCAGGGCTTTATGCAGGACATGCATTGGCTAGTAAACTTTCAGAAGAAGAAGATGCAATGCTTACTTACCGTTATATTGTTGAAAATGCATTTCAAGCTTATATGGAAAAATTAAGCAATCATTATGCTTTAGAAAATAGATGGAAAGACAGTACATATTGGAAAAAAAGGATTCAAACTGTTGACACTGTAAAGTAAACTACTTGTAATATTTTTATCCAAGTAGATGTCATAGCCTGTCATATTTTTAAGCACTATCTAATTGTAAATTGTACTAACTAATATAAAATATAATTATTATGTGTACAAGAGTATTTAACAACAAAAACGAAGATTATTTAACAACTTCTCGTAACATGGATTGGAAAACACAACTACCAACCAGTCTATTTACATTTAAAAAGGGGCTTAATAAATCGGGTATGGAAAGTACTATTAATGACGATTCCGTATTAACTTGGACATCAATTTATGATAGTGTTGTTACTATGGTTGGGAATGAAAAAAGCGGATATGGAGCTTCAGATGGTATGAATTCAAATGGTTTAGTAGCGAACGTTCTCTATGACAGTAATGCTGAATACATACGTGAAGATATTGGCTCTACTAAAAAACTCGATGTACTGAGATGGGTTCAATATGTTTTAGATATGTATGGCTCCGTTTCAGAAGTAGTTCGTGAATTTAACAAAAATAACATCCAAATTATTGGTAGTAAAGTTCCTGATAGTGAATCGGATGCTACACTTCATCTTTCAATATCGGATAAAGACAGTGATTCTGCTATTATAGAACTTGTTCAAGGAAAATTTTGCATACATCATAGTAAAGTATTTACAATTATGACAAATGAGCCTAATTTTGATACTCAAATTAAGCTTAATGACTATTGGAGATGGCAATGGAGTAGTGAGAATAAATTCCCAAGCCATACTATTCCAGGGGGACCATTTCCTACTGATCGTTTTGAACGTGCTGCGTTTTATCTTCATCATATTGATGCTCCAGAAAACGCTAAAGAATCACTTGCTCAATCAAAATCTATAGTAGCAAATGCATCTGTACCAATTGGATTTAATTTAGCAATAGGAGACAACCCAAATGTAGCACCAACACTGTGGTCAACTCTTTCAGATCATAATAATTTAATTTATTATTTTTATAATGTTCGTACACCAAATGTGGTATGGGTGAACCTAAATAAGTTGTCTTCAAAATCGAATGTAGCGAAATTAAGTATGGTTAAATTGGAATCTGATGATCAATTTATTAACCACAATTACGACAATATTATTAATGATAATTTAATTCCTACTACTGATCCTTATCAAGTAAAACCAGTACTTCTAAATGTGCCTTTATAAATAAATTTAAGAGTAATTATTTATAAATTAAACACTTATTTAAAATCGACTTAGTTATAATGATATAAGGTTTATATCTATAACCTTATATCATTATTTTTTTAGCATAGACAAATATAGTTAAGTAGTATACTTTTCCTTAACTGTTATATGCTTGAAGTGAATTGGTAAATTATCCTGGTGATATATCATGTAATATTTTTTAGTAAATACTCCAATTACTTTTACACTTTATATGCAAACAAATAAAATATTAACTATGATGAAGAAAAATTACTATTTATTAGCTATCATGCTATTTGGATATTCAACTATTAATGCACAAGTAGGAACAGGTTTTGAAGAAATTTACGGTGCTAGTATTGACTACCGAGACCTTGGTGATCCGTCTGTAGCACATCAACTTACTAATAATATGGGGCAAGGAGTTGTAAATTATACTAATTTAGGAGGGGAATTGGGATTTAATTCTATGTTTACTCCAACTAGAACTGGAGCAGGAGGTGTCTCAGGTCTAACAGACGGGGATACTGTGGGGGTATACAATTCCTCTACGGTTGTAAACAGTACTGATGTTTCTTCTTGGTCCACTGGTAATGCATATATTATTGAAGATACTGACGGAATGTTAACAATTACTTTTGATACAGTTGATTTAACAGGAACTACAAATCCGAGGTTTCAAATGGTATTATGGGTAGATAGTACTACCTATGAATTTACTGAAAATGCAAATGATCGTGTGTACATCCGCTTAGATGTTGATGGTGGAGCTACGCATTTGGATGTATTAGATACTGATGGTGGTGGATCTGGAGGAAGTGGAAGTTCAGGTGCTGATATGGATTCTTATCAATATTTTGGTAATTCAGTTGAATATAACCTAACTAACATAAACATAAATTTATCGGGCTATATTGGTAAAACCGTTCAATTAGTAATTGAAGCTGATTTCAATACTACTGTAGAAAGGGTTATCATTGATGATATTTTATTTACAGAAGGTAATAATACCGTACTTGGTGTTTCAGAAAATAAAATTTTAGAGAATCAATTACGTGTGTATCCAAACCCAAATAAGGGGATGTTTACATTAAATTATACTGGTAACACAGCTTTAGAGCAATTATCTGTATTTGATATTACTGGAAAATTAATTAAAAGCAAAACACTTAAAGGGTTCGATAAAAACCAAATGTTTGATTTTACGAATCTTGATAAAGGAATGTATTTTTTAAAAATACAAACAGAAAACAGTACGATTTCTAAGAGAATTAACATCAATTAAGATATGAAAAGAGCAATAACCAGAATTGCTTTTTTAGGATAATATGTTAAACAATTATCAATAATAAAAAAATGTTTAAATCCTGGCCTCATAGAATTTTGGCAAAAAATAATAAGTGACTGGGGGGCCTCACATTTCAGAAAGCGTTAACCAAATATATTTTGGTTAACGCTTTTTAATTTAAGTTATAAACCCCTTTAATAGTTATTATAGTAACGAGAATATAGCAAGTGTATAGAGTTATTGGTGTGTAATAATTTTATTTATTGCATTTTCAGTGGTAGGGTGTTCAAGCATTTTCTCCATAAACTTATATGCTTCCTTGGTAATCATTCTACTCATTGGAGGTTCTATAATAGGCCC
>Ga0105354_1002811_pt1 | contig 10270 bp, 12 predicted proteins | sample GOMGulsemesocosm_FD_83658 | JGI IMG/M metagenome (GOLD analysis project Ga0105354, IMG submission 83658) | Methane-oxidizing microbial communities from mesocosms in the Gulf of Mexico - GOM9B Gulf of Mexico | ecosystem: Environmental > Aquatic > Marine > Cold seeps | place: USA: Gulf of America...
CTTGAAAAAGACAGAGAAGCTACATTAAAACAGTTTATGAGTAGGTAATTACCGCCAACAATCAGATATGTTGCAATATGAACCCATCTGATAGTATATATAGGTTGATAGGATTTCGAGGCTGTTAGGAAGGGGTTGAGTGTGTTGTGTGGTGGTGTTTGGTAGTAAACTAGCCTCTCGGAAGGCCTTTGCTATCTATGTTTTGACACGTTGTTGCTCGTAGTACTTATACTATTCCTGTATATTGTGTGTAAGCGTTATTATGTAATTCCACTCCGACAAGTCGATTCGCATCTAAAGTCGATAAATATCGGTTTTTAATATCGTGATACATTCCATCATAGGCATTATCTAAACAACCAATAAAAATAAAATAGAAGTCATCAAAAAAGTAAGTTGATTCCGCAGTTCTGTATATTCCTCCCATTCCGACATAATCATCATTGTTTTCCTCAAAAGTTCTGGTTATGTCATTAAAGTGCTTATCATAAACTATATCTAATTCTTTCTTGTTTTTAATCGACATATCCTTGTCGTAAATATCATTGAACAGATTGTATCTCAATCTACTAAATTCTCTAACGAAAATTTTATTTTTATCTCTTACCTCATTCATTCTTAATTCGGTAATACTTTTCCAATCAGAAAATCTATCCGTTTTAACTTTATCACGGTTGGACTTTTCAGCCGTTTCCAATCTCTTTAATCCGTAATATGCTAGTATTAGAGTTATTGTTCCTGCAAAAAGTTCCTTGAATTGGGTTAATTCAGCGAAATAATTATTAATTCCCTCTAAATCAAATTGGAAATTCCGTTGTGCCAATTCTAAATGAACAAATACAAATGCAATTAAGGAAAATATGCAAAGTATGATTGAAAATATTATTATTACTATGTTGAAAATTTTTTGCATTGTCTGTTGGTTGTTCTTGTATTAATGGCAACGTTCTTTGTATGGTGTCGTAGCATCCCGAAGGGTGCTATATATACACTTTGTTGTAGCTAGTTTAGTACATTTTAAGTTTGTCAAATAGCACCTTGTTTCGTTGCTTTGCGTCCTTAATTACTTTTTTAAATGGAAGAACTTCAATATATGCACGTGATGTTTTAGTTTCATAAAATCTGAAATATCCTAAGCCATCAGGAGTTGGGTCAAAGCTTTCGTAATCCAAAATAGATTCAAGGCTTGGTGTTATATCTGCTACTATATAACAGTAAAAAGGCGTTCTTTTATCTGCTTCGACTCTTTTCCCTTTAATTTTCTCTTTACCTGATATTATTTCTTCAATATAAGTTCTCACTTGTTTTACAGGATCTTCCTTATACACACCGTGTCTGTAATTGTCTCTTTCAGGTCTTTTAAATTCTACAATAGTAAATGACTCAAAGGGGTATTTGTCTTCAGAATAAAGAGTTGCATTTTCAAAAATCTCTTCCTTTTTAACAACTAAGTCCATTCTTTTAGCAGAGTCAGAATTTAGATCTTTAACTTGTTTGAATAGTTTATCAGAGGCTAAAAGAGAATTATAAGTTAACCTTTCATCTAAAAGCCATAAATTTTGTTTTTCTGTTGTAATCGTTTCTCCGGTTTCTCTTATTGGGAAAAATAGGCTATGGACGATATCCTCATTTTCGAATTTCTCATCCTGATTTAGTTCAATTAACTTATCCAATAAGTCAATTACAGCTCTTCTGTGAACAACATACCTAGCCAAGTCTGATTGACCTACTTCATTAAATTCAGTTAAGTATTCTGCATATAAATCTTTATAATCTTCAAGTTCAGTTATGTCTTTTTTACGGTCTATTAAATCAATTCCCTTTTTTTTGACATCTAATCTCCAGCCACTTTCTATTTCGTATAATTTTAAATCTAATTCTTGTTTTGATAATCCAGCTGGCAGCTTTTCTACTCTCTCTTTATTATGGTGCAGAATGTGGTTGTAGTTAGGGAATTCATCTTCTATTATTGGAACATAAACTTCCATTTTTTCATTCCGTACTTGTTCTAGAAATTCTTTAAGAAGACATTCTACAGAGTTAATGGTTTTCTTTCTAATTTTTGATAAGGTAATCTCTTCTATATCTATTTCTTCTTCATTTTCTTCTATTGTGAAATTGAAGCTAGTTCTAGATTCGTTTACATTTTTATTTAAATACTCTCCAACTACAAAAACTTGAAAGAAAAATGCAGGTTTTTCATCTTGCTGAACTTTACTGTTAAAGTCATTAAGAAATTTAGCAAGCCCTTCAACTTTCACTGTTCTTTCATGAGCGCAATAATGAATTTTGTGACTTAAAGCTTTATAAGACTTGGAAATAAAGACCTTAAATTCTTGATTTGAAATTTCAAAAGAATCTTTCAAAACTTCTTGTTCGAATTCCCTTTTAAAAACATTACTTAGGTTTATTTCCGTACCATCTTGATTTAATAAGATAATTTCTGGCTGAATTCCTTGGATAAAATATAGTTGAAAATGCGTGATTATTTGCCTTGCAATTTCCATAAGAGATTTCGGAATATAGCTTTGATATTTCTCTTCGCAATTAGAAAGCCTTATTGATGTTCTTGTTGATTTTTCATTTGTTTCAATACCATCCTTGTATTTTTCAAATCCATCTTTTGATTTACGATAAACAAAAGTTCTTTGTTTTAAACTCGTGCCATTTTGATAAATACTTTCAACTTCTAAACGATTAAAAGCTTTCAAACAGATTAATCGTCCAACTCCTTTTCCTCCGATGTCAACCTTTTTTTCAGAATCAAATTCAGCAAATGAGGTTATATTTTCCTCATTTAATCCAATTCCATTATCAGTGACTAAAAATGAATTGATGGGATAATCTTCAATATTAGTAATTTTTTTTAGGGTTTGTTCATCTCCATTTCTAATAGCCTTTATCGTTATTTTGCCTTTTAACTTATGATCCAAAACCTGTACTTCTTGAATTGCATGAATTGCATTGCTAATTATTTCAAATAAAGGATAGAGAGCTTTGGTTCTAGGAAGATTTAACTTTTGAACTCTGTATCTAAGGTTTGTTGAATTTTTAGGTAACATCTTATTTTTTTAATTGGCTACAATAACTGAATATGCTCCATTACATTGTACATATCCAATCCTATATTTTTACTTCACCAAATCTAATCAATTATTGTAGCAAATCAACTGACTACTATTAGGTATTTTAACCTCATCATAATTAGTGGTAGGCATCTTAGTACTTTCAATTATCGAGTGATTTAACGCTTGCTTCCAAACGTACAAAACACCATCAATATTGAACTAAGGATTTATATTGAAATAAGTAAGGATTATGCTTACTTGGATGGAAATTAATCGATAATTAGGAGGGTACTGAGTTTGTTGCGTTTAGTGGAGTTTTTAGCTCCAAATATATTTTAATTAAGATAGTGAAAAGTTAATTTTACAAAAATAGTTTTATACAAGATTATTACTCTAAATCTTTTACTGGGTATTCAACCCATTTACCGTTTCTTATTACTTCAATTTTCACCCAATCTTCTTCTTTTATTGGTGTAAACTTGCCATACCATTCTGAAGGGTTTGCTCCTGAACTGTATGCTGCATCTTCCAAACTCTTCATGGTTTCAAATGTAATATTAGCTATGTGCTTTAATTTTGCCCAGGAATATAAATCCTTTTGGATTTACTTCTATTCTTGCACAGCCATAATACTCTAATTGCTCTTCGAAACTTAGTAAAAAAGGTTTTCCAAAATTATTAGTTGCATACTTTGTGGTTGTATGCTCCCAATTTTCATTTGTGGATATCCACGCTATAGGTTTTTCTTTTTTATTTGTGACACCAGCTTTAGCTGTTTTTATCAGCCCACTTTTAATTATCTTATCTATATGAGTTTTCTCAGTTGTATAATGAAAATACCTTCTCTCCATCTATTGATTATTTATATTTATAATTACTCTTTTTAGAATCAGCTTTTTAAAAAATTCTTTTAGAGGATTCTGTCACTTCTAATATACTTTATTTCTTCAAAATAATTGCTTTTAGACAACTTCATCTGATGGTATTGATTGACTGAATGTGTGGAGTTGTGACCTTTACTCGGACATAAAAGTAATTTCTATCCTTTTCAATCATATTTCTTTAAGTATTTCTCTCAATGTATTATCCACTGATAATCTAAGGGAGTCAAGTTTATCTGTCCCTTTCATTTTACTTTCTAAGTCATACAATAAAGAACTTATTATTTCTCGTTGGTCTTCATTACCTCTAATAGTTACACTTAATTCCTTTGTGAACTCCCAAATATCTTTATCAGTTTTGATGTGTTTTTTAAGATAACTTTTGTTTCCGATGTACTCATTCCATATTTCTTTTCGTCTTTCCATAGCAACTGGAATAGTGGATTTACTTCCTTTTGAAAAATCTACTGTTTTAACTCTTCTTTGACGACTACCTTTCCCTCCAATAAGACGGTAATCAGAAAGTAAATCATTTTTTACCAATTCATTAAACCAATTAGTAATACTATCTTCACTACAGTTTAACCTATTAGCTAAATAACCTCTTTTAGCAAAGCTTTCTTTTTTTCCTTTATTTGATAGTGAGTTGTATTCTCCCCATAATAATTTAGCACCTGTGTTTATCTTCTTTCTATATACATCTGGTGGAAGTTTTGGATCCCTTCTGTCTTTTGCTTTTGTTTGTTTATACTTATCCGTGATGTAATACCCGTTTTGCTCCTTTCTAACAAAACCTTTTTCAAAAAGACTATTTCTATACTTCCCAACAGTATTAACATTCATAGCAAACAGCTCTGCCATATCTTTGTTTGTATATGCGTTGTAACCTAATTTAGTACTTAAGCTATAATCTAAGGATAGGATTAGTTTTTCTCCTGAATTAAGTTCTTTATTTTCTATAATTGATTTGTGTAATTTTATAGTAACTTCTTTCATATCGACAAGATAACCAAATTGGTTAAAATCTTAAATCTTCCGTTTCATAAATATAGTTTCTTCCGTTTTATAAATATTAAATCTTCAGTTACGAAATATAGTTTCTTCCGTTTATAATTAAATAACTAATTAATCAGCTCAATTAAATATCCTATTTAAATAATTATAACTTTTAAAAAAGTTAATTAAATATATAGTGGTTTATTAAAAAATAAACCGACCGAATTTATATTATTATTTCTAAGGATTTAATATTATAAGTCAATGAATAGACCTTTCTCTTAGAGCATTAATAATTAATTATAATAGTTATCCTTTCTATCTCCCTTTTAAAATCCCTCAACGGTAACAATACACCTAAAACAGATAAAACCATTGCATAACCATGCTTTGATACCTCATTAACCAAATTAAACATTCTTCATTACGGCATAATTATTCTCACTTCATCATATCTATTTTCAAAAGATGATAAAGTTCAAAAAATCATCCCTTCACTTAGAAAATTTAATTAATGACAGTTGCACATTTATTTTTGGATATATAATTATTATGATTTCCATCTATTGAGAGCCATACATTTAAGATTTGTATTTATAAATGTACTATCAGTATTTTTGGCTAATTACATTTTTGATACATATATTTTTAAGGTCAAGTCATATTTATAGATGAATTTATCGTTTTAATCTTCTTATATTTACCCTATCAAAACATAAATAATATTGATTAGATAAAGAATAATTACATATAAGATACAATAGCGGTAGCTATCATTTGGTAAAGAGAAAACTGGTAATTTTTAAAAAACCCAACATTGATAGATTGACGCTCACATAAAGTGGGTTGTTAGTTTTTTTTGGGTTTTAGGTATACCAGTACCTCTCTTTCGATTTAGCTTTCAGCCCACCGTTATTTTATATTCATTTATAAACTTCTTATAGGGCTGATAGGAAATAAACTATCACATAATGAAGAAAATAATTTTATTTTCAGTCCTATCATTTTTCCTTGGGGCAATTACGACACTTGTCTCTATTAATTCCTTAGAGCCATCAAGTAACCCAAAACCAATTACAAATTCAGTATTTGATTTACCTAATTCAATTTGGGTCGATAAAACAGGTAAGTTTAAATTAGAATTCCCAGAGAATGATAACTCATGTTATTTGATAATTAATTCAAAAGGGAAAGATATGATTGCACCATTCACTTATTCTAAAATTAGAAAAAAAATAATCTTAACACCAAAAGAAGATTTTAATTCAATGATGACACTTGCGTTTATGTTTGGTCAATTTCAAAGTATAACTGCAACATTGGAAAATACTTCAATTACATTACCTGTTAAAGAAGGTAATTCAATAACATTCAAAAGACAATAAGATGGAAAAGCAACCTACATTACAAGAATGGAAAAAAGAAAACGCAGGAAGTGTTATAAATGATTATTTCAGAAAGTACCCACCAGAGATAAATTCAAAGCCTGAAGAACCATTAGTAACCAACACAATTATCAAAAAGAATGGTAAAAAGAAGAGTATAATAGCATCTGTTCTTTTAACATTATTTTTTGGTCCATTAGGTTTATTTTATACTTCTGCATCATCTGCAATTAAGATGCTTATATTACCTATTATTGGAATCTTTATTGGTTTACTGTTACCGATATTATGTCAAAAATCAATTGAATATGGAGATTACTTCTGCTTGTTCTCTTTAGTATATTGGTCAGGGTATATTACTTTTCTATTCATATATGAGCCTATTTGTATTATACTTTCCATTACTAAAGCAATAAAATATAACAAGCACTTAAAATAAGGTAGAAAAGCTCAAGTATCTCACGGTTTTAGATAATAATGGTAAAAGAATACCATTCAAAAAAAATCAAGTGAGATATTTAGGAATTTACTTTCCACATATAATCATTGTGAAGTTTAAATTGATTTATGATTTTTTTGCCTATTGAAAGCTTATCATTTTACTACTTTTTCAGTCTACATTTTAGTTGAAATTTGACTATTTCTGTTATTTATTTCAAAATAAAATACTCGAAATAATGTATAATAAGAGCTCAAATTGGATCATAATTACTTTCAAACCAAAAAAAGTATCTTTTTTTTTCAATTTTATTGCTTTTTTTAGTCAAAAATATAAATCACTGAAGGTTAGATGGTTATGTTTTTTAATAGATTTAACCTTTAAATCTTGAGATTTAAACTATCTATTTAAAAGTTTAAAGCATACACGTAAACCCCCGTGGTTAAAGGGATTGGTGTTTTTTTAGGTGTTTTTTTTTGTTTATCTTAGAGTAGAATTCAAAGACATTTCCCGACATAGTGTCAGAAAATATTTTAACAAAAAAAACAATTTTAAGATGAAGAAATTAAACATTAAAAACACAGAAACTAACTATGATTTGGATAGCTTTAATGAAGAAATTAGCAGAGCAATATTTTTAGATAATATTGCAGGTTCATTAAAATTTGGTTCTAAAGAAGATATGCAAGAGGTGGGCAGTATATTAAGATCAAAAGTGAGTACAGAAGAAGCACATTTAATTATTAGTTATATGCTATATGGAATTGGACTTGAAGATGAAAAATTGAAGAAAAGGGCGTAATTTATTTCAAAGCATCGTCAAATTTTAAGGCGGTGCTTTATTTATGCCCTGCAGTAAAAACAAAAAAATGTGGTTTTTAGTTTTTTGTTCGAAAGCATCTTGTAAAATTTAGCCAATCAAAAATCGTATAAGATGAAAAAATGGGCAATTTATACCCGAGTTAGCACAGGTAGTCAAAAAACATTAAATCAAAAATTAGCATTATTGGTTTATGCTAAAAGGATGAAATATGAATATGAAATTATTGATGAAGTAGAAAGTACACGGAATTCAAGACCAAAGAAGCAGCAGCTATTAAATGACTTGCGAAAAAAGAAATATGAAGGTGTTATTGTCTATCAATTAGACAGATGGGCAAGAAGTAGTAGAGAATTACTCTTAGAAATTGAAGAATTAACAGCTAAGGGAGTAAAATTTATCAGTTATAAAGAAAATTTAGACTTCACCACAGCAATAGGTAAGCTACAATTCAACATTTTAAGTGCTTTTGCAGAATTTGAAAGAGACTTAATACGTCAACGTACTATAGAAGGATTAAATAGGGCAAAAGCTGAAGGTAAACAACTTGGAAGACGGAAAGGCTCGAAAGACAAAAAGAAACGAAAAACGATAGGGTACTACAATAATAAAAATGCAGTAACAGAAACTATAAATAAACGTGGGTAAAAAACACCATGGGTTTTATAAGGGATATATAGGTATTAAATGAAGTACAAATAAATGAACGTTTTTTTGTTTTAGTAGATGCAACACCAAAAGCTAATCGAAGAATTTAAAGATTACCTTTTAACATTGGGTTACTCCAAGCAGATAAGCTATGAACTTCCCAGTACAATAAATCGTTTTCTAATCTACATCAAAGAAGAAAAAGGAAAACGGTTATCTAAAGTGTCTAAAAAGGATTTGGAAGATTATATTTTTCACATCAAAGAAAGTATAAGTCCTAAGACTAAAAGAAAAAGAAGCGTAGTGCAGATTAACAGTTATATCTATGCATTAAAACACTTTAGTCAATTTCTTTCAAGGGCTAAAAGCCAAAGGCTATCGGTACATCATTTAGAATATCTAAAAGATAGCAGTAGGAACAGCAGAACACCATTAACCATAGAGGAAGTAAAAAGATTATTTGAAGTCACCGATAACACAAAGTTTGGGATGAGAGATAGGGCTATGCTGACATTGTTTTATAGTTGTGGACTAAGAAGAAATGAGGGCATTACTCTTGAAACTACAGATATCGATTTCAAAAACAGAACACTATTTGTAAAGAATGGAAAATTTGGGAAGCAACGATACGTACCATTTACTGAAAAGAGTAAAGAATATTTAGAGGAATACATTTATAAAGGAAGACCACAATTCATTCGAAAGGCAAAGAAGAAAAAACGGAAAACACTATTTATCTCCAAAAACGGATTGGCTCTTGATAGTCAAAGCTTAATCCTTAGAGTACGGAAATTAGGTGAAGCAGCTAAAATTAATAGAACATTCGGATTACATACACTTAGGCATAGCATTGCAACACACCTGCTGCAAAAAGGGATGAGTATTTACAGTATTTCAAAATTCTTAGGGCATTCATCATTAGAAAGCACACAAATCTATGCACACATTGTAGAAGATGAAATTATCAAAGAACAGTTTTAAAAGGCAACTTGAAAAGAAAGGATATGCCAACAGTACTATTAATAGCTATGTAAAAGCCTTAGAGGATTATGAGCTATGGTGCAAACAAAAGCTAACTAAGGAAAATGAAAGGGATAGCAGTATAGCATTTAGATACCTGAAGCATATTAAGAAAAAAAGCAGTAATCCATCAACTATAAATGGTGCTATCCATCCAATTAAAATGTACTATAGAATGTTCAGAAAGAACAACCCATTTGAGTACATTCATTTTAAAAGAGCGGAGCAGAAAGTAAAAGATAATAGCTTTAGCAGAATAGAAGTAGAAGAAATCTACAATAATGCTCCAGAAGCAACATTAACAGATATTAGAGATAAAGTACTATTAGGTTTATATGTTTTCCAAGGCATTAAAAGTATAGAAGTAAAAACCATTGAGATAACCGATTTTGACTTAAGCGGATATACATTATTGCTTAAAGGAGGTAATAGGATAAACCAACGCAAATTAGGTTTAAACATTAAGCAAATCTTGTTACTATCACAGTATATAAATATCAATAGAAAAGAAATACTAAATGGCATTAAAACAGATGTGTTTATTGTAACCGCTAAGGAAGTAAATTGTGTAGAAAGTGTTATTTGGCAATTATCTAAAAAACTAAAGAAAAGCACTTACGGATTTGAAAACTTTATTCAAATAAGAGGAAGTGTAATTCGATATTGGTTAGAACAATTTGATTTACGAAAAGTGCAATACTTATGTGGACATAGATATATTTCTTCTACAGAAAGGTTCATAGTTCAAGACATTAAAGAGTTGAAAAAAGATGTGGATAAGTTCTTTCCATTAGACTAAAAAAGCAACAGATAATTCATTCAGAAATACTATTTTAGACCTTCTGTTTTTTAGAGCAGAAAAGTAAACGTTCTTTGATAAATATCCTTAGTAAAAAGTAGTGTCTACGGGTTAGTGAAAACTTGTAATTCAATAATTTAAGAGATTAACTAATTATTTAGCACTCAAATAGTTCTCTTGAACAACTACTATCCATTTGGACTGAAACATAAAG
>Ga0105354_1002820_pt1 | contig 10255 bp, 16 predicted proteins | sample GOMGulsemesocosm_FD_83658 | JGI IMG/M metagenome (GOLD analysis project Ga0105354, IMG submission 83658) | Methane-oxidizing microbial communities from mesocosms in the Gulf of Mexico - GOM9B Gulf of Mexico | ecosystem: Environmental > Aquatic > Marine > Cold seeps | place: USA: Gulf of America...
AAGCGGTAGGCGGACAAAAAGTAAATGTGTTGTTTTTCTCAACTCTTTTACTTGTGCGGTTGCAAAAAGCGTTGGCTTCTTTTTAAAACTTGCAACTAACAAGCGTATATAACAACTTTTACACAAGCATGAAGCCAACAGTTACCGTAGTTTATACTATAGAATATGTAATTGATTTTGCAAAGCATTACGGTTTCACAAAATGTAAAAAATGTTTTAACCTTAAAACAGGTCGCGAGATCATCCAGCGCACCAATAATCGGTGTATAGGCTATTACATTAACGGTAAATTCAAATCCCTTACTAAATTACGAAAGCATTTAGTAAAGCCTAAAACAATAAACCTCCCCTTTTAACCAACAACCAACCAACAAACAGCCAACAGTTACCAACAAAACCTTTGTTGGTGCTGTTGTTTAATGCCATAAACACACTCATAAACGGTAAAACTTTGTAAAGTTTTGTAATCTATTGTAAAGTTTTGTAAAGTTCTGTAAAACTTTGTAAACCAATATTTTGTTTGCCACATCTTAGCAGTCGAAACTAATTAACCCCGAATTAGCCAAGATGTCAAAAAGCGCAGCAAATAATACCTTACAACGCCCTATATTGGATGGTACTACATTTAATGCGCTTTTTTCATCATCAAATTGTACCCCTACTTTTTTAGGTAATGGCGATACCAAGTTTACCATTACCCAAATGAAAAAACAGGTGTTAATATGGGTAAAAGAGTTTAACACTAAAAAAGCACAACAGCTTTTCAGTAAACCAACACTACAAGCAACAGTTACCAACATACATAGTTTTTTATACAACCATTACCAGTATAACGCTGATGGATGGGATCAAAATTTACGATCTCCTAAATGTTCATGGGCTAGTAGGTATGATGGCATCGATTGTAAAAGTTATGCAACCACAGCAAGCGTTTTGCTTTATATTTTAAATATCAAGCATTATTTGCGCCGTATAAAACAACCATTTCACCAGTACCCAAACAAATACACCCACGTATATGTTGTAGTTCCCAATGACCAAAAAACAGGATCATTAACAACACAAGGCTATTTTACTATAGATGGTACACTACCAACAATGCAAGAACCAGTACACACAAACCCACACGATATATTTATGAGTGATAAAATGGCACATTACGCCTTAAACGGTACAGGAGTTACCGACGGAACTAATTTTGATTTAGGAACAAGCAACTCAGATGTTGATTCAGGAACTAGCGGAACTACCGATGCCAGTATGTGGAATGATGCCTGGGGAAGTGTTAAGGATAGCGCAACTGGAGGAGAAAGCGGAGAAGGTGGCTGGCTATCTGATATAGACTGGGGAGGTACTATTGGCGGTTTGTTTAGTGGCGGTGGTGGTTCAGTATCATGCCCTTACGGAGAAGTACAATTAACAACCGATTTAACCAATATAAGTGCAGTAACACAACAAAATATTGAAGTGGCTTTAAGTCCCGATTTAACCATTTCGGAAAAAGAAACCATTTTAACCGACTTGTATTATAATGTAAGTAGTTATGTATTAATGGTGCAAGCTACTAACTACGCAGATACTTGCACGCATCAAGCAACCACGTTATTAGTAAACGCTGCTATTAACGATTACTTACCATCAGTATTTAGCACCTTACAGCAAAGTTTAGCAGCAAACGGTATTACAATGCGTTTGTTTGATACTCAAAAAGAGGGTGTTGATACAAAAACGGTGCGTTTAAATACAGGTATTACTTCAGGGGCTTCTACAACTTCAGATACATCTTCAGTAACCAACAATTCACCAACAGGAAGCCTACAGGATAATGATCCGCCTAAAAAATCAAGTAACACAGGTAAAGTAGTTGCTGGATTAGCAGTATTAACAATTGCTGGCTTTGCTATTAACGAATACATGAAAAGTAAAACCACTAAAAAAGACACAAAATAATTATGAATTATACAGGAAAGCTTGATGCTAATGGACTAAACTGGTGGCAACGAAACCGAAAAAAAATATTCGCAACTGTAGCTGCATTTGCAGTAGGGGGACCCATTGCAGCAGCACTAGTGATAATTGAAGAATTTTTAAATGGTAACGGTTTTGCTCGTACCTATGAAACTCCGTTAACATCTCAAGAAGAAATTGCGTTAGACAGTTTCATTGATAATAAATTTATTCCTTTTTTCAACAGAATAATAACATTAGTCGATGGTGCAATTATAAACACCGATACAACTTCGCGAACCTTAGGCAATCCGGTAATAGTAAATATTAACACCGCACGTAAACAAATTGCAATACTCAAAAAGTGGTTACAGCATACCACAACATACCCACCAACAGGGTACACGGCTAATATGATAGAAGCTCGTAATGGTTTTATAAACGAGCATTTGGATATTTTAAATAAAGCAATAACGGACTATTTAGTATCTAAAAATGTAACCACTACTGGTTATCCTGAAACCATTGATGTAATAGCTCAAAGAGAAACTTTTGGTATGAATTATACCTGGGCCACGTCACGCATAACAACTGTGTATAGTAAATTAAATGAAGCTCAGGTAGTTCAAAATTTAACTACTGATCCTGTTGAAATTGTAATCCCTGATGTTGTTGCCGATGCTATACAAACAGTTTCAACAGCAACCAACAATACACCAACAGCAAAAAGCAGTAGCAATATCTTTTGGAAAGCCGCAGCAGTTGTAGGAATTGCAGTAGCAATTTTTAAGAAGAAGTAGTTCTGACACAAAAAAAGTAAGTAAAAATTTTAACCCTTAATAATAAATACAACTATGAAAAAAGAAACCAAAGCTAACTTACAAGATGCAGGCGCATTTGGAGGTGGTGCATTAATTGGTGGTACGGTTTCCAAAGGGATCAACCGTTTTCTACCAACCGAAGCAAACACTAAAATTGGTGTTAAAGCAGTTTTATGTGCTGGAGGTATTATTGCTATGGCACTGATTCCTAAAGGTAATGCTGTTAATCAATTAGGAAAAGGAGCTGCATTAGGAATGGCAGTAGAAAAAGGAATGAGTGCTATTTCTGACTTTGCAGCAACAACCTCATTAGCAACTACCGATGCAACCGACAAGCCATTAGTAAAATTCGCTCAGGATGCTACAGGTTTAAGCGGTGACTGCGGATGCACAACTGCACCAGTACAACAACGTATTGCTACGTTAAACTTTCCAGTTCGTCAGTTTAACCATGCACGACCAATCAACATGATGGAAGTTGCACCAAATAAATATACAGCGGCATCATTCGCTTAATCAAAAAAATAATTAAAAAAATACACAATGTTCAAAACAGATAGAAGAGAAGAAGCAAAAACAGTATTAGCGCAATTTTTAAATAAAGAAAACATTACTGTTAGTGGAGCGCGTCCTGACTTGGTAGAAAAAGAGCATATCATTACTGCTCAAATTACTGGAAAAACAATCGATTTTATCGATGTAAACGGAAAAGACGAAGTAGGTAAACAGTCATTTCCTGCTGATAAGTTAGAAGCAAACAAACCGTTTGTTTTAGCTGAAATTAAAGCAGAGTATGGAGCGCAACTAACAGCAGGTGCTTTAGCTGTAGACACTACCGACTATAACCTACCTGCACCAGCCGCTTTAAATAACGGAAACTTTAAGTTGGTTCAGGATGACCGAGGTACTTTAGTAGATGTGTTAATGGCTGCAATTTTCAACAACAACGAAACAAACAACAACAAAGATAAGTACCATGTGTTGGAAAAAATGGAGGTGTTAAAAGCGCAATCTACTTTAACAGCAACAGGTAGACTACCAGCTGTATTAGATGTTTCTAAAGTACACTTCATTAAAATTACAATGAAAGGTTACGTACCAAGATCAAAGTAATTCAGAAAGAATAATAATTAATATAAAAAGCCTACCTAAAAAATAGGTAGGCTTTTTTTTAATCCAAAATTTAACATGAAAACCTCAAAAGCAAGATTAACACTAATAGCAACTGAAAAGGATGCTGAAGCTGAATTTCCACAAAAAACAGGTAAAATAATTGGTGTTTTTGTATCTATAGCAAATGCTTCCTTATTACCAGATGATCTTGTAACCGCTACTTTACAGGATCAAGAAGATAAACCAATCATGTCCTTAGATGTAAAAGAGTTTGTTAGGCGTTCAGGAGGTGATGCTATGTCTAGTATGTTTGCTTTGAATCTTGAAGCTGAAAACCAAATACTAACGTTTACAATCAATACAAAAACAGCACCAACTGCAAACGTTGTTATGGAAATGGTTTTAGTACATGAACCAATAACGTGTCCTAATGTATAAGTCTACTTTAAAAAAGAAACCTTTAAACAAACCTACACAGGAGGTTTTGGAACAAGTTTCACAGATTACTATTTATAATGATGGCGAAGTAGATGTTGTTATTATGGGTAGAACTGTAACGCCATTAGATAACCCTTTTGTTGTTCCTGGTGCTGGTGGTTTGTATTTCGATTTTGATTTAAACGAAATTGATTTTCCAAACGGAACACCTGCAAATAACAAGGTTAATATTATTTATCAAAAAGTAATATTACCTAAAGCGCTAAAAACCCCAAGTAACTGCAATCACTAACAACTGCAACTAAATGAGCCAAATGCTACAATATATCATAAACCAAGTTACTAAAGTACCATCAAACGGTATTGCAGTAAAAAACAATCTTACTGGAAAATGCATGGAGAAATTTGCAACATTTTCCGATATAAAGGAAAATGGTTTTGATACTGTTGAAGCTAAGTTCTCGGATATTATTAGCAATGCAAAAAATGAAGTTACGGTGTATTTAAAACGTCGTAATGGTTCATCTTCTGTACCTATGTTAGACGCTGATAAACAACCAATACAAGTGAAATTAAAACCGCTTAATAATACTAATGTGGAAATTAGCCAAAATGTAGTTCCAGCATCGGCAGTTAATAGCGTTGATGCTACTGCATTAAACCAACAACCACCAACACCACAACCAACTATGAACCCGAACCAACAACAACCAACTGGATTAATGGGTGGTTTAAATCAGGCTCAAATGCAAGTATTTGATGTGTATTCAAAGGCTGATAAATATACTGAAGCAAAGGAATCATTAACCAATGCGTTACAAACAGCACAATCACTTGAAGAAAAATACAAAATTTTAGATCGTGACCATCTTGAAAGAGGTTATGAAATACGCGATTTAAAAAAAGAAATTGCAGCACTTAAAGAAACGCATACAAAGGAATTAGCGGATTCTAGTAGGCCGTTGGTTTCGTCCGATAATGTAAAAATGGTACAGGGTTTTTTACCTATGATTTTAGGAACGGTAAAGGAATTTTCTAACGCTAAAACAGGATTAGCTGGTGCAACACAAACCGCTCAGCCCCAATTTTCAGTAGTTAAAAAAGCATTAATAGAAATGTTTCAAGATGAGCGCTTTACAGATGCTCATTGTCAGTTATTCATTGATATTAATAACAAAGGAGTAGAAAGCCCTGAAGTCTTTAAAAAAATAACAGAATTAGCACAAACCACTTAAAAAACAATTTATGTCCGCATTAAAAAATTTAGAAATTCCGTACAAAACAGCTTATGAGTTGCAAGATAAAAAAGCAGCTATTAACGCAATTATGAATACGGATGCTGATACAGCAAAAAAAGTAGCACAACTATTAACAAGCCCTAAAGCAAAAAACTTGCTAGGAGATAATTGGGATATGATCAGCATGATGCTATAGCTCAGTTTAAACCTCCTTTAACCCAAAAAAAACAAACTAACCAATGAGTACAATAACCGACAAAGCAAAAAATAAAATCTCAAAAATTGCTAAAAGTGACACTACTAAAAAAGCAATTGAAACAACAGGTAAAATAGTTGCTAATCCGTTGTTTTTAAAATTAGCGTTAGGTAGTATTTTACTATACGGTGGTTACAGGGTAGTTAAATCACTTGCTGATAAAGTTTCAAATGTAATTGACACAGATATTAGTGATTTAGGTGATGCTAATATTGATAATCAAGTAGAGGGTACTGGAGGTAGTACAACAGGTGCAACCATTACAAATACACAAGCAAACAATTATGCACAACAGCTATTAGATGCTTGTAATGCAATGTACCCTATGTATGGTACAGATACGGATACTATTTCAGCAGTATTTAAAAAATTCATTACTCCAACCGATTTTATAAAAGTATATAACGCTTTTGGCTTAAAAGATTATAACGGATATAATTCACCACCAACAGGAATATGGAGTTATTTAGATTCTTATGATAAACATAATTTAGTGTATTGGTTAAAATCAGAATTGAGTGAAAGTGACGAACCGTACTCATTGGTAAAATCAGTAATTGAAAGTGCTGGATTCGTATTTTAATAACCCCAAAAAAACCAACTAACCAATGTGTACAATAAATGAAAATCCATACATCAAAATCGCCCAAAGTACCAAAACTACTGAAGATTATGTTATTCTTCCTGATGGTGATACTGCTAGTCCTTACACGAACGTTTCAACAGTAATTTTAGATGCTGATAACGATCCGGCACAAGGAGCAACCATAAGTGTAGTAGAAGATCAGTATAAATACCAAGAAGCACAAGCTGATGGAAAAGTATATTTAGAAGATGTAGACCGCGCCCATAGCGTACAAATAAACTATGCTGGAGCAATACCGCAAGTTTTTAAAGTAAGTGAATTACCGCCAGTAGTTTCTTTTTCTGCCACTATGTTAGATGAAGTTATAATAAACGCGCCCAAAAAAGAAGAATCAAACTTTATCCCAAACCTTGTTATTGGTGTTTGTTTAGCTGGTGTAATTTATACAGTAGTTAAAGTAATGAACGAGGAAAGCGAACCAGCAGCACAACCAATACATTTATAATTATGGCAAACGCAAAATTATTTTTACCAAAAGTTTTAGAAGCTGAAGGAGGTTATCAGAGAATTGCAACCGATACAGGAAACTATAATAGTGCTGGTGATTTGGTTGGTACTAATTACGGTATTTCTGCACCAGTTTACGAAGCTTATATAAATGATGTTCCTAGTCAATACGACATGGAAAACATGCCGTTAAGCCATGCTGTAGCTATTTATAAACCTCAATATTGGGACAAACTAAAAGCAGACGATATTAAAACCCAAGAGGTTGCCGATGTGTTAGTAGATCATGGTGTAAATACTGGAGTAAGTAGAGCTGCAAAAATGGTACAAACCATATTAAAAGAAAGTTTTAATAAAAACTTAACTGTAGATGGTGCTGTAGGAAATATAACCATTACTGCCATGAATAGTGTTAACCAGGTTCAGTTGCAAAACGCTATTGTTAATGCCCGAATTTCTTATTACGAAAGTCTAAGGCATTTATACCCAGAATTTATAAAAGGCTGGTTAAATAGAGTTAACCATTTTGCGTTAGAGGGGGAACGAATGCTATTAGAGTACGGAAAACCTGCTACGGGTTTTTTGATGGCAGTAGCTGTCGGTACAGCTCTTTTTTTTTTAATTAAAAACTACAATGACTAATGATAGGAGTTAAGAAAAAGTTCACAGGAAAGGATATAGATACACTAGCAGAGTTAAACGCTAATTTATCCGATGCAACTTTAGTAGATGAAAGTGTAGTTAATGGTAAGGTAGATAAAGTTGCTGGAGAAAGTTTAACCCCTGAAAAGTTTACAACAGCATACAAAGATAATGTTGATGAAAATAGCTCTAACAGGCAAATAGTAATTACTACAGCAGTAAGTATAACTACCAATACTTTAGGAAGTAATGGGAGAGGTCAAAAAGCTAAAAACGTTGTTTTAGATAATGGAATTAACGCTATAAATGTAACTGTTAATACTTCAGATGGTTTTTTAGCAAGCTATTTAAAAAAAGGTACTGGAAATATCACATTTGTACAAGGTGCAGGTAGGTCATTAATACCAGTTGACGGCACAAGTATACTAAACGGTGTAGCTGGTAGTACAGCTAGTATTAGTTCAGTAGGTACTATTGATTATTTAAGAATATCTAATGCTTAACTTATGTTTAATTCAGAACAGTATTATACATACGGTAAAAAAGGTCATCTACCAAATACGTTTATTGGTGGTGTTGGGTCAACCATAAATACAAGGGAGTTATTAGCAAGTAAATTACTTAATACCGATGGTAGCTTGTTTGATGCTTCTAATATTTTAGGGTTTAAAGTTCAGGGTAACGATATTGAATGTTATATAAAAACACCTTATAAATTTATAAACTTTGTCTTTAAAAGTAACTTAGATATTACGCATTATAAAGATGTAGCTGGATTGGTTACTTCATTATATAACCAAGAATTCAGGTATGCCAGTAATTTAACTGAAATTATATTTAACGGTGTAATTTCTATTGATGGGTACACTTTTGAATCTTGTAATATAACTGGAGCGTTAAGTTTGCCAGTATGTACCAGTATTGGTGTTTATACGTTTAAAACTAACCCATTACTTACCTCAGTAAATATGGCTTTATTAACCAGTTTACCAACGGGCTGTTTTAAGGATACTGGTTTATTGGCTATAAACGTAAACGATTTACCAAGTGTAACAACCACAGGTAATTTTCCTTTTCAGAATGTAACTACTTTGGTAACGGCAAACTTACCTAATGTTGAAGTGTTAGGAGAAGATGTTTTTAAAAATATTGCAAGCCTAACAACTTTTGTAGCGCCAAAAATACTCACTATAAATAAAGGTGTGTTTTGGGGTACTAATGTGGCGGTTTTCGATTTCCCTTTACTGCATACAATTATAGTAGGTGTTAATGCTTTTTACACTACTCCAGCAACCTTAATTAATATACCTAAATGTACAGCAATAGGTAGCAATGTTACTGCTAACGAATGGGTGTTTAACGGCATACCAGCCAATTGCGTTATAAATGTTGATGCATCATTAGAAACCGCTAATGCTGGTAGTCCTGAAGGTGATATAGATTATGCAATAACTACAAAATTAGCAACAGTAAACTATATAACTAACTAATTAAAAAAATAAAAATGATACGTAAAAACACAAAAGCCCCTGTTAAAATATACGGTGAAAGAGGTATAGTAAAAGCTGAAGCTGTAATGAATATGGTTATTGATTCAGTTTACCTACATAAAAATATTGTTTTTGTAAATGGGTATTACTGGTATTTAGATGCTAATGGTGAAATTGTACGGGACAGTATTATAAAGCACTCCTTGGATAGAGGTACTTTAGAAGCGCTAGAAACTGCTAACTTAGAAAAGTTACCAGCTACCCAACACTTATACGCTTCTGTAGAGCAACGTTTAGCAGAACTAACAGTAATAACCTTGCAAATTGAAAGCGGAGAAAACTACGATACTGTTCCTAATGATTGGGAAGATACTGTTCAACCTTAATTTGCTTAGTAATGAAAACCTATACTTTACAAAACATATACGAAGAAAGTATTGCTGATAATCCCGTAATTATAAGAAGAATAATTGATGGTAAAAAATGGCACACTTACGAGTTAATGCAACGTATTAATATAAAATTATCGAGTGGACAAGCTATAATTTTACACAAAGGCTTCACTTGGGATTTATCGAGTGTACCTCGTTTATTTTGGTCGGTGTTACCGCCTGATGGAAATTTTATTATTGCTGCTTTAATACACGATTTTTTATATCAGAATTGGAAAGTAATGTATTGGTTGTATTCAATGGCTGATCCTCGAAAATTTGCAGATACTGAAATGCTATTATGGAGCAAAGCAATGAACGGAACTAAACGCATTTCATTAAAAAAAACAGACAATTATACACGCTTTTACGGTGTTCGTTTATTCGGAGCTAATGCGTGGAAAAACTAAATACTAACCAACCCCTTAAAAACTAACCAAAATGCCATACCAAAAATATTTATTAACACTTGCTGAAAAATACGCGCCATTTTTAATTGCTGGTGCTGTTGGTGCAATAATCAACCAAATAAGAAAAGGTAAAATGACTTTTAAAAGAGTTGTTAATCAAATTTTAATAAGCTCATTTTTAGCATGGTGTTTAGGTGTTTCGCTTCAGTATTGGCTAGAAATACCTAATCAGGTTATTTACGCTATTGTATCGTTATCAGGTATGTTTTCCGAAATAATCCTTGATGAACTGGAAGAAGTAGCTGGAAATATTAAAGAATGGTTTTCTATGATAATTGAAAGCTGGATTAAAAAACCTAAAAGAAACTAATATGCT
>Ga0105354_1002824_pt1 | contig 10244 bp, 7 predicted proteins | sample GOMGulsemesocosm_FD_83658 | JGI IMG/M metagenome (GOLD analysis project Ga0105354, IMG submission 83658) | Methane-oxidizing microbial communities from mesocosms in the Gulf of Mexico - GOM9B Gulf of Mexico | ecosystem: Environmental > Aquatic > Marine > Cold seeps | place: USA: Gulf of America...
AAATACAATAGCAGAAAATTTATATGTACGTTTTATACCAACTCCTACTGATTTAGGTGTTCAAAATGGTAGTATTACGCTATCAGCTACTGGAGTTGATGATGTAGTTATTGCACTTTCTGGAGTGGGAGTAGCTGTAACCCATAATTATGTAGCTTTTAATCAAGAAGCATTAGCTTTTGGTGGTGGTTATAGTCAATCAGCTACACAAACGTTTACATTACATTCAGACTTGTCGAATATTGCTCAAATAAAAATGTTTGTACAAATTGATTGTCCAGGTTCTGGATGTGATGATTGGGATAGGTTTGCCAATGTTAAAATAAAGGATGTAAGTTCAGGAGATTGGTACGAATTAGGACGTTATATAACACCATATTGGACAGGTACTCAGCAATTAGCTAGAGGATTAGAATTTGACGTTACTGATTTTAAATCATTGTTAACAGGTTCTGTAGAATTGAAAATTTATATAGAAAACTGGACGGCTAAAGCTGATTTAATAACAGTAGACTTTGATTTTATTGAAGGTACTCCTGATTATCAATATTACGAAGTTGCAGGGGTATTACAATATAATAATAACTCAATCGACGGAGTTCCTTACGGAGTTTCTCATAGTTTTGATTTAGATAAGTCAATAACGATTCCTGCTAATGCAGAAAGCACACATTTACGTTCTGTGATTTCAGGTTGGGGACACGCTACTGGTAGCCCAGGTTCTAATTGTGCAGAATGGTGTTTTAGAACTCATGACATAAAAATTAACGGAACGAATACATTCCAACACTATATGGGGGCATTAGGTTGTGCATCTAACCCAGTAAGTAATCAATCTCCAGGTAACTGGATGCCAGATAGAGCTGGATGGTGTCCTGGAATGGGGGTTCCTAATAGGATAGACACTTTTGGGGCTTCAATGGCTGGAAGTATGTTTACTTTTGAGTATGATTATGAAGATTGGACTAATGATATGGGTAATGGTAATGCATATTATGCTACTTCTACTTATGTAGTAGTTAAAAGTAGTACACCAATTACAAAGCCAACAGTAAATTAATAAGCCTAATAATTTAGTGAAGCGCAATACTTTTTAGTATTGCGCTTTTTTTTTGGAGTAGATTTTGATAGTTTTATACTATGAGAATAACTCCACTACTTTTACTACTTATTTACATAAACTTTTCTGTAGCTCAACAAACTGAATATGTTGATTTTTTGGACTGTACCGCTGAGGTAATGATTTTACCTGTTAAAAAAGAGGTGAGAGGAATAGTTGAATATTCTTTTAAAATTAAAGAAGATGCCGATTCAATTTTTATTGATGCAAAAAACATGTCCTTTGACAATGTGTACTTTAAGAAAAGGAAGGCCTCTTTTAAAGTCACAAATCAAAAGTTATGGTTATTTAAAAACTTTGTGAAAAATAAAGAATATACCGTTTCATTCAATTATGAAGCACACCCTAAAAAAGCAATGTATTTCGTTGATTGGAAAAATCAAGAGCATCCAGAAGTAAATCCACAAGTGTGGACCCAAGGTCAAGGGAAAGATAATTCAAATTGGATTCCTAGTTTTGATGATATGAATGAAAAAGTGGAATTTGATTTAACTATTTCTTTTGATAAAAAATATGAAGTCATTGCAAATGGTAAATTGATATCTAAACAGGAAAGAAACGATTCCGTTTATACTTGGAACTATGATATGCAACAACCAATGAGTAGTTATTTATTAGCTATTGCAATCGGGAAATATGTTAAAAAAGTAGAGCGATCCAAAAGCGGAATTCCTCTAGAGATGTATTATTATCCAAAAGATTCATTAAAATTTGAGCCAACCTATCGTTATTCTAAACAAATGTTTGACTTTTTAGAAGAAGAAATTGGAGTCTCATATCCTTGGCAAAACTATAAGCAAGTACCCGTAAAGGATTTTTTATACGCAGGAATGGAAAATACGAGTGCTACTATATTTTCAGATGCTTTTGTAGTGGATAGTACTGCTTTTGTTGATAAAAATTATGTAAATGTTAACGCTCATGAGTTGGCCCACCAATGGTTTGGTGATTTGGTAACAGAAACACATGGTAAACATCATTGGCTTCAAGAAGGTTTCGCTACTTATTATGCGTTGTTGGCTGAAAAAGAAATTTTTGGAGAAGACTACTACTATCATAAATTGTATGAAACTTCAAAGCAACTGATTAATGCTCAGCAAACAGATTCTATTCCATTAATGAACTCGAAAGCAAGTAGCTTAACTTTTTACCAAAAAGGAGCTTGGGCATTACACAGTTTGCGAGATCGAGTAGGAGATAGCGTATTTATATCATCTGTTAAAAAATATTTAAAAGAACATCAATTTAAAAATGTTGATACAAATGATTTTATAACTATAGTAGAAAAAGAAAGTAAACAAAATTTAAGTGACTTTGTTAATACTTGGTTATTATCGAGTGAATTTCCTAAAGAAGAAGCTGAAGTTCTTTTAAATAAAAATAAAGTAACTAAATTGTTACAAAAAGGTATGCTTGCTAATATTAAAGAGCCTATACTAACTAGAGAATATTTTAAAACTATTGAATTAGATTCAATGGTTTTTAACAATTTTTCAGATAGTATTACAACATGGTTTAAAGAAGAAGATATTAAAGCTAGACAAGTTTATGCAGGTAAATTCAAAAAAATCCCTTTAAACTATAAAAAGAGTTATGAAGGTTTTCTTAATGACAAATCCTATCAAACCATCGAAACAGTTTTATTAAACTTGTGGGGTAATTTCCCAGAGAACAGAAAGCAATATTTAGATCAAACTGCAAATGTTTCGGGGTTTAATGATAAAAACATACGAACACTTTGGCTAGCTTTGGCACTAAATACCAGAGGCTTTAATAAAGTGGCGTATCAAGGGTTTTATGATGAATTGGTTGGATACACACATCCTGCTTATCATTTTGAAATTCGTAGAAATGCTTTTGAATATTTAAGTGAATTACAGTTAGTGAGTTCAGAAGTTTTATTGAATTTAAACCAAGCATCAAAACATCATAATTGGCGATTTAGAACCTATTGTAAAAAGCTTTTGAAACATTTAAGGAATAAAAACTAATTTTATGAGTAAAATTTGTTCTCTAAAGGAATATAAATTATCTTTAAATAACTAAACATAATACATGAAAGCATTAGTAATATCAGGAGGTGGGAGTAAAGGGGCTTTTGCCGGTGGAGTAGCTGAATATCTTATAAATGAAAAAAAGCACACTTATGATATGTATTTGGGCTCTTCAACCGGGAGCTTGTTAATTCCTAATTTGGCCTTGAACAACATTGAAAAAATGCATGATATTTATACTAATGTGAATCAGCATAATATTTTTAGTTTGTCTCCATTTAAAGTACGTTATAAAAAAGGCGAAGAATTTATACAAATACATCACTTAAATGTTCTCTTACAACTTATAAAGGGTAAAAGAACATTTGGAGAAAGTAAACGGCTCCAAAAATTGATAAAAAAGAGTTTCTCAATTGCAGAATTTAATGAGTTAAAAAGTTCTCCAAAAGATGTGATTGTTACGGTAACTAATTTAACTTTAAATAAAGTTGAATACAAGTCAATTAAAGATTTTACTTATGAAGAATTTTGTGAATGGATTTGGATATCCTGTAATTATGTACCCTTTATGAGTTTGGTTAAAAAAGATGATTTTGAATATGCAGATGGTGGGTTTTCTTGTGTAGTACCTATACGAGAAGCTATTTTACGTGGAGCAACAGAAATAGATGCTATTATACTAGATACTGAAGCATTTTCGTATAGAAAAGCAATTGGTAAAAATCCATTTTCGTTAATGGTAGATTTATTTGATGGAATTTTAGATCAAGTAGAGAAAAAGGACATAGCACTAGGAAAACTAAGTGCAAAGCATAATAATGTTAAGCTTAATTTGTATCATACCCCAATAAAATTAACGGATAACTCGTTGATTTTTAATAAAAAGCAAATGACCACGTGGTGGAAACAAGGTTTTGAATACGCGAAACATAAAATGAATAATGATAGTCCGAGTACTATTGATTATGAAGAAGTATTAAACTTAAAATAATTCTCCAACTTCGTTTTTTATAAAAGCCATTCCTGTTTCTGATGGTGAAGATTTTTCTAGTAAACTAGTTAAAATAACTTCACGCAATTTATCTGCGTCCGCAATATTTTCGCTGTCAGCTGTACTTCTAATAATTTGTATTGTTGTGCTCTTAGCTGTTTTAATTACATTCCAACATTCATCACTAATGTATATTTGTTGGGCTAAATTATGCTCAAACTCTTGTTCAATACTAGCGGATAGCAATTGTTGGTATTGCGCTTTTTCATTACTTAATGGGCTAACTCTTAATAATAAATTAGAAGGGTTTATACGTTCTAAAAATAGCGCCATACGTTCATAAGCTTGCAAACGTAATGGTAAAGCGGTTTTTTGTGCTTCTTTTTGGATCAAATACCTTCGTCTTCCTTCCTCATTTTTAGTATGTCTTTTAAAGAACAGATACGCAACACCTCCGGTAATGATTGCTGGGAAAAGAAATAATATAAACTCAACTAATTTTTGGTAATCGAACATTGACTGAAATTTTTGCTAAAAGTAGTATTATTTTTTCAATACAGAAGTATAAACTTTACTTGCTTTTTTCATATAATGACTTCCTCCTAAATAATTGCATTCCTTTAGGTTTTGCATACTAGAAAAAGGAACTGTAGTTTTTTCATACTTATAGGTTTTATCAAACTCTTTTGATAGGTTGTGGTCATCTACATTCACTTCAATATCACTCATTTTAAACTGACAAGGGTGTTCGTAACCGGCAGCATGGGTGATCTCAATTAATTCTTTTCTAAAGGTTTTGAAGTATTGAGTCAAACGTTCTGATTTTATTTGGACATTAATACCACGTTGCAGCCATTTGTTTTGTGTTGCAACTCCACTAGGACAGGTGTTGGTATGACACACTTGTGCTTGAATACAACCAATACTTAGCATTGATTCTCTTGCTACATTTATGCAATCTACCCCCATAGCAAACGCCATAGCTCCCTTTGCAGGGAAACCTAATTTACCACTACCTATAAAAACAATATGCTCTGATAATCCTTTCGATTGAAACAGTTTATATAAATCAGCAAATCCATATACCCAAGGGAGAGAAACATGATCAGCAAAACTTGGCGGTGCTGCACCTGTACCACCTTCACCGCCGTCTACTGTAATAAAGTCAGGACCTTTTCCTGTAGCTTTCATAATATCAGCCAACTCTTCCCATTGTTCTAATTTACCTATAGCAGCCTTTACGCCAACAGGTAAACCTGTAGCTTCTGCAATAGTTTCAATAAAATCGACCATTTCTGATACGTTAGAAAAGGCTTTATGGTTTGGTGGAGACAATACATCTTTACCAATTTCAACACCTCTAATGCCAGCAATTTCAGCTGTGATTTTAGCGCCGGGTAACACACCTCCTTTTCCTGGTTTAGCCCCTTGTGATAATTTTATCTCAATAGCTTTTACAAACTCATTGTTCTCAACAAGTTTCATCATTTTTTCCATAGAAAAGCCACCATCTTTATCACGAACTCCAAAATACCCAGTTCCGAAATGAAAGATGACATCACCACCATTGCTATGATATGGTGATAAACCACCTTCACCAGTATTGTGATAAGCACCAGCTTGCATTACGCCCTTGTTTAAAGATGATACAGCACGAGCTGATAATGAACCAAAACTCATGGCTGATACATTTATAGCGGAAGCTGGGCGATATGGTTTTTTACGTTTGTTATGTAAGCCCATTACTTTTGCGCAAGGAATAAAGGTCTTGTCAATGTTATTTGGATGGTTGGAGTCAATTTGATATGGCATCATAGCATTATTAATAAAAATATGCTGGTGTGCATAAATATCTCTATCAGTACCAAATCCTTCGTAATTATTTTCTTGTTTAGCAGAGGCGTATATCCATCCGCGCTCAATTCTATTAAAAGGTAATTCTTCTCTGTTATTGGCTACAAAATACTGACGCATTTCAGGGCCAATACTTTCAAATAAATATCTAATATGCCCGAGAATAGGGAAATTATGACTAATGGTATGATTGTGTTGTAGGACATCGCGAATAGCAATTAATACTAATCCAATAATAATCCATAGCCACCATGAAATTGAACCTAAAAAAGAAAGTAGTGTATCCATTTATTTTTTATAAATCATTTTCTCAAAAGTAGGTATTTTTTCCTAAATAATTTTTGTCAAAGTATAGTTCATAACTTTATGGATATCTTATTGTAATAGCCAGTTCAGAGCTGTATTTTTGAAACGATTATGGAGAAGAATATACAAGAATACATAAATGAGTTAAACTCAGCACAAAAGGAGCCTACTTTACATAAAGAGGGGCCAATGATTGTTATTGCAGGGGCAGGTTCTGGAAAAACAAGAGTATTAACTTATCGTATCGCTTATTTAATGAGTGAAGGAGTTGATTCGTTTAATATTTTATCCTTAACTTTTACTAATAAGGCGGCACGTGAAATGAAAGCACGTATCTCTGCTATTGTTGGTACAACTGAGGCTAAGAATCTTTGGATGGGAACTTTTCACTCCATATTTGCTAAAATATTGCGTATTGAAGCCGATAAATTAGGGTACCCAACCAATTTTACAATTTATGATACTCAGGATTCTCAACGTTTAATATCTTCTATTATAAAAGAAAAAGGATTAGATAAAGATGTATATAAGTACAAACAGGTGCAAAGTAGAATATCGTCTTTTAAAAATAATCTAATTACGGTTAAGGCCTATTATCAAAATGGTGAACTGCAGGAGGCAGATGCTATGGCAAAAAAACCAAGAATGGGGGAGATTTACCAGGAATATGTGGATAGGTGTTTTAAGGCAGGGGCAATGGATTTTGATGATTTATTGTTGCGTACCAATGAATTATTGACGCGTTTCCCTGAAGTATTGGCAAAATACCAAAATAGGTTTCGATATATTTTAGTAGATGAGTATCAAGATACAAACCACTCACAATACTTAATTGTAAAAGCCTTATCAGATAAATTTCAGAATATTTGTGTTGTTGGTGATGATGCACAGAGTATTTATGCTTTCCGTGGTGCAAACATTAATAACATCTTGAATTTTCAAAAGGACTATGAGGGTGTAGTTATGTATCGTTTGGAGCAAAATTACCGTTCCACTAAAAATATTGTTGAGGCAGCCAACTCAGTTATTGAGCATAATAAAACCAAGTTAGATAAGGATGTTTGGACACATAATGAGGATGGTCCTAAAATAAAAGTAAATCGTTTGGTTACCGATGGTGAGGAAGGGCGTTTTGTTGCTAGTTCTATTTTTGAAAACAGAATGGAGCATCAGCTTAATAATGGTGATTTTGCTATTTTGTATCGTACAAATGCCCAATCGAGAGCCATGGAAGATGCTTTACGTAAGCGTGATATTCCATATCGAATTTATGGCGGACTATCTTTTTATCAGCGTAAAGAAATAAAGGATGTATTGGCGTATTTACGATTACTAACTAACCCCGCTGATGAAGAAGCGTTAAAACGTGTAATAAATTACCCAGCACGAGGAATTGGTTTTACAACTATTGAAAAATTGGTGGTTACAGCCAATCATTACAAGCGTTCTATTTTTGAAGTAATGCAAAATTTGCACAAGCTTCCTGATTTAAAAATTAATGCAGGGACTCGTAAAAAATTAGAGGCTTTTGTGTTAATGATTCAGAGTTTTCAGGTATTGAATCAAACGGCTACAGCATTTGAAATATCCGAGCATGTCGCAAAAAAAACCGGATTATTTCAAGAATTAAAAAAGGATGCAACTCCTGAAGGGGTAGCGAAAATTGAGAACATTGAAGAGTTACTTAATGGTATTAAGGATTTTGTTGAACAGCAAAAAGAATTAGATGGTACTACCGGAGCTTTATCTGAGTTTTTAGAAGATGTTGCGCTAGCAACTGATATGGATAAAGATACTGGAGATGAAGATAGAGTAGCATTAATGACGATTCATTTATCAAAAGGATTGGAATTTCCGTATTTATATATTGTTGGTTTGGAAGAGGATTTGTTTCCTTCAGGTATGAGTATGAATACGCGTAGCGAGTTGGAAGAGGAACGTAGGTTGTTTTATGTGGCATTAACACGTGCAGAAAAACAAGCCTATTTAACATATGCCCAGAGTCGATACAGGTGGGGGAAATTAATAGATGCTGAGCCAAGTAGGTTTATTGATGAAATAGATGATAAATATCTAGAATTCCTTACACCAATTCATGAACGTAGATTTAAACCAATGATGGATGTTGATGTTTTTGGAGAAGTAGATAAAAGTAAGTTGCGTTTAAAGAAACCCATTTCTGGAAGGCCATCAGCATTTTCAAGTGAAGCTGCTACCAGAAAACTCCGAAAAATAAAGCCAAACACCGAAGGAAATACAGGAGCTAATACTACTGAGGTTTTAGCAGTTGGTAATATTGTTGAACATATTCGTTTTGGTAAAGGAGAGGTAGTAAGTATAGAAGGGGTAGGGACTGATAAAAAAGCAGAAATACGTTTTCAAAATGGAGGACTTAAAAAGCTTTTACTGCGTTTTGCTAAATTGAATGTTATTCAGTAACTTTATATATATACAGTATGAATATTGTTTATTTAGTTTTTGGAAAGGAATTGTTAAACCATAAACAGGCAGTATTTTCAATATTGACACTTTTTCCTCAAGAAGATATTTTTGAAAAAATTATTGTAATTACAGATTTCCCTGAATACTATAAACACCTTATAAATCCCAAGTTAGTAATTGAAAAAATTGATTCCGATATTTTAAAAGATTGGAAAGGGATCAATAATTATATATTTAGAACAAAAATTAAAGCCTTAGAATTGGTAGCAAATAAATGGAGTGCTAATTCATTACTTTATTTGGATTCGGATACTTTTGTTTTTAATAAACTAAATGTCATAAAGCACCAATTAGATCAAGGAGGAAATATAATGCATGTTAATGAAGGGGCATTGTGTAATACGAAAAGTAAGACTAAACGTTCTATTTGGAATCAGTTAAGAGGAAATAACTATCAAGGAATTTTAATTGATGAACGTGCTACAATGTGGAATGCAGGAGTGATTGGGATTTCTAAATTTGCAATGAAAAAAGAATTGCAACAAGTGTTAAACCTTTGTGATAACTTATGTGATGAGCCTATAAAATTGAGGTTATTAGAGCAGTTGTCCTTTTCTTTAGTGCTCAATAAGGATTTTAAGTTAATACCTGCTAACAATATAATTGGTCATTATTGGGGGAATAAACTAGAATGGAATAGTTTAATTAATGATTTTTTTATAAAAAGTTACCTTACAAAAGAAACATTAGTAGAAGAGGTAGACAGGGTAAAAAAAATGAATTTAAAGGAAACACCAGTTTTTGTAAAGACTTCAAGTACTAGTGTTCGATTGAAAAATATAATTGATAAGTTGTTTGTAAAAACAAAAAAACAGTTTATTTTAAATAGTGATGATGAGTTATGAGTGAATTTATTAAAATATACAGTAATAACCCAAGTCCGAAAGAGATTGATAAAGTTGTAAAGGTATTACAAAAAGGAGGAATTGTAATCTACCCAACGGACACTGTTTACGGTTTAGGTTGCGATATTACTAAAACTAGAGGATTGGAGCGTATTGCAAAAATAAAAGGAGTGAAGCTTGAAAAGGCTAATTTTTCATTTGTATGTAATGATTTAAGTCATTTGAGCGATTATGTACAGCAAATTGATAGTGCAACATTTAAGATATTAAAACGTGCTTTACCTGGGCCATATACCTTTATTTTGCCAGGAAATAACAATTTACCTAAAGTGTTTAAGAAGAAAAAAACAGTTGGTATTCGTGTGCCAGATAATGATATTACTAGAGCCATTATTGAAGCTTTGGGGAATCCTATTGTTTCAACATCTATTTACGATGAAGATGATATTATTGAATATACCACAGATCCTGAATTGATTTATGAAAAATGGCAAAATAGAGTGGACATGGTTATTGATGGGGGGTATGGAGATAATGTTGCCTCTACTGTAATTGATTTTTCTAATGGTGAAGTTGAGGTGATAAGAGAAGGAAAAGGAAGTTTGGATATTTTGTGAAGATAGAGACATGAT
>Ga0105354_1002836_pt1 | contig 10220 bp, 10 predicted proteins | sample GOMGulsemesocosm_FD_83658 | JGI IMG/M metagenome (GOLD analysis project Ga0105354, IMG submission 83658) | Methane-oxidizing microbial communities from mesocosms in the Gulf of Mexico - GOM9B Gulf of Mexico | ecosystem: Environmental > Aquatic > Marine > Cold seeps | place: USA: Gulf of America...
AGGGACTTATTCAGAATCCTCCCTAAGCAGCTGTATAGTTACTGACCTAGTGTCGCTTTGTAGAGCCTCAATTGATCTTCTACACCTAGGTCTTCATTCAACTCATTCCAACCTTCTTCAATGGTATCCATGGTCTGAGTGACATTAATCTCACCAGCTAAGAAGCGCGCGATGGCGGTATCCAAGATAACGCCTTGGTAGTTTTGATTTTTAGGAATACGCAGATCTAACAGCATGTTAGGGCTACTCAAGCTGTCTTTAATCGCACCTAAATAGTTCTCAGCGGCCTCTTTACTCATGCCCGCCGCTAACCACTTATCCATGTTGTTAAACTGCGAGAGACGGTAAGGGTTGAATCCGGTGATGCCTTTAGTCACATCCGCATTGGATTGCGCAGGCTGACTGACATAAGAGAAGTAGTCGTAAACAGCATTTTTAACTTGCTCGTCGGCTGTGGCATTAACACCACCCGACCATCCACCGAAAGCGGCATAGGGTGCACGGTTAACACCGTCGACAGCATATGGACAGGTCTTAGTAGTACAAGTCTCTAACTTGCCAGTGGCACGATTCAATATTTTAGTAGAGCCAGGAAGCATTGAAGCACCGACTTTATCGACTACTTTTGAACTGGCAGGGTCTATCGCCAAAGTACCTACATCACCCCAATCGAGAGTTAGTGCACAGCGACCAGAGGTAAACAAACCACGGGTATCACCGACGTCTAAGTTAATTTCATCAGCCGGGGCGTACTTACCTGTATCTTTATAGATGGTTAAAGCCGCGGCAAATCCATCGTTATTCACCAGAGGCTTCATATCCTTAGTATCAAAGAACGCACCTTGCCCAGTACCTTGCCCTTGCAAGTAACCACCGGCAATTGACATAATTGACCAATAGGCTTGTGCGTTTCGTTTCTTAGAGATACATGAGCCGTAATCCGCTTTGCCATCGCCATTCATGTCTTTACCGTGTACTGTCTTAGCCACGGCCAAATACTCATCCCAGGTCTTCGGTGGCTTAAGGCCAGCCGCTTTTAGCACATCAGTACGGTAGTAGATCATGTGGAAATCACCGTCCAAGGTAAGCAGGTAGGTCTTACCTTGATACTGGGTGGAAAAAGAACGGAAAAACGGGCTGATGTCTTGGGCTTCTAAAGCAGTATCTTTAGCCACTCTAGAGGATAGGTCTTCCAGATAACCTGGATCAGCATAATCCACCAGCCACTGTGGGGCGAATACTGCCGCATCGACACTGTTAGTGCCTGTGACAAAATCCGTTAGTAGTTTAGAGTAAAGGTCTGAGTAGGGAACGGTAATAATATTAATCGTCGCTCCAGTCAGCGCTTTAAACGCGGGAGCGTGGCGCTGCAGTGGCTCGGCTATCTGTGGTCCTGTGAAAGTCATGACATTGACAGTCACACCATCGTATTTCTTGGCGATCGCGGTGCTGGCTCCAGCCGCCAGTGTCACAGCTGTCGCTGCTGTTATAGCCGTCAACAGTTTACTGAGGGGGCGACGCTTGTTCATATTGAAAAGTTTCATGGCTTTACAGCCTCCTATATTATTTTTATTAGAGGAGCCTTAGAACAAATCCCGCACAACATCTACGGAACTCACCCAGTGTCTCCCGATCAATACACCCCGAAACCTAGTCGCTAGTACATACTCATCACTATGCTCTCAGCCGAGGTTAATTTTCTGCAAACAATTCAGGCTGCTGCTGATAGATGTTATCTACCAGTGCCACAACCTTACTTACGTGCTCCGTCATTGCTTTCGCAGCGGCATCTCCGTCACCGTTGCGAATAGCTGTCAATATAGCTTGGTGCTCTGCATGGGTATCCTCTGGCCTGCCCGGGGAGGAAAGTTGCAACTTTCGTACCCGCGCCAGTTGTGCATAGGCCCCTTCAATCACCCTTTTTAATCGGCCGTAGCCGGTGAACTCACAGAGCAGCTGGTGAAACTCTTCATCTAACTGATAAAAAGCCTTCAAATCCTGATCTTCGATACACACTTTTTGGTAGCGAAGATTCCTGGTCAGTACATCTACCATTGTCTGAGTATGATGTTCGGCAACTTGCCTGGCGATAGCTACTTCTAGCGCCTGGCGAATAAAAGCACTCTCCTGCACATCGCTAATACGAATCTTAGTGACATAGCTACCGCGCTGTGGAAACACTTCCACTAAACGGTCTTCAGTCAACTTAGCAATCGCCTCACTAACCGGCGTTCTGGATACACCTAACGCCTTGCCCACTGCTTCTTTTTGAATTGCACTTCCCGGTGGCAAGTCCTGGTCAACGATTGCATTCAGCAAAGTTTCATACACTTGTGCCGTTAATGGCCGGGTGCGATCAAAGCTAACCTTCTGTAAAAAATCCAATGGCATATATTTGTTTTCCGCGTATTGAACTAACATGTTAGTATGTTAGAATATAATTAGTCAAGAGTATTTTATAACCAATTATAAAAATTGCAGTTTGTTATTGGAAGCTTTTTAACTAAATGCGCTACAGTTACAAACCACAAAGCATTCCTAAATATTCAGCAAAAACTGATACTTATGAAATAATTATAAAAATTAACTTAATATATGACGCAGATGCCAAGTATTAAACCTGACCAGCAAGAGGTAGCAAACAATGGATTCCAGTACGTTAAGACTGCACCACAGCGATAATGTTGTGGTGGCACTACGACCCTTAGAATTAGGAGAAGTACTGGTTGCAGAGCAAAAGCTGTCGATCCACAGCAGCATCCCCAAAGGTCATAAGATCGCCCTGTCGGCTATTAAAAGTGGCCAGCCTGTCTATAAATATAATCAAATCATTGGCTTTGCCACTAACGACATAATTGCCGGTGATCACGTGCACGTACACAATTGCGGTATGGGTGAATTTGACAAAGATTACGCTTTTGGCTCTGCAGTACAACCTGTGACTATGCTGGCGACTGATCAGCGCCGTACATTCATGGGTTACCGGCGCCCAAACGGTAAAGCAGGTACTAGGAACTATATCGGATTGATTGCCTCAGTTAACTGCTCAGCCACTGTAGTACGTTTTATCGCCGAACAGATTAACCAGTCGGGCGTACTAGAAAAGTATCCCAACATCGATGGCATCGTTCCGATACATCACGGCACTGGCTGCGGCATGGCGAATAGTGGCGAAGGTTATGACAACCTGAAACGCGCCATCAGCGGCTACATCAACCACCCAAATTTTGGCGCTATCTTATTAGTGGGCCTAGGTTGTGAAGTCATGCAGCTAAAATACTTAGTCAGTGAAAAGGACAATAATCCTCTGCTGCAACATATGACTATACAACAAACCGGTGGCACATCTAAAACCATTAAGGCCGGAGTGGCTGCGGTCACAGCAATGCTAAAAAATGCCAATGCCCTACAACGTGAGGAAATACCTATTAGCGAACTCACCCTGGCACTTCAATGCGGGGGCTCAGATGGCTACTCTGGCATTACTGCAAACCCGGCACTGGGCAGAGCTGCAGACCTGCTGATAGCCAGCGGAGGAACGGCTATTTTGTCGGAAACATCTGAAATTTTTGGTGCCGAACATCTACTTACCCGCCGAGCAGTCAGTAAACGCGTCGGACAAAAAATCATAGACCGTATCGATTGGTGGCGTGATTATACGCATAAAAATGGCGGTAGTATGAATAACAACCCGTCACCGGGTAATATTGCCGGCGGATTGACAACTATTCTTGAAAAGTCGCTGGGGGCAGTGGCTAAAGGGGGTAGCACCCCGCTACAAGATTTTTATCTGTACGCTGAGCCCATAGACAAAAAAGGCTTTGTATTCATGGACAGTCCGGGATTTGACCCTTGCTCAGTCACAGGTCAAGTTGCCTCCGGTGCCAATATTGTCTGCTTTACTACCGGTCGGGGCTCCGCCTTTGGCTTTAAGCCAGTCCCTTCTATCAAACTGGCGACCAACAGTGAAATGTACAGGCACCAGCAGGAAGATATGGATATAAACTGTGGCGATATCGTCGACGCAAATGTAACTATAGACCAGAAAGCTCAGCAAATTTTGGATTACATCATTGCCATCGCTTCAGGGGATCAATCAAAAAGTGAAGCTCTGGGATACGGTGACAGTGAATTTGTCCCCTGGCAGATAGGGGCTGTAATGTAACTTGAAAAACTTGATAGGATGCACGTCCACTGCTCGACCTTAACTTACCCCCTGGCGGCGACCGTCGGCAGAATTAAGGATTGCAGATGCACTTTTATTGACTAATTATCCATGACAGCCACAACTATCTTATTTAAAAATATTGGCTTGTACTAACTTGCTAATTTTTTTTCTAATTACAAAATACCGCCAAATTGCTTTGCAGGTCATATACTTCATTGTGTTGTTCGTTATAGGCAAAATTGGCATAGACGGTTGGGGTAATGACCTGGGCTAGATTTTTACTCAGCTGACCCATACGAATTTCATAGCGTTTTTCCACCGGATACAAGTCGATGTAGACTACTGTGGCGCCAGCCACTAATTTTAACTTATCCAGTACTTGTGAGTCAGTTTTAGCTCCCCTTAGAAATTTATCCAGATTAAACTCTTGCACTGGTCCTTGTCTGGGAATCAACAATTTTACATGACGACCGCTTTTGTGCATGTTTTTGAGCTCAGCTATCTCAACTTTAAAAGAGGGGATGCTAGCGTTTCCCCCTTCAAAGATAGAGCAGCGAAAAGCATAGGCACTCGCGGGTAAGGCGCCAAGCCCCAACGCGACAAATATTGATATTAGAGTTTTCGTTTTCAACCTTGGTAAACAATCCATGAAGTACCACTGTAAAAGGTGCGATAAAGGGCCGCAATTCTTTGTGTCCATTGTCTCTGTGTCATCACTATAAATTTTAGGAAATCAGCTGGAGCAATATATATTGCCAGCTATTAGATAGCAATTAATTGTTAAGCCCACATTAATGGAGTTTCAGCACAAACAATAAAGTTTGGGTTTAACAAGCTGTTACGGCGATTATACCGTAGCGGTTGCAAACTTGGGTACTCTAAAACACAGCCACCAGCAGCTTCTACTACCGCTTGAGCAGCCGCGCTGTCCCATTCGCTGGTAGGAGCCATACGCGGATAAATATCAGCATCCCCCTCCGCCACCAGGCAAAATTTTAGTGAGCTGCCCATATTTTGTATCTCACTGTGAGCAAACTGACTTAAATACTGCTCAGTGGCGGTGTTTTGGTGTGAGCGACTGGCGACGACTCGCCATAAATCAGTCAGAGCCGGGGTGTCGGCGACTTCTATCTGCTGTGCATCCGCACTGCCTTGCTGCTTAAAAGCTCCAGCCTCACTGCCCCAGTAAATCAGGTCTAATACCGGTGCATAGACCACACCAAAAATAGGCACACCGTTATCTATCAGGGCAATATTGACCGTGAACTCGCCGTTGCGACTGACAAATTCTTTAGTCCCGTCTAATGGATCCACCAGCCAATAGCGAGACCAACACAACCTGTTCTGAATTTGCTCTTCAGTAGACTCTTCAGACAAAATTGGAATGTCTGGTGCCAGCAACTGCAAACCACCGCAGATCACCTCATGAGCCAATAAATCCGCCTGGGTCAGCGGGCTTTGGTCACCTTTGTAAATCACCGAAAAATCTGAGTTGTAAATATCCAGAATCTTAGCACCAGCCGCTTTAGCTAATGCATTTATCTGCTCTATTCCCTGAATCACGATTGCAGTCTCCGTAATGCGCAAAGTGACCACTTTAACATAAGTGCCATCAAAGTCGTCAGTCGTCAATCCGAACTAGCTTCATAGTTAGGCGGCACTGTAAAATGCCCTTAAAAAGTAAATTCGTGGGTTTCCCCGGCATTCATCTGCTGGTATTGGGGCCTGACAACTGAGACATAAACATCGCCTAGAGAGGCTGGAAAAGTCACGGACAGAGACTCTGGGTTTGAAAATGGATGAGGGGAAGACAACCTGTATTGAGTTAAACTGTGCCCAGCATCCACGCTCTTTTGCGCGGCTTTATGTAACCTCAATAGCAAGATTTTTTTATTAACAATTACCTTGGTATTATTCACCAGCACTTTAAGGGTGGCTTCAGTTACTTCAGCGCCAGTCATTTCTGGGCTTATAAATGCATTGGTTTGTCCTGTTAACCAGCCCTGTGCATTTTGTAGGCTTTTTATCCATTTCTCCCGGTCAACCAACAAACGAATCTCCAGTTGCCCATCGCGCAAAATTACTTGCGCACTGTTATTCTGCAATTCGTGGGCACTGGCTGAAGCACACACACAGAGACTGATAACTAAAAAGCTAATTCTGATTTTTCGGCAGAGAGGGAAGTTAGTCATTTCGACAAAAAACTCCTTTTTCCACAACACCGCCACTGCTAATTGTTTTTTGCACAAAATCAAAGCAGCCATCTCGGTTCGCAGTAGGTTTATAGTTAGAGTAATATTTATTACCTCGGTACTGGTAACTCATGGACCGAGTACCGTCTGCACTTTGACGGTGAATTAGCTTTGTCACACCCTCTCTGGGCGGGCGCAAATCGGCGCGCGCTTTCGCCCCTTGCAGAGGAGCAACTCTGGGGAGAATTTTTTTATCTACGACCCCCACCAGACACTGCATAATGTAAGGGGGCTCAGTTGAGGTGTGGTAGCGATAGCCAAAGACCTCATCCGGCTGCCCGTTACACACATCCAAATCATCTGCAGAGATTGCAGAGCCATCTGGGTTGTTGTCCCCATAGAGAGGGAAACCATCGTAACCCCAGCCCAAAACCGCTGAATCAGCCGCGTTTTTCATTACCTCTAGCATGCAACTTGGTTTTGCATGGTAATGATAGTCATCGCCCCGGCCCGCGTGACCACCACAATTATCCAATTGGCCCGTTATAACGGTATCTTTTCTTGGATCATAGCGTTTAATATTTATCTCGCCTGCCGATGAATAATCGTAAATAGGAACACCGTTGACAGCAACCCCCAGAGCAGCATCCATGGTCGTTTTAGTGGTTGCCATTTTGCGCTGTAATTTGATCGGCGCCGCGTAGTTTTTGGCTGGCACAGGAATTTGCTCATTAGTGCCGGTAATTCCATTCATCAAATCATGTGTGGGATAAGTGTCCGATAGCAGATAGGCATATTCGCTATCGCAAGTAACGCTGACATCGCTAAAACCGGCATCCTTTACCGAGCTTTGAATAGTATTACATGCAGCACTTTTAATACTTAAGGCCTCAGTGGGCACATCAAGTTTTAGTCCGCCTCTGGAAGGCTTAGAGCCATTTTTTGCAGGTTTCATGTCACCGCGCCCCCTCTTGCGACTGCTTTTTGAACCCATTGCTAGACCGGAGCGTTCAAAGTTCACGGTAAGCTCTGCGGAGTCCATCAGTAAACCTTCCATCGCTTTAAGCAGCAGCGGCTCTGTGACTACGCCAGAGCCAGAAAAGTTGAGTGTTGAGGACAGTGCATACAAGCTGATGGTATAAGACTTAAGCCCGGGACCTTTAGAGCAAGGAGGCGCATATTGATTATTTCTATTAACACTATTGGCTCCGTGCTCACCTACTGACTGTCCAGTATCGATGGCATTAACTGTCCCAGGGATGTTATAGAGCGTCCAGTAGAAATGCCTATCTGAGGGTCCGGCATTGTGATGCATAATGACGACGAATGATGCCGCATTTTTAGGTGCATTACGCCATTTAATCGGCGGCGAAACACCCTCTCCATCACAAGAGTATTGCAGCGGTAGAATGCCTCCCGCTTGCATAACAGGACTGCTCAAGGTTAAGCGACCCGCCGCACTCAATACCTGAGGTACAGACACTATCGTCAACAAAACGAGTATTGATACTGTTTTCATTAGCAAGCCTCTTGAGTAAACACGTGCAATTGATGGATATTGAACTAAGACGCCTTAAGAGTGGCTCGACAGAGTAAAGTGTTGTCTGCTTCCAGATCTTGGGTCCAAATGAGCTTTGCGCCCCGGGCCCAGCGAATTCGATCGTAGCCATCTTTTGGCCTCACTACTCGCTCTGAATACTCAACAGCTGCCGGCCATTGACTGTCGTCAAAGTTTGCTGATTGCCATTGCTTATCTACGGCTATGTGTTTAGTTTTGCAGCTCGTTTGCGGGGAAGAAGATTTTGCACAGTTTTTATTTAATGGCGCAATATGGATAGCAGTACATTTCCACTGTTGGTTAGTGACAGCCAGCACTTTGCCCGTGGATTTATCGATGAATTGCGCAATAAAGCCACCGTCGCCCATTTGCTGTTTTCTCGTTCCGATATACTCTAAACCGCTATCATCTTGTTTAAAGTCTTTAACGATCACATTTATCTGTGCCGGTAAATTGGCCTTGAATGTGAATGATTCAGCGTTGAATGACCGCTCGGTGGTGATAGACACGGAATCTTCCTTTATCAGGGCCTTTCCCGAATACAAGGCAAACCAGTTATCTGCCCATACATCCGCCTGGATAGTTGTTTGCGCCGTTACCGGTGCTGCTGCTACGAGACTAGCAAAAACAGCGACGGTCAGAGTTCTTACGCATTGTTTAATAGTCATACCACTCCTTATATTCGGAAAAAAATCATTGATCCCTAAACTATAACTCTAATAGTTATAGCTTTGAATAAACAGAAACTAAATCCAGTTTTACGCCCGATGGATAATATCCAGCGACTCCAGCCCACTCACCAACTCAAACCCCGGTTGCAGCCACCACTGCTGTACCACACTTTGATACATTGAGCGAAAATCCACATTGTAAATAACATCCCGGTCTTGCAAATCGTCAAAAGCCGGATAGTCGCCATAATGACCTCCTTTTACTCTTCCCCCCATTAAAAAGTGACTAGCGGCAGTACCGTGATCACTTCCACCTGAGCCGTTTTGTGCTGCGCGTCGACCAAATTCCGAATAAGTCATCATCAATACATTGGGCCAGTGCCCGGAAGCTGTCAATTCAGTACGCAGTGCCAGCATCCCATCAGCCACCTGCTGCAATAATTGACTGTGTTTATTTTTTTGTCCTTTGTGAGTGTCAAAACTGCCGATAGCGACCTTAAATGCGGGTATATGCAGGTCCATGCGAATCACTTTAGCGACATCGGCCATCTGCTGACCAAACCTATTTTTGGGAAATTGGCTTTTGAGTTTAATGTCACGGGACAGACCTTGCATCATCAACTCTTTTCCAACGGTAATGTTTTGCTTTAAACCCAGTAGGTAGCGAAGTGCGCTGTTATCACTGCCCCGTTCATCAGTATGTATGTTCTTGGCCTTTTTAAAAAACGAGTCCAAGTTTTTCAATTGAATATGCTGGGTATTGCCCCCTGTGAAAGCTGCCGAGTTACGTCCGAAGACCATAGCATCAATAGTACTCTCACTTAGTTTTGGCAATACATTGGCCAGCCAACCCGCAGTCAAATATTGGTCTGAATCCGAAGCCATGTCCCAGATTTCAATGGACCTGAAGTGCGATCTATTGGCATTGGGATAACCTACTCCGTGAACTAATGCCAGTTCTCCACGTTGCAAGGCCCTACAAACCCTTTTAAACTGCGGTGTAAGGCAAAGTTTTTATCCAACTGCACCCGTTCATCTGTTTCCAGTCCCAGCTGTGGTCGCAATTTCTTATAGAGACTCAACTGATTTAGATCCAGCACAGTATTGTGGCTATCATTTCCGCCATTTAGCTCTATTAATATCAACACCGGTGTAGCAACACTTTTTCCCAGGGCGATGTTGGGTAGCGCCAGAGATAACGCACCGGCTGCGCCTAAGTGCATAAAGTCTCTACGTTTCATAGCATTTCTCCTACTTCAATTGCCAGATGGGATCAGTCACTAATTGCGTCAACTGCTGTTGACAACTATTAGCCATATTGTCGTTAGTCTCCATATCCTGCCCGGAACTGGGCATAGGAACGGCTGCAAGGCTACCCATTTTTTCAGCGCTGCAGTAAGGCGCCCCCATCACTGCCATATTGCTGCTAATGGCCCTTGCCAACTGATCCATTAAATTCGCTCGCACCAAATACTTATTCGCATCTAACCAGTCTCTGCCTTTAGGCCAGCCTTTAACATTGGGGGGATCAAACAACACCTGCCCCATTTCATTAAGCATTCTCATCAGCCTTCTGGGCGGGATTTTTAACCCCTGGAAAGTTTTAACACTGCCCACTACTAACTCCACCG
>Ga0105354_1002840_pt1 | contig 10212 bp, 11 predicted proteins | sample GOMGulsemesocosm_FD_83658 | JGI IMG/M metagenome (GOLD analysis project Ga0105354, IMG submission 83658) | Methane-oxidizing microbial communities from mesocosms in the Gulf of Mexico - GOM9B Gulf of Mexico | ecosystem: Environmental > Aquatic > Marine > Cold seeps | place: USA: Gulf of America...
CGAGTGAAGATGAATAGAGCTAAAGGAAAATTAAAAAAAATATTAAGTCCGTGATTATGGAAGAATTAGATATACTCAAAAAAAATTGGAATAAAGAAACTCACCCAAAAGTTACGGCTGATGCGATATATAAGATGATTTTAAAAAAATCTTCTTCCGCAGTAAAGTGGATTTTTATCATTTGTATGATAGAACTAGGTCTAGGACTAGTTTCGGGAGGCCTTTTACTTACAAACTCTGAAAATGAATTAAACTTACCGATGTGGCTAGAAACCACTATTACAATTGCCGGGATACTTATTCCTATTATTTATTCATATAAATTTTTTAAAAACTACCAAACAATTAACACTACCAGTAGTGTAAAAGATTTATTAAACAATATTATTAAGACACGTAAAACTGTAAAACAATTTGTATTGATAAACTTAAGTTTGATAGCTGTAATGGTAATTTTTGCTTCATACCACACACTTACAACCCCAATGGGAGTAAATAATGAAATTGCCTACCCGTTAATTACTATTAAAGATTATTTTATTCTAGCATTTGCAATTTTAATTTTTACTGCAATTATTATTGGTATCTGTCTTTTTGTTTACTTTTTACTTTACGGAATATTAATGCGTAAATTAAATAAAAACCACAAAGAATTAAAACAGCTAGATTTATAAGCAATTTCTCAAAAAACAAAATAGGCTTACATTACCATGTAAGCCTATTTTGTTTTTTATACATTATACTTAAATTAATAATCCAATTCTCTCAATTTATTAAGTTCTTCCATCTCTTTTAAACTCTTTAGCGGAATTACTTTAGAAAACGATTTGTGTTGCTCTATTGCATATTCTATTTGTGTAACAATATCATCAACGGAGTCATTTTCATAATCAATTTGTAAAGGCTCCTTTATAATAAATGATTGTAATATTCCTTTTTTCTTTAAACGCAATCCTTTTTTATCAAATGAACGTCTAAAACCATCAATAACTATCGGTATAACAATAGGTTTATGTTGTTTAATTATATATGCTGTTCCACGTCTAATTGGTTTAAAAGGGGTCGTTGTTCCTTGAGGAAAGGTTATTACCCAACCATCATTAAGTGCCGTTCCGATATTGCTTATATCGCTCATTTTCACCTGTCTATTTACATTTTCACCTTTACTTCTCCAAGTTCTATCAATACTTACAGCACCAGCATATGCCATTATTCTTGGTAATAAACCAGCCTTCATTGTTTCCTTAGCGGCTACGTAGTATATATTCAGTTTAGGCTGCCATAAATAACCAACATTTTTTATAGAATCTACCCTACCACTCAAACTAGCATTAAACACGTGAAACATGGCCGTAACATCTGCAAAATAAGTTTGATGGTTTGATACAAATAGCACATTTCTATCCGGTAAATTTTTTATAATCTCTGAGCCTTCAATTTGTAATTCATTAAAACCTCTAAACCGCCTATGCGTAAGAACCCCTATCGCTCTTATTAGTATTTTCTTTAAAAAAAGTATATGTCCAAAAGGATTTCTCTTAAATAACCCCATTAATTTTTAATTTTTAGCATTACAAATGTATCTAATTTAATATTCATCTGACAGAATTAAATCTTTAATCTCACTTAACATCATAGCCGTTGCACCCCAAATTATTTCTTCATCAAACTTAAATATTGGCACTTCAATATTCTTAGCATAAGAAGTAGTAATTACTTTTGAGGAAACAAAATCATCCGACAAAATTTCATGTAGCGGAATTTCAATTAATCGTTCTACTTCTTTTTCTTCTAGCGTATATACAGGTCTTTCTTTGGCTACTCCTAAAAAAGGTTTTACCAAAAAGTTACTTGGAGGAATATATACATCCGTTAACTCTTTTAGCACCGTAATTTCTTTTGAATGCACTCCAATTTCCTCAAATGTCTCCCTTAAAGCAGTTGCTTGTAAACAAACATCATCGGCTTCAATTTTTCCACCAGGAAAACCTATTTGATTAGAATGTACTCCTTCATATGTTTTTCGCAACATAAAAACCATTTTCATTTCACCATCTATATCTGGGAACAGCAACGACAATACAGCTGCTTTTTTAGGGTTACGTTTAGAAAGGTTAATGGACTTCCCTAATTTTTTCCGGATTGATGGCGCTAATTTAAATTGTGAATCGATACCTGGTAAAGATGAATTTTTTATTTTTGGGATTAATTCCTCAAAGTCTTTTAAAGTCATGGTTAAAATAAAGAATCTAATTTTAGTTTTTATCGTGGTATTAATGAGTTGCCAAGATAAACAAACTCAACAAAAAAAAGAGGTAAAATTAACAATAGAAAATAAAACAGAAAAAAAAGAAGTCAAGGATTTAGCTCCATTAATTGCTCAAAAAAATGTGATTCCATTTTTAACTGAATACGGAAAAACACATGAGCAGACTAAAGTTTTAATTGAGACCCGTTTAGGAAACATCCATATTCAATTATTTAACAACACACCATTACACCGAGCTAATTTTTTATTCTTAATCAACCAAGGCTATTTTGACACTAGTTGCTTTCATAGAGTCGTATCCGATTTTATCGTCCAAGCGGGGCAATCTGACAAAAAAAGCACTAGAGAATTGCGAAAAAAAATAGGTAATTACAAAATACCACCTGAATTCACTAGCCATAAACATGATAAAGGAGCCCTGTCTTCAGCAAGAAGATGGAATCAAAATCCTAAAAAACTATCTGATGCTTATGAGTTTTTTATTGTTCATAAAGAAAAAGGGCTACATCATTTAAATAATGAGCATACCGTTTTTGGAAAGGTCACTAAAGGTATTGATATCATTGATAAAATAGCAAATGAAGCCATAGATAAAGGAGAGTGGCCTATTCATGACATTTACTTAAAAGCAAGCACTTACTGATTACAACCTACTGAAAATCACTAGTTTTGGCTACTAAAAATACCATACTATAGGTATTTCTCAGCATGTGTTTATTTACTATCTTTACAGTCTTCACGAGTTAAACCTTGTGAAGATAAGTAAGTTTTTTTGGGGTAAAAATCTCTGCTAGTAATAGCAGAGATTTTTTTTTGTACTCTATAAAAACAATTCACCCATGAAATATAACAGTTCAGTTATTCATTTTTTTTTATAACTCACTCTTTCTAGATATTTGTATCATAATCAATAAAAACAGAAATCATGAAAACACTAGTTTTAGTAATGCTTTTAGCAATTAGCAACTACCTCACTCAAGCTCAAGAACCAAAAGGAATTGATGTTACCATAACTATTATTAATATTAAAAATGACAATGGCTTTATCTTACTCGGATTACACAATCAAGAAACATTTATGGTTAGAGAAAAACCTGCTTTGAAAAAGATAAAAGAGGAAATAAATAATGGAAAAATAAAAGTAGTTTTTAAAAACATCCCAAAAGGTGAATATGCAATTATGGTTGTTCATGACGAAAATGCCAACAATCAAATGGATTTTGAATTAAACGGAATGCCAAAAGAAGCTTATGGAACTTCTAATAACGAAATGAGTTTTGGCCCACCTATTTTTGAAGATGCAAAATTTAATGTTACCGATAAAAATTTGGATTTAGAAATAAGACTTTAGGCATTGTATAAAAAACGGCTGCTATTTTATAAATATAAAATAGCAGCCGTTTTTTTTTGATTAAAAGACATTACATTTTTTGAGTGTAATAATTATAATCTTTCATGATTTTATCTAAAAAAACAATATCATTTTTTTCCTTATTTTCAATACCTGTCACCTCTTCTATTTTTGTACGTAACTTAATTAACACCCTATAATCCTTATTTTTTTTAGCTGTAATAAATGTTTCTTTTATAATACGTGCATCATTATCTGATAATTTAATTACCCAAGGATAAGTAGGTTTATAATCTTCATTTAAATCTTCAATAATTGTATGCGAGATATTAGTACTATTTTTCAAACTAACTACCGCAGTTCCTGCAATCATATCGCCAAAGCGTTGTTTGTTTTTACTTGAAATTATGGTAATAAAACCTGCAATCGGACTTAAAAACAACACTATCGCTAATAACACATTAAAAAAACCTCCTCCGAAAAACTTCGAAAAACCTGACACTAAAACGATCATGATCATAAAACCATATATATCAACTAATCTAAAAAACCAGCGAATGATAAAATCAGAACTTGAAGCTTGAAAACCATCAATTTTTATCACTTTCAATTTCATTAGTTTTTTCCCCATTGTTTGACCGTTCATAAGCATTTCGGAAAGTAGTGTATATACTACTACCGGTAAAAAAAACATGATACTGACGGCTGTTTTAGACCAATGATCATCATATATTTCAGACAAACTGTCGACATCATAAACATAAAAAACCAACCATGTATACGCCATAATAAGTATCAAGTCCAATACAAAAGCCATTATACGAGAACCTACACTTGCCAAATCGAAGTTTAAGATTACATTTTGTGTCGTATTTATTTGAAGCATCTTTAGTAATTTAGTACATTAGCTCGACGTATGAGAGAGGTCGCTTTTATTAAACAAAATAAAGAAAAATGGTTGACATTCGAACAATCCTTTTCAAATAAAAATACTCAACGCAATCCTGATGAGCTGGCTAATTTATATATTCAGCTAATGAATGACTTATCCTATGCACAAACCTATTACCCTAAAAGCAAACTTGTACTCTATTTAAATCATTTAGCTTCCACTAGTTATTTACATATTTACACTACTAAACGAACTACAAAAAACATTTTATTAAAATTCTTTACCCAAGATGTTCCTTTAGTAGCATATCAATATAAAAACCAACTGTATTACGCTATTGTGTTTTTTATAATTTTTATGAGTATTGGTGTTTTTTCATTAGCTAATGATGAAGACTTTGCTCGTCAAATTTTAGGAAATAATTATATTGACCAAACATTAGAAAACATAAAAAATGGAGATGCTGTTGCTATATACAAAGGCGGAAGTACCTGGGGCTCCTTTATTGGCATTACATTTAACAATATAAAAGTAGGTGCACTTTTATTTTTATCAGGAATCACAGGTGGACTTGGTACTGGGTATATCATGATGGAAAACTCCATTATGGTAGGCGTTTTTCAGTATTTCTTTCATCAGGAAAATGCCTTTTGGGAAAGTGTTCGTGGCATATGGATTCATGGTTCATTTGAAATTTTCGCGATGATTATCGAATGTGGAGCAGGTTTTATTATCGCATCAAGTATCTTTTTTCCTAAAACTCTTTCTAGAAAAAACTCTTTTAAAATTGGAGTTCGTGATGCGTTTACAATTTTTTTAAGCACCATCCCTTTTACTATTATAGCAGGTTTTTTAGAAGGCTATGTTACCCGATTATCTAATGTAATGCCACAGGTACTTAGTTACGGAATAATAATAACTTGTTTAGGGTTTATAATTTATTACTATTTAATTTATCCTCATAAAATTTATAATAACATATACCAAAGAAAATAACCACATGAACTTATATAAAACTAGAGATTTTAGTTCTTTTTTTAGTGACACCTTTATATAATAGACGCCGGTGAATAGTTTTTACATACATAACAACTCTTTTTTATTAAAAGCACTTGAAGTGCTTTTGATAATGATTGTGCTTATAAGTTTTTCATCCTTCGGGGTAACTCTGTCTCAAAAAACCGATGATAATTTTACGCAACGGAAGTTTAAAGACGATTTAAACAATACTTATCATGGAGAAGATTTCACCTATTTAGAAAAAACTCCAGAAATTCAAACTTCAAACTCTTCATACCCTAACTTTTCTTCGCTAGGGAGTTTGATCGATTTTTTATTAAAGGTAGTTCCTGTAATCATAATTCTAATAGCTGTATTTTTAATTGCACGAGCACTTATTAATAATGAAGGCTCATGGTTTGTAAGTAAATCCGCAAACAAAGCCATTGAAAAACTAGATTTAGTTGATGAGGAAGTTATTCAAAACAGTAATTTAGAGGAACTTCTTAATACTGCAATACAACAAAACGATTATCGTTTGGCAATCAGATACCAGTATTTAATTACTTTAAAAACATTATCGGTAAATAATTATATTAACCTCGATAAAGACAAAACGAACTCTGATTATTTATTAGAATTGCACACTCCACTACATCGAAAAGAATTCTCTTACCTAGCGTATATATATGATTATGTTTGGTATGGTCAGTTTAGTATTTCGGCTTCCGATTTTACCGACTTACAGCAATCTTTTACCCATTATAACAAAACTATTTAATGAACAATTCTTTAAAAATAGCTTTAGGTTTGTTTATTGTTACCATAGTGGGAGCCATTGTAATTAGCTTTATGCGCACTCAACCCACAGATTGGAGTGAAACTTACAATTACAAGCACAAAAAACCATTCGGAACCTATATTATACACCAGGAATTTAAAAACTTATTCCCTAAACAAGAAATAACTACGATTACCAAAAACACCTATGATTATTTCGATACTGCATACGATTATACTAATGATGCCTATGATTTAAAAGGTAATTATATGTATATCAATAATAACATGCGTACTATTGATAATGAAACTTCTGAGGGAATATTAAGTTTTGTAGCCGAGGGCAATACTGCCTTTATTGCAGCTACGGTATTTAATGAAGTATTAATGGATTCGTTAAATTTCGGGTATTCTTATCAAAACATTAAGATTAATCTTCAAAACCCTTCTCATATAAATGCCGAAATTAGTTTTAAGGATAAAGGTGTTAATAAAGAAGCCTATCAATACAGTAAAAATATCTCAACTACTTATATTGAATATTCTGATGCTCAAAACACAACTGTTTTAGGTTCCCAAAAAATAAACGATACTATTCGTCCAAATTTTATAAAGGTAAATTATCAAAAAGGACAATTTTACCTACATACGCAGCCTATTGTTTTTACAAATTATCACCTACTTAACGGAAATCAAGAGTATATAGCCAAGGTATTTTCTTATTTAGATCAAGCTCCCTTACATTGGGACTCACATAAGTCGTATCGTAGAAGAAAAGGCAACAATAATAAAAGTTCCTTAAGTTACTTTTTATCACACAAAGCCTTAAAATGGGCTTTCCTATTAGCATTAATGAGTCTCCTATTTTTTATTTTATTCAATACTAAAAGAAAACAACGTATTATTCCGGTCATAAAACCGCTTCAAAACACCACTATAGATTTTACACAAACTATTGGTAATTTATATTTTCAACAAAACAATCATACTGATATTATTCAACGAAAAATAATATTTTTTTTAGAAAAAATTAGAAATGAGTATTTCATAGATACTCAAAATTTAAATGACGATTTTATTGACAAATTAACCCTAAAATCAGGAAAAAAATATGGCGAGGTAAAACTCGTTATCACTACCGTTTTAAAATTAAATAGCAAACATACTTGCACCGAGGATGATTTACTACGTTTAAACCAATTAACCGAAAAGTTTTTTAACGTAGAATAACTATTAACTGGCTATTACTTTTTGTAATACTCAAACAAAAAAATATGGAAGAACAAAATACAATAACACCAATCGAAAATTTCCAGTTTGAAAACAGATTGGATTTAAGTAAACTTCAAGCAAGTGTTTTAAAAATAAAAGAACAACTAGGCACTATAATTGTTGGGCAAAAAGGAATGATCGATTTATTAATCGCTTCTTTATTAGCCAATGGACATTCTTTAATTGAAGGGGTCCCAGGCGTAGCAAAAACCATTACCGCTAAATTACTAGCAAAAACTATGAATATTGAATTTAGCAGAATTCAATTTACTCCTGATTTAATGCCTTCAGATATTTTAGGAACTTCAATTTTTGATATGAAAAAATCAGAATTTGAATTTAAAAAGGGACCTATTTTTTCGAACATGATATTAATTGATGAAATCAATAGAGCACCAGCAAAAACTCAAGCAGCACTTTTTGAGGTCATGGAAGAACAACAAGTAACTATAGACGGAAAAACATACCCAATGGATGCTCCCTTTTTAGTATTGGCTACTCAAAACCCTATTGAACAAGAAGGTACGTATCGCTTACCAGAAGCACAACTAGATAGATTCTTATTTAAAATTACTGTAGGCTATCCCACAGCAGAAGAAGAACAAGAAATTATTTTAAGAGAACATCTCTTAGAAAATAAAAAGAAAACAGCTAAAATTGACAAGGTAATATCTGGCCAAGAAATTATTGAATTTAGAGCCTTAGTTACTCAAATAAAAATTGAAGAAAATCTTTTAAAATACATTGCTAATATTGTAATTAATACTAGGAACAATGCCTTTTTATATTTAGGTGCTTCACCAAGAGCTAGTATAGCAATACTTAATGCATCAAAAGCATTTGCTGCTATGGGCGGGAGAGATTTTGTAACTCCCGAAGATATAAAAAAAGCATGTATACCTGTATTACAACATAGAGTTTTAGTTACCCCTGAGCGAGAAATGGAAGGTGTAAATAGCGAGCAAATCATTCAAGAAATTATTGAAACTGTAGAAATTCCTAGGTAAATTAACTATGTTTAAAACGCGTTATATAGTTATTGTTTTTTTCTTGCTTTTGAATGCTCTTACTTTTAGTCAAAACGACTTAAATCTATTAGAAAAAAAAGCCAAAGAAGCCTATGAATATTGTTCTAAAGAAAACTTAAATACTAACTATTGTATTTTAGTTAACATGAATATTCATTCTGGAAAAAACAGATTATATGTTTGGGATTTTACGACTAATTCCATTGTAAAAACTGGATTGTGTTCCCACGGCTGTTGTGATTCGGCATGGGGTGAAGATGAAACCAAACAGGATCCACAATTCAGTAACATACATGAAAGTCATTGCTCATCACTAGGAAAATATAAAATTGGAAAAAGGGGCTATAGCAATTGGGGAATACATGTGAACTATAAATTACATGGATTAGAAAAAAGTAATACAAATGCTTATGATAGGTTTATTGTGTTACACTCATGGAAAATGATTGGAGACCAAGAAACATTTCCAGAGGGAACTGCCGAAGGATGGGGATGTCCAGCTGTTTCAAATAAACTGATGAAATACCTCGACAAAACCTTTAAAAAAATTACAAAAGCACCACTCTTTTGGATTTATAAATACTAATTAGGCTGTGAAAAAATTATACAAAGGCATCTATCTGAATAATCTAATTTTCTATGTACTCACTTGTATTATAGCATTATTTATTATTTCACATTTTTTTAAACAATGGTTTTCTATTGCCAAGCTGCTATTAATAGCACTTGTTGCTTTTATTTTTATCGATATTTTACTTCTTTTTATTACTAGAAAAACTATTGATGCAATTCGTAAAACACCCGATAAATTGTCTAATGGTGACAAAAATGAAATTTCAATACACATAAGTAACCACTACCCTTTCGCCATACAAACACGTATTATTGACGAACTTCCTTTTCAATTTCAAGACAGGACGTTTACCCTTGATCAGAAAATTGCGCCGCAAGATAATCATGAAATAAAATATACCGTTAGGCCTACAGAACGTGGCGAATATCATTTCGGTCATATTAATATTTATGCTAGTTCTCCTTTACACTTAGTTTCAAGACGTTTTATATCAGGACAACCTCTACTGATAAAAACCTACCCCTCCTATATTCAGCTTAAAAAATACAACCTGATCGCTTTTTCGAATAGGTTATCGGCATATGGACTAAAAAAAATCCGTCGTATTGGGCATACCTTAGAATTTGAACAAATAAAAGAGTACGTACAAGGTGATGATCTACGAACCATAAATTGGAAAGCAAGCGCTAAGAAAAATCAATTGATGGTGAATCAATATCAGGATGAAAAGTCACAACCAGTATATAGTGTTATTGATAAAGGTAGAGTTATGAAAATGCCTTTTAACGGGTTATCTTTATTGGACTATGCTATTAATGCAACATTGGTTTTAAGTAGTGTCATTTTAAAAAAACAAGATAAAGCTGGTATGTTTACTTTTTCTAAAAAAGTTGAAAACATTATTGTATCTGAGCGCAGAACAAGCCAAATGAATTTAATTTTAGAGGCCTTATACAATGTGAAAACAGATTTTTACGAATCTGATTACAGTCGTTTATATGCTGATATTAAACGTACCATTACACATAGGAGTTTGATAATGCTCTA
>Ga0105354_1002843_pt1 | contig 10204 bp, 8 predicted proteins | sample GOMGulsemesocosm_FD_83658 | JGI IMG/M metagenome (GOLD analysis project Ga0105354, IMG submission 83658) | Methane-oxidizing microbial communities from mesocosms in the Gulf of Mexico - GOM9B Gulf of Mexico | ecosystem: Environmental > Aquatic > Marine > Cold seeps | place: USA: Gulf of America...
TCCTCTTTGGATTCTAACACCAAAACTGCTTAATATTTCTTTACCTTGATATTCGTGTAAATTCATAATGTACTTGTTATCTTTTTAAAGCTACGCAAATGTAAAAATATCAGCGTAATAAATGGCTTTTTAATTGGTTTTATTTTACATACTCGTTTTTTTAAATAGTTTTATATATAACAAAATGTTGTAAAATTATTTATTTTGTTTGTTTTTTATTGTTTGTAAAGTAATTGTAATATGTTTGTGCTTGATAATTTATAAAAAGTAATAATGAAAACAAGAGATTTATTAGCAATTGCGGAAGAATTTGGTACTCCAGTTTATGTATATGACACAGAAAAAATTGAATATCAATACAATAAACTTACTTCTGCGTTTAAAGGGGTGAAGCAATTAAAAATCAATTATGCAGTAAAAGCATTATCTAATATTTCTATATTAAAGCTTTTCAAACAGTTAAATTCTGGTTTGGATACGGTTTCTATTCAAGAAGTTCAGTTAGGTTTAGCAGCCGGTTTTCAAGCAGAAGATATTATATATACTCCTAATGGAGTTTCATTAAAAGAAATTGAAGAGGTTACTGTATTAGGTTGTCAAATTAACATAGATAACTTATCTATATTGGAGCAATTTGGAACAAAGCATCCAGATGTTCCAGTTTGTATTAGAATTAACCCGCATGTTATGGCAGGGGGGAATGCAAATATTTCCGTAGGTCATATTGATTCTAAATTCGGTATTTCAATTCACCAGATTCCGCATATTCTCCGAATTGTAGAAAATACGGGTATGCATATTAACGGAATTCATATGCATACAGGATCGGATATATTAGATATAGAGGTGTTTTTATATGCATCAGAGATTTTATTTAAAGCCGCAATGGAATTTTCTAGTTTAGAGTTTATTGACTTTGGTAGCGGATTTAAAGTAGGATATAAAGAAGGTGATGTAGAGACAAATATTAATGAATTGGGGAGGAAGTTGACAAAGCGTTTTAATGCATTTGAAAAAGAATATGGTAAGTCATTAACTTTAGCGTTTGAACCTGGGAAATATTTGGTAAGCGAGGCGGGGAATTTTTTAGTTAATGTAAATGTGGTAAAACAAACAACATCTACAGTTTTTGCAAGTATTGATTCAGGGTTCAATCATTTAATCCGTCCAATGTTGTATAACTCGCATCATGATATTGTAAATTTATCTAATATTAGTGGGAGAGAGCGGTTTTATACTGTAGTGGGGTATATATGTGAAACCGATACATTTGCGACAAACCGTCGTATTTCAGAAATTTCTGAAGATGATATATTGTGTTTTAAAAATACTGGAGCTTATTGTTATTCAATGGCATCAAATTATAATTCTAGGTATAGACCAGCTGAAGTTTTATGGCATAATAAAAAAGCACATTTAATACGTAAAAGAGAAACATTAGAGAGTTTATTAGAGCATCAAATTTTAGTTGATTTGGAACAAAAAGTGGCTATAGAAAACTAAGCTAATATGGCAGGAACTTCAATGTGAATTTTAGTTCCTGTTTTTTTAGTCGAATTAATATCAAATTTACCTTTAAGTGTTTTGATGCGTGATTTTATTAAGTTTAGTCCAACTCCATTTTTGCTTTTGATGGCTTTAACATCAAAACCAACTCCATTATCCTCTATATCAATAGCGATAATATCATTAATATAGTTTATGGCAATTGTAGCATTTGTAGCTCCACTGTGTTTGATGATGTTATTAGTAATTTCTTGTATGATGTTGTGAATTTTAATTTCAAAGTCTTGATCAAACCTTGGAATTTCATGATTGCTCTTTAGCTCAAATGCTAAATCAGAATTTGAATATTTTTCGCACAAATCCTGGGTGGCTATCTTTAAACCAAACTTTAATAAAATTGCAGATATAAGCTTATGTGATAAGTCTCGAACTTTGTCAGAAGCTTCATGAATGATGTGCCTTGATTTGTCAATTTCTTCAATATCATCATTACTTTTCTTTTTAATGACAAGCAAATGCATACTTGCTGATGAAAGTAATGAGCTTACACTATCATGCAATACCTGCGCAATATATTTACGCTCCGTTACTCTGGCGTCAAGTGTAGCGTTTAGTACTTGATTTTGTGTTTCGTTTTGTAGTTTTTCAATTTGGTTTGTTTTTTCCAGTTCTTTCTTTATTAAAATTAAAGCTAAATTTCTAGATTTCAGTTTGCTGTTTTTGTATAAAACATACCCAAATATTAATACAGAAATTAGGCACAAGGAAATTATACCAAACCACAATTGCATTTTTTCTCGTTTTTTAATTTCTGTAGCTATTGCTTTTTCTTGACTGTATTTTTCTTCAATTTCAGCAATGGCCATGTTTGATTTCTTTTTGACTAATACGTTTTTATATCTAAAGCATTCATCTAATTTATCCAAAGCAAGTTCATATTTCCCTTGAGCTGAATATATTTGAGAAAGGTTATTTAGGTTAGAAATTTTATAGTCAAGTATTTTTAAATTAGTGGTGTCTTTAAGTAGTGGTATTGCTGCTATAAAGTTTTTTTCAGCTTTATCATATTCTTTACGATAAATTTGTGATACGCCTAAATTGTTTTGCACGCCAATTACTGAAATCGTATCTTTTAAAGTGGTAAAATATGCTATAGCTTTATTAGCTGAAACATCGGCTTTAATATATTCTTCTGTGTAAGAATGAAGTCCAGTTAAATTAGCATAAGTTTGAGCGAAAATTTTCTCAGTACCTTTTATGTTTTTGAATTTGTCTAACAAATAATAAAAATTTTTAAAGGCTAAGCCTCTTATGTCAGTTTTCACTTCAGTGTCTCCAGCATTATAACTTGCTATAGAGTATTCAAAAATTTGCATTGAACCTATATTGAAAATACTATTAGCGATTGCAAGAGAGTCATTTGACTTTATGCTTAACTTTTTTGCTGAGTTATAGTATTCTAAGGCACTTTTAAAGTTTTGATTATTACGTAATATTTTTCCTATTTGGGAATTCCATTCTATCTGTAATGGAATGTCTTTATTTCCTTCAACTATCTCTAATTGTGCAATAGCAATACTTAATGCTTCTTCAGTTTTATTTTCGTTAATAAGTTTTTTAACGTTGTCAATAGGAGATTGAGAAAATAATGAAAAGCTTATACTTAAAAAGAATACACAAATTACTACAAAATGTCGTTTAGGATTGATCACAATTAGGCTAAGTTTAGTTGCCTATAAAGTTAGTGAAAAAAGTTTGATTAGAGTGATTTCAGCCAAAGTAGATGAAGGAGTTGAGATCTTATACTAAGGTATGAAAAAACTGTTTAGGTAGAAGTAGTATGATGGTTGCTTGTTGCCCTTTTACTCAGGTAGTCGTATTTCGATTAGCAGATTACCTCGTTACTACCGTTCATTCCCAATGAACGGTGTTTATGACAATACGTCATAGTAAATTATTATCTACCAAAACAGTAATGTCAAGGTAGTGAGGTAAGTTTATGTTATGTGTTGCAGGTACTCGAATAGTTATATAAAAGATCACTGTAAGTTATAGAATAATATAATGAATTAGTATTAAATTATAGCTCTGGATATTTACGTTAATTATATGATATCCAAAATACTTTCTGTAGGTCTTCCAATTACTGCTTTATTACCGTTAATTACTATTGGGCGTTCAATCAATTTCGGATTTTCTGTCATTGCTTTAATAATTTCATCATCAGTCAAATCTTTTCCTTTGTAGTTTTCCTTCCAGATAGCTTCATTTTTTCGAACCAATTCAATTGGTGAGATGTCTAATAGAGTGATGATGTTTTTAAGCTCTTCTCTTGTAGGAGTATTTTCTAAATATTTTACTATTTTATATTCTTTACCTGAGTTTTCAAGTAATTCAACTCCACATCTAGATTTACTACAACGGTTATTATGGTATATTTTTATCATTTTAAATAGTATTTGAATCAGTTTCTTTTTGTCCCATAAACATTAAATATGCTTTTAGGAAAGGTTCTATTTTTCCGTTCAGAACAGCATCAGTATTACCTGTTTCATGACCTGAACGAACATCTTTTATTAATTTATAAGGATGTAAAACATAATTTCGTATTTGACTTCCCCATTCAATTTTCATTTTTCCATCTTCAATAGTACTTCTTGCGGCTTGTTGTTTTTTTAATTCAATTTCATACAACTGCGATTTTAGCATTTGCATTGCGCGAGTTCTATTATCTTGTTGAGACCTTGTTTCTGAACATGAAATTTGAATTCCAGATGGCTTGTGTTTTAATTGAACTTTTGTCTCTACTTTATTTACATTTTGTCCACCCGCACCACTAGATCGCGAAGTGACAATTTCTATATCGGCAGGGTTAATATTAATTTCAATGGTATCATCTGCTAAAGGGTATACATAAACAGAAGCAAAAGAAGTGTGCCTTTTTGCATTACTATCAAATGGAGAAATACGTACCAATCTATGTACACCGTTTTCACCTTTTAACCAACCAAACGCGAAATCTCCTTCAATTTCAATAGTTACTGTTTTTATTCCTGCGACGTCACCTGATTGATGGTTTAATTCTTTAACCTTATAGCCTTGGTTTTCACAATACATTAAATACATGCGTAGTAACATTTCTGCCCAGTCGCAACTTTCAGTACCTCCAGCACCTGCAGTAATTTGTAATACAGCACTCATGGAATCACCTTCTTCCGAAAGCATGTTTTTAAACTCTAGATCTTCAATTAAAGTACTTGCTTTATCATATTGTGTAATAACTTCTGATTCTTCAACTTCTCCTTCTCCGTGAAATTCAATTAAAATTTGTAAATCTTCAATTAATTGTTTGGCAAGTTCATAGTCAGAAACCCATTTTTTAATCACTCTTAGTGATTTCATTACTAACTCAGCTTCTTTTGGGTTGTTCCAAAAATCTGGATCAAAAGTTTTTTCTTCCTCATTGGCTATTTCTACCTTTTTTGCATCTATTGCTAAGTACTTTTTTAAAGTGCCCAATCGTTCAATAATGTCTTTGGCTTGTTCTGAGGATATCATAAATATTGATTACATTTATTCACAAAAATAGAACTTCAAAATTGATTATGGAAATAAATTTAATTAGTGATACAGTTACTTGTCCAAATAAAGAAATGTTAGCGGCGATGATGGGAGCAAATGTAGGCGATGATGTGTTTGGAGATGACCCTACAGTAAATGAATTACAAGATAAAGTAGCAAAGTTATTTGGTATGGAAGCAGCTTTATTTTTTCCTTCAGGGACAATGGCAAATCAAGTAGCAATTAAATTACATACCCAGCCAGGAGATAAATTGTATTGTGATAAATATGCACATGTATATAACTTTGAAGGTGGAGGAGCGGCATTTAATTCGGGAGTTACATGTTCATTAATAGATGGTGATAGAGGTATGTTTACTGCATCTCAATTAGAGAAAGCTATAACACCTAAGGATAATATTCATTTAGCACATTCAAGTTTAGTATGTATAGAAAATACGACTAATAAAGGAGGGGGAGCATGTTGGGATTTTGAAGAGTTGAAAAAAATCAAGAAAATTTGTGACGATAATGAGTTAGCATACCATTTAGATGGCGCACGATTGTTTAATGCATTAGTAGTTAAGAAGGAAACTCCAGAACAATATGGAGGGTTATTCGATACCATATCAATATGTTTATCTAAGGGACTAGGTGCTCCAGTAGGTTCATTACTAATAGGTACGAAAAATGCCATAGAAAAAGCATTACGTATTAGGAAATTATTTGGAGGGGGAATGCGTCAAGCTGGGTATTTAGCAGCTGCAGCCATTTATGCTTTAGACAATAATATAGAACGATTAGCTGAGGATCATAAAAAAGCGAAAGAATTATCAGAAACTCTAAAATCATGTAATATAGTAGGTAGGGTAGAACCAGTTGAGACTAACATTGTTATTTTTTATTTAAAAGAAGGTATTGATGAGAATGAATTTTTAGATAAAATGAAACAAAATAATGTTCTGATGGTAAGTATGGGGGATGGAAAATTAAGAATGGTGACACATTTAAATTATAGTGATGAAATGCATGATGCTTGTATGAGGGTATTAAAAGTGTTGAATTGAAAAAAAAAGTAATCACCTTATTATGAGTTGTTTTTCGGTGTGGCGCTATTGCAGGACTGGACAGCATATTTACAAAAAAAACCGATAACTATCGGTTTTTTTTGTAAATATGTAAATCAAAATTTATTTAAACATATCCATTCCAGGAATGTCAGGCATCCCGTCTTTTGCAACAGCACCAAGTTCGGCTTCATTTACATCAGATGCTTTTTTGATAGCTTTGTTTAATGTTAAAATTAAGTAATCCTCTAATTGCTCTTTATCATCTAATAAAGAATCATCAATCTCAATGTTTTTAAGTGTCCTATTAGCGGTTAAAGTTATTTTTAATAAGTTGTCCGAGCTGTTTTCATCGATTAAAACAGTATCTAACCTTTTTTTCGTCTCTTCAACTTTAGCTTGGGTTTCTTTTATTTTACCCATCATACCCATTAAATCTCCAAACATTTTTATTATTTTTTATAATTAGCGAATAGTTTTCTTAAATTTATGAGTCAAAAATAGGAAATAAAATGATAAAAAAGCTTTCAGTATTTATAGTAACGATTATTTTTGCAATTGCTTGTAAAAAAGATAGCCCTATGAAAACAGTAATTAATATGATGCCACCAACTGCAGATAAAAAAGCAAAAACATTTGAAAAACATAACGATGTTAGGGTTGATAATTATTATTGGCTTAATGAAAAAGATAATGAAGAGGTAATTGATTACTTAGAGCGAGAGAATGATTATTACAATAAAATGACTTTACATACAAAAACTTTTCAAACAGAATTGTTTGATGAGATGAAGTCTAGAATAAAAGAAGACGATACTTCTGTGCCATATAAAATGAATGGGTATTGGTATATTACTAAGTTTGAAACAGGAAGGGATTATCCAATCTATACAAGAAAAAAAGATTCTTTATCAGCAAAAGAGGAAGTTTTGTTTGATTGTAATATCATGGCTGAAGGGGAAGCATATTTTAATTTAGGAGGGATGAGTATAAGTCCTGATAACAAATTTGTTGCTTATGGAGTTGACAATGTAAGTAGAAGGCAGTATACTATTCAAATAAAAAATATTGAAACTGGTGAAGTACTACCATATAAAATTGAAAATACTACGGGAGGATCTACTTGGGCAAGTGATAATATGACCTTGTTTTACACAAGAAAAGATGCGGAAACATTACGTTCAGATAAAGTATATAAGCACTTTTTAAACGACAACCCTAAAAACGATAAAGAAGTATTTCATGAAAAAGATGAAACATTTAGCACTTTTGTTTATAAATCAAAATCTAAAAAATACATCATTATTGGCTCAAACAGTACGCTAACAAATGAGTATAGAGTATTGAGAGCAAATGATCCGGAAGGAGAATTTAAAATATTTCAAAAAAGAGAAAGAGGTTTAGAGTATGATATTGCTCATTTTGATGATAAATTTTATATCATTACAAATAAAGATAAAGCTACTAATTTTAAATTAATGGCAACTCCTGAAAGTAAAACTGGTCAAGAAAACTGGGAAGACTTTATCCCTCATAGGGAAAATGTATTATTAGAAGATATCGAGATTTTTAAAGATTATTTAGTCGTTAGTGAACGAGAAAATGGCTTGTCAAAAATTAAAATCACACGTTGGGATGGTTCAAATTCGTACTATTTACCGTTTGATAATGAAACATATTCAGCATATACTTCGGTAAATGTTGATTTTGATACGGATGTTTTGCGTTATGGGTACAACTCACTAACAACTCCAGCTTCAACAATAGACTTCAATATGGAGACTAAAGTTAAAGAGGTTAAAAAGGAGCAAGAGGTATTAGGAGGGAAGTTTGATAAAAACGACTACACTTCTGAAAGAGTATGGGCTACTGCTAGAGATGGTAAAAAAATAGCGATTTCATTAGTATACAAAAAGGACACTAAACTTAATGAAAATACTCCGTTATTACAATACGCATATGGTTCATACGGACATACTATTTCTGATGGATTTAGTACAACACGCTTAACTTTGTTAGACAGAGGTTTTGTATTTGCAATAGCACATATTAGGGGGAGTGAATATTTAGGGAGAAACTGGTATGAGGATGGAAAACTGTACAATAAAATAAATACGTTTGCTGATTTTATTGATTGTTCTAAATATTTAATAGAGAAAAAATATACCTCTGAAAATCATTTATATGCAATGGGAGGAAGTGCAGGAGGTTTATTAATGGGGGTAATTATGAATATGAACCCAGAAATTTATAATGGTGTGGTAGCATCAGTTCCTTTTGTAGATGTAGTAACTACTATGTTAGATGATTCAATACCGTTAACTACCGGAGAATACGATGAGTGGGGAAATCCGAATGAAAAAGGATATTATGAGTATATGAAATCTTATTCACCATATGATAATGTTGTAAAACAAGCATATCCAAACACATTGATACTAACAGGTTTTCATGATTCACAAGTTCAGTATTTTGAGCCAGCTAAATGGACCGCAAAATTAAGAGAATTAAAAACAGATGATAATTTGTTGTTATTCAAGTGCAATATGGATTCAGGACATGGTGGAGCATCAGGTAGATTTGAGGCTTTAAAAGAAGTTGCAGAGGAATATGCATTTATGCTTGATTTGGAAGGAATAACCAAGTAGAAAAAAAATAGTATATTTGTCCGGTTGTTTTATAAGTAAATTATAAAGCAGTGCAATTTTAAAATCATTTATGAAAGAAGAAATTCAAGCATATAATAGTGTTTTAGACTTAATAGGGAACACTCCATTAATTAAATTACAAAAAGTAACTGAGGGTTTAAGAGGTAACTTCTTTGCAAAAGTTGAAGCTTTTAATCCTGGGCATTCTTCAAAAGACAGAATTGCTTTATATATCTTAGAACAAGCAGAAAAGAAGGGATTAATCAAACCTGGGGATACTATTATTGAAACTACGTCTGGTAACACAGGGTTTAGTATTGCAATGGTTAGTATTATTAAAGGATATGAATGTATTTTGGCGGTAAGCTCTAAATCTTCTCCTGATAAGATAGACATGCTCCGTACAATGGGAGCAAAAGTATATGTTTGTCCTGCAAATGTAAGTGCTGATGATCCTAGATCATATTACGAAGTAGCAAAGCGTTTACATAAAGAAGTTAAAGGTTCGGTATATATCAATCAGTATTTTAATGAGTTAAATATTGATGCACATTATCACTCTACGGGGCCAGAAATTTGGAATCAAACAAACGGAAAAATTACACATTTAGTAGCATGTAGTGGTACTGGAGGTACAATTTCAGGTACTGCAAAATATTTAAAAGAACAAAACCCAAATATTAAAATATTAGGAGTAGATGCTTTTGGTTCAGTATTAAAAAGTTTTCATGAAACTCGTGAGTTTGATAAAGATGAAATTTACCCATATAGAATTGAAGGTTTGGGAAAAAATTTAATTCCATCTGCAACAGATTTTGATGCAATTGATGAGTTTATAAAAGTTACGGATCAAGAAAGCGCTCATACAGCTAGAGAATTAGCGAAGTTAGAAGGATTGTTTGTAGGATATACAAGTGGTGCGGCTATGCAGGCTGTAAAGCAGTATGAGGTAAGTGGAATGTTTGGGGAAGATAGTAATGTAGTAGTGATATTACCAGATCATGGTTCTCGTTATATGAGTAAAATTTATAATGATAAATGGATGGGAGATCAAGGTTTTTTCGATTCAGTTCAGGAAGAAAACCCTAAGAAAATTGAATACGTAAAGTAGAATTTCACAGAAATATTAGAATTTAAAAGCATCAACTAAATAGTTGGTGCTTTTTTGTTAGCTAAAATATTATGAAAAGAGTTGTATTTTAATTATTTTCGCATTTGTAAAATCTAAAACTAATATTAATGAAAGATTTATTTGATAAAATCTATAAGGATAAAGGACCTTTAGGGAAATGGGCAGAGCAGGCAGAAGGATATTTCGTATTCCCAAAGCTTGAAGGAGAGATTTCTAATAGAATGAATTTTCAAGGAAAAGAAGTTGTTACTTGGAGTATCAATGATTATTTAGGTCTTGCAAATCACCCA
>Ga0105354_1002844_pt1 | contig 10202 bp, 2 predicted proteins | sample GOMGulsemesocosm_FD_83658 | JGI IMG/M metagenome (GOLD analysis project Ga0105354, IMG submission 83658) | Methane-oxidizing microbial communities from mesocosms in the Gulf of Mexico - GOM9B Gulf of Mexico | ecosystem: Environmental > Aquatic > Marine > Cold seeps | place: USA: Gulf of America...
TAATGCGAGTATTTCAGATATCCACTGGAGTACAGTGAGCAATGTATTATTTGTAACAGGAGTATTGTATGGGAATAGAGATGTATTTGTAACACGTTTTACAGCAGCAGAAATTAGTAACCAGTCGTCAATTATTAATTCAGTATTAAGAATAGGACTTCGTAGCTCAAACCCAATTTTAAAACTAGCATATAATCATACATTAAGTGAATTGATATTGGTAGTTAATACAACAGCATATGTATTAGATGCAACATCAGAACTAAATAGTATCATAAATGCCAAACAATTTGTAAAAACAAATCCGAACAATAGTAATCAAACTTATACTATACAGGATATTACGTATCACACTGGTGAAAACCAACATCATTACGATGTAATATTAAATGCAAATGTAATAGGGAATTTAGATAATAAATTAGAAAGTTGTATAACAACTAATGTCAGAATACCAAGAACAGCGATAATTAGAAAGCGTTTTAGAATTAATAGGAATAGACTTAGACCTACTAAACTTAGAATAACTAATCCTCTATTTGTTGCTTTTAGTCGTTCAATTACTAAAGAAACTATTTGTGAAGTTACCTGTGAAGAAACACCAATAGGATGTACAACATTAGTTCATGAAGTATGTTGGCTATCGGTATTGGATTATCAATATAATGTAAACATACCAAGCCAAGAAGCCATACAAGAAGATTATCAAGCATCGGTAGATGCTATTAGCAAGGTAGTAGATCCAATTTGGAGGCCAAATACGAAATACTACATTCATTTTAAATTAAAAGATACTGTTGATTTAGGAGCAAGTTCAGGGGAATTCCCATATTATTTCGGGTTCCAAACCGCTGGTCCAGTAGGTTTTTTCCATAAACAATCACCTACCTATTTACCTGAAAATACGCCTATAAGTAAATATGACGAATACCAATTAACATCGCTGCGTCCATATATTGACTATGAACGTTCGTATCCTAATGCTGATAGTAGCTTACTACAAGCCAAGCCATTATTTTATGGAGATGCTATTTTAGGATTGTTTTTTACGAAACATTATGCATCACATATGTTAAGTAATTGGGAAGCTTATGCTGGATTTAATGAAATAGCAGGAGATATGAGAATCATTATTAAAGACCCTGTGTTGGATGTAATTATTGAATATCCGTTACAAAACGATGTAGATGAGGCAACTATTCCACAAACAGAAGAAGAATGGACTTCGGATTTAAATCCATTAATACCAGAATATTTACAGTTTTGGATGGATTTAGCTGATGCTAATGCAAATGATCCCGACCATAATTGTTTACTATCTCTTGGAGACGTTATAATACCAAAAAGATTAGTACGTACTGTAACACTGAAAAATTTGAAACCACGTAAGATGTATACAGCAATTATTAATAATTATTTTGAAACAGCATTTACTGAAGTACATAATTACGTATTCCAAACTTCACGTTATTTGAATTTTGAGGAGCAAATTAATAGTTATCAATTAGCTGATGAAAAGGGAAATAGTAGAGATGCTATTTTCACGATTGATTTAGATATAGAACTAACAGCAGCAGAAATTGATAAAGCATTTGATTTAGTAAATGGAGATGGAAGTTCTACCGCTGCTATAGAAAAACGGTATTTAGAGTATTATGATAGAGCAACTGAAGGTGTATTAGGCTTTAAACCGATAGATCCACCAATTAGTACAGAATTTAATATTTTAAAAGATAAAGATGGTGTTATTATAGGAATCATTATTAGAAATCCAGAACCGTTTAATGACCCAAAGATGCCTTTAGAAGAGTTAATTAATGATTTACCCCTAACTGTTTTAACAGAAGGTGCATACAGTATATTGCACTCTAAAGATTATTCTCAAGTATTAATAATGAATGAAACTAAAAATATAACAGCTAGTGAATTGAGTTTTAGGTTTAATTATTTTAGATGGAATGGTGATGCCTATGCATTACCAGATGATGACCCTAGTATACTTTATAGTATCGACGTAACTATTTCACTAATCAATTAAAAAAATAAGACATATGTTATTTGTCAATCAATATACACGTACAGCACCACACCAATATAACTTTGCGACAGAGTTTGTCGAAAGACGATCTTTTGTTTATGCTGTTGGTCAGTTAGAAGATAAAAGAGGTTTAATAACTAAGTTGAATCATAAAGGAAAAGTTAAGTGGGAAAACAGTTATTCCATTAGTAGAAAAACGTTAGACTTTAAAAAAATAATTAATGCTAACGGTGGAAAAGGTAGGAGAAGACATCAATACATTGTATATGCTACTTCAAAAGATAATTCTAAACACTATATTTTAAGTATAGATAGAAATGGAAATATTATATGGTCAAATGAAGTGTTTTTAAAAACCGTAGGGGAAGTTTTTTTATTAGAAAACAAGACTGAAAAATCATTTTATTTAGTAGCGTCCAATAGAAAAGAAAAACCCAGTGTAGATTCATTTATCACATTAATAAAGTTTAATGCTAATGGAAAAGTATTAATTACAAAAAAAATAGAGGATGAAGGAGTTGGTGTTCAATTAATACATGCCAAATCATATACTGAAGGAGTATTACTTATTGTAGCTAGAGGAACAAACCTAAATAGAAATAACCAAGTAATAGATTTGAATTCAAATCTTGAATATGTACATGCCTTTTATCTTGAAAGACTAAATACCATAAGGCTTGAAGATGTATTGGTGACTTATGATGAAAGGAGAACTAAGCAATATTTTGTTTCAGGGTACGATTATAGGCAACGTAAATCATTTATTACATTAGTGAAATTACGAGGTAGTTTTATCCTAAAATATATTAATGATACAGCGAACTTTAAAATAAAAGCATATTACGGTAATAATTACTATTATTTAAAAACGGAAAATGGGTACGTTTGTAAAATAGATACCGCATTAAATTTAGTATGGTTAAAGCTCTTTAATTTAGATGGATCCTCAAGAGAGTTAAAAGAAGTAACCTATAATACAGCAACAAATCAAGTTACTTTTATAGCACATTCTACTGAATATAAAAATGTAGTTTCTTACATAAATAGCGAGCTTGATAGTTGTAAAACAATTGTAATAAACAAACCTGAAATACGTATTAGAAGGGTTGTAGCCAGAAGGCGAAGAATTACGTTAGTAAACACAAAAATTAATGTAAAAGAACAAAGGGTAGCTATAAAAAAACATAGTCCAATAGAAATAAAGTTATGTTTTGAGCAAGAAGGACAAGCGATAAAATTAGATGGAGAAAGTATTCAATCTCCATATGTATATGTTCAAGCAGCAGGATCTACAGGGTTTGATGGTAGTACCCAAGGAATTCATTTGCGTTGGATGTTTAAACATATTTTAGGGGATAACCATTTGGCTAAAGGGAATTATGCAAATAATAACAAAGGGTTTAATAGGAATACTAATGATTTTGTAAAAATTTATAGAGCACCTTATGTAAAAACACAAATAGCAATAGACTTTTCTAATATCCCAGATTTGGTAGTAGATAATCAACGTTTATGGGTATACGAAATTAATGAAAATGTGTTTTACATTCGATTCAAAAGTATATCTAAGTATATAGCTGTAAGAAATGCAATCAATCCATTAGAGAACCCAGGTCAATTTATTATAAATTACGGGAATGAATTGATAGAAATAGAGAATAGAACGCAGCTATCATTTACAGTTGAATTAGAAAGTCAGAACATTTCAGGAGCAAGTACAATTCAAACAGAATTAATAGCAGTAGAAAAAAATAGTACTACATCACCTAAAGGACTCATTAGTAGAAGAACAATTAATGCAGCAGAGTTAGCAACAAGTGAACCAATAAAGTTAGTAGCAGAAAATATACGAGGTATTCGTTTTAAATCATTTAATTGTAGTGTTTTAAAACTTAATTTTGAATTATATACCGATTTTCTTGAAGATTCCAATGAAAATAGGCGTTGGATTCCATTAGGTGAATATGCACTTACATTAGAAGATAATATAGCACTAAAAGCATTAGAGCCAATAGCTAATACTGTACATGGGAAATGGGAACGTTTTAATAACAATGCATACACTAACATAGAGAATTATACTGATAAGTGGAATGGGCCAACTAGTACTTACAGTAGAAATGTGAAGCAAGTTGTAGAAAAATATATAACCTTAAGTGACAATGAAACAAATCCAAGAGCAATAGAAGATATCCCGTTTAGTGATACGTTACCAGAAGGAGTGACATTGCAAGAAAATGACACAAAATCAATTTCAAACTTAGATTTATTACGACTAGCAGCATTTGATTATCATGAAGCTAGAATGATGGGCTTAGGTCATTTAGACTTTGGAAATGAGGTTCAAGAAGGGAAGTATGTGTATTTAATGGAATACATTACACGAGCTGATTTGGAAGATGGTTTAGGGAAAGGTAAGGTACAGCATATTTATATGACACTTCCTACGGAAAAAGCCGATCAACGATTACCAATACCTATAGATTTAAAAGAACCTGTATTCGGTTTGGTATCTAACTTAGAAGGAACACCTACAGTAGCATTAACTGATGAAAATGGGTATACAGATAGTGGTACAGCACGATTTATTTCGTTGTTTAATGAAGAACTAAAAGATTATCCATATACCGATTTTTATGAAACAACAGAAGAGTTTAATTTAAGTGAAACAACAACACCTGTTTTTGCAGGGATTGAATATAAAAAAGAAGCTTTAGGAGAAATCAATCCTTGGCGAAAACCAGAACTTTCCAATACAAAAAAATATCAAAATATTGTACCTATAGGAGAAGTACTGCATAATGAAACAGTACCTGTCTTAATACCTGAACATCCAAATGAAGCAATGTATGTGCATAGAGAAGGAGAGAATGGGAGACATGTATATAGTTCTTATGGAATTAATTGGTTCAGTAGAGCAAAACCGAGTGCTATAGAACGTGAGGTTATTACGCAATTACAACCTAAAAACACGTTATTACCGCCGTCTAAAATTATGCCTGTACTGATTCAAAAAGAAAACCCACTACTTTTCTCATCAGCAGCAGAACAAACACTTTTAGAAGAGATAACAACTGAAGATAGAACATTAGTTAGGTTAACCTATAATTATGATCACGTACAAGAAGTAAAATCATATAAAGTTACTCCTGAGACGATGGGGTCTTATACAGATCCGTTAGATACTGAAGCTATATTTCCTGATGATAATGAAATATTTGCAGATGAAGTAGAAATCTTCTTTAGGGAGGAATCTCCATATCAAATAATGGGGCAAGTAACAAGTATAGAAGATGATTCATCAAATGAGTTATTATCTATTCTTAGGACAGGTACTTATACCTATGCTAGTAATGGAGAGCAATTAATTCCAGAGATTGATCCAACAACACCGCCAACACATTTTATAGGGGGTGTATTTCAAATGGGGGATCAACGTTTTATAATACAAGAGGTAATACTTTCCTCAGTGCCAGAAGAAGGACCTACTTTTAAAGTGTTTAAAGCACAGGTTTCTGCATCTTTAGTAATGGAAAACCCAAATATGACAGGAACGTTAATAGCGCCTGAAATTATAGGTGACGGTATATTTATGACGGTAGAGAACATGTTAACACCGTCTAATTGGGGAGCAACGAACCCTAATAATATAAAAATTAAAATAGGTGATAATTGGCCTGTTAGAAGACATTTAATTACTCAAGAAGGACCTGATGATGGATTAGAAACAATTGTAGAAAAAACAAGAGGGATATGGAAACCGGCTGCGGTAGAAGAAGTATTAGAGCCTATTCATGCACCTGCCTATGATAGCAATGGAGATTTGATAACACCAACACATCAAGGTTTATATAAAATTACATATGGTGGTTTCTCATTAGGTAATCATCCACAGTTTAATGATGCAAATAAAGTACAGTGGGAGGGAGGAACTGTAAGAATACCAACAGCCAATGATCCCAATGGCCCAAGAAGAATATTAGATGTTGTTAAAATTGAAAACATAGGAACAAGTAATGATTTAATTATCTATGCTCAGGATCAGACTTTTGAAAGTCCAGATAATCAGTTAATAATGACGAGCACTGTTGATACCCCTATTGAAATTAATTATTATCCTGGATATAAGATTTATTTTTATCAAGATGCTAATTTTGGATTAACAGAAGATACAACGCTACCAGGTTATGGAGAAGGTGTAAAATATACGATATGGGGGCTACGTGTTGTGGAACACGATCAGCCAACAACATTATATTCAAAAATGAGTACACCAGCTACAATGTTTGCTCAAGAACTAAGGCCTCCGCAACGACCACAATTACCAGAAGGTTCTTTGTATGCAACAAGACCAGATACTTTTGGAAGAGCAACCTATACTTTTACAACACAATTTACACATAGGCCACATGCTGTGTTGTATTATAGAGCTAATGAATTTGCAATATTGAATGCATTGTATAAAGAAGAAACAATCAAAGCAATTAAAGCGCAATTAGACTCCTATGGAATAGATGAATTTTTTGCTAATAGATGGAATAATTTATTACGATTAGAATACCTATATGATTCCGCTGATCCGTTTAATACAAATGGTCAATTTGGAGTATACCCACCAGCAGATGATGGTTATCGTTTTCCAAATCCAGATAAAAAACTACTATTTGAAACAGTAAATGGAGCAATAAATGCATATAACCAAAGGCATTCAACATCACAACCAAATGTTATCGAAGGGAGTTTAACACCATTTGATGTCGTATTACCAGCTATAGCCGATGAAAATGAAGTACGATTTGTTGATTATATAAAGTTTGGTGTTTTTAATGCTTTTGTACCATTAACGGAATTGCCAATGATTTATGATTACATCAATCCAGATCCATATCAACCAGTACCTAAAAAACAGGTTATAAGAGATAGGAATGGAGCATTATTATCATATACTTCACCAGATTTTGATATGGCACCGATGGCAAAACAAGTAGCAGAGACTGATAATAATGTGTTGTTTACAGATTTTGCTTTAGATGGAACATCTGATAATGTGTATTTCTATGCGGTTAAAGAAATGGGGAATACGATGCAGTTAGGGGATTTTAGTCCAGTTTTAGGACCTATAAAACTAGTCAATACAAAAGAACCTGAAGCACCAGAAATAAAACGTGTAATGCCTGTTTTAGAAAATCAGACATTATCAATACAACCAGGTATTCAATTTGAAATAAATGCATATCCTAAAGTTATAAATATTAAGCAAATTAAGATTTATAGAACTTTTGAACCGCAAAATTCATTATCGGTAAGAACAATGGATATGATCAAAGAAATAGATTTAACATCTAGTGGCTTGTTAACAGAATCAATTTGGAAGTTTAAAGATGAATTTGATGACTTAACTTATGTACCATATAGTGATCCATTATATTATAGAATAGTAGTGTTACGAGAAGTAGAATATGCAGGTAAGGAGCTAATCACTAATTCAGAAGGAGAAGAAGTGCCTAATATTATCACGGAATACGCCCCTTCATTACCGTCTAAATTGCTAATGGCAACTATAGTAGAAAATGGTAACCCAGAAGCACCAGATTTATTATATAATGCGGATGTGTTAACCAATCCAGCACGATTACAACATGTAATTATTAAATGGGATAAAACAGTACATAACGGAAAATATCATCTTTATAAAATGAATAACCAAGGAAATTGGGTGAAGATTCATGAAGTCGTATCTAATGATTTAAGTTTTCAATTATTATTAGCAGATACGGATTTAGAAGATCCTACCTTGTCAATTGAAAATGAAGAAGGGAATCCTATATATCATCATTTTAAAATTGATGCTGAAAATTCAGTAGGGATGTTTAGTACCGAAGAAAAAATAATGACGATTCCTAATGAAAACTTTTTAGCACCAGATGAAGGAGTAGGAAATATGATAGTAGAAAATACATTTATAGCAAGAGGAGACCAATAAAAAATAAAATAATATGAGTTCAAGATCAGATTTAAAAAATTATTTTAATACGGGAGATAAACCAACAGAAAATGAATTTGGGGAATTAATAGATAGTTTTGTACACAAAGAGGAAGATCCTTATGTAGAAAGTTTACCTGTAGCAAGTACGACAGAAAAAGGAGTCTCAGAGCGAGCAACACTAGCAGAAGTAGAAGGTGGAATAGACACAGAACGTTATGTGACACCAGTAGGAGCAAAACGCGCTGTTGAAAAATTCTCGCCAGTAAGCAGTGTAAATGGAAACACAGGAGATGTAGTAATAACAATACCTACAGTCACAATACCTGATACTGGTTGGCAAACACCAACTTTTCAAAATATTTATGCAAATTATTCTCCTTCAATGCAAAGTGCTCGTTATAGAAAGGTGAATAATGTAGTATATCTTGAAGGTGCAATTTCTGGAGGTACAGCAGGACAGACAATCTTTACGTTGCCAACAGGTTTTAAACCAAGTAACACGATTGCTTTTTCTGTAGCAAAACAGATGATAGTAATAACACCTCCACTGGGGGGGCGACCTACATTCTCATTTCCTCAAATAACAGGAAGGATAGATATAGATTCCACAGGTAATGTTATTGGAACAAACATAGGTACAGAGATGACAAGTATATCTGGAATTTCATTTATTGTTGATTAATAAATAGATCATTAATAATATTCTATTACTCCTTTTTGTAAACTAACCATTGAAGAAGAAAATAAAGAATTAGAAGTACTCATGGAGTTGATGAATAATATGAATAGTAACCAATCAAAAACATCTCATTAATGGGATGTTTTTTTTGCATAAACGATATGAAAATAAATTATAACTACCCAGTTTTGATGATATAAAATATACCTATTACTGGGTATTTTTTTAATAAGTGTTAATCCATAACTTAGTTGGAAGATATAACTCACTTAATTAACACATCAATACTATGCCAATTTCAGATTTTCATTGCCATCCTAGTTTAAAGCCAGCCAACAATGATCAAATAAATAGTTTATGGGATGAGGTAGAAAATAAAAGCCCAAAAGATTTTTTTTACTATACAAATGCACTAAGGTGGTTTGGGTTAGATAAGTTTTATTCAAAACTAGCAACTAAAACACAGTCTAATCTTAAAAATTGCGCAAAAGGAGAGGTTAGGTTAGTTTTTTGCTCAATCTATCCTATAGAAAGACAGTTTGTAAATAAAAGAAGTTTTTTATTTAATTTTATGGGATTACTACATGCTTTTAGAGCTGATTTCAAGTATAAATTTGTTTTTAGAAAACGCGAAAGCATTGTTACTGCAATATTACAATTGATAGTAGGAATTTCCAATAAACGTGCTATTGAACTGTATAAAAGTGTAAAGTACAGTAATACCGTTTATTATTATAAAGAATACTTAAAAGAATATGAATTATTAGTTCGAACAAATAATACTATTTGCGATGGAAATAGGTTTAAGTTAGTGAAGAACTTTGAAGAGTTTGAAGTAAACGAAAACAATACTACAATATGCGGGATTATTTCTTTAGAAGGACTTCATGGTTTAGGTAACTATAAAATGAAATGGTTGTTTAAAGGAGCGAATATTGACGATATACCTAACAGACAAAGTAGAAAAGTTAAAAAGTCTATTATAGAAAATATAAGGAGCTTAAAATTATTAGATTATCCGCCTTTTTATTTAACCGTTTCACATCATTTTAATAATTTAATTTCTGGTCATGCTAAATCATTTGGCGGTATTATGGGTAAAGCATTTAATCAGAAAAAAGGATTGGATCTTGGTATTACTTCTTTTGGATTAGAGGTCATTGAAGATCATTTACTTGCTACCGAAAATGGACAAAGAATTTTAATTGATATTAAGCACATGTCTATTCAGTCTAGAAGGGACTTTTATACTCTTTTATCAAGTTCATTTAGCAATGTACCCATTATATGTAGCCATGGAGCTATTAATGGTATGAAGTCTCTTAATGCCTCATCAGTAACCAATGATATAAATGAATTAGACTCTAATTCATTTATAAGCAGATGGGATATTAACCTTACTGATGAAGACATAGTTGAAATACTGAAATCAGACGGAATGATTGGTGTTTTAATGCATGACGGTAGGATGCCAGGGAAGAAGTTTAATAAGAAATTAA
>Ga0105354_1002846_pt1 | contig 10200 bp, 10 predicted proteins | sample GOMGulsemesocosm_FD_83658 | JGI IMG/M metagenome (GOLD analysis project Ga0105354, IMG submission 83658) | Methane-oxidizing microbial communities from mesocosms in the Gulf of Mexico - GOM9B Gulf of Mexico | ecosystem: Environmental > Aquatic > Marine > Cold seeps | place: USA: Gulf of America...
AAGATCTAAAAGTTTTATAGGAGAGTTTAGGTCTGGAAAATGTGACAACTTATATCCAAAGCTGCAATGTCATTTTTGATTCTGATTTACAAAATATAAGTGATATTAAGAATAAAATCGTTGATGCAATAAAGATAAAATACGATTTTGAAGTGCCAGTTGATTTAAGAACATCAGATGAATTTAAAAGTGTTTTAGAGAGCTTACCTTTTGATAATGTTAATTTAGAAGCTGATGGTACAAAAATATTAGTCACTTTTTTAGCACAACAGCCCGATCGTGATGCCGTAAATACAATGATGGAATATGTAACAGCACCAGAAAAGCTTATATTAGGCGATAGATGTATCTATTTACATTGCCCTAATGGCTACGGTAAAACGAAATTGTCTAATGTATTTATTGAAAAAAAATTAAATGTATTAGCGACAACGCGAAATTTAAAGTCAGTTAATAAACTGTGTGAATTAGCAAGTTAAAAGCCTGTAAAAATAAAAGCTGCTTTAAATTTATTTAATTTTAAAGCGGCTTTTATATCTTAAATCTGAGTTATTCAGCGATTATTTTTTGGTATCTTTTTACTTGTTCTTGCAGAAAATTCACATTTTGTGGGGAGGTTTTTTCAGCAATAATAACCGCTTCTTTAAAGCTTGTTAGCGCTTTTTTCTCAGCGCCCATATTTTCATACCCTCGGGCTAAAGCGAGTTTGGCTCCCGGTGAGTCTGGATTATTTTTAGAGTTTTGTAAAAATATCTCAATTGCTTGTTTTGGTGATTGCTCCATAAAACTATAACCTAGACGACGAACAGTACGCTCTGGTACCTGATCGGAAACTTGATATTTTATACTGCGATCTTTATAAAATGCTTCAAGTCCTTTTATACCACCTTTGCTGTTAAAGTCTTTGATGTTGACATAACTAGGTGCGTGGAAATCTGAAAAAACATATGAAGCACCTTGATATAAGGTTAAGTAAGGTGTTGTCATATGTACTTGTTCAGGAATAAACTCATAATGCCATTTTAGCGATTGAGGAGCATTTTTTTTCACTAAGGCTACAAATTTATCTAATGCCTCAGTTACTTCAATACCTTCAGCTGCTGCATCTGTCATTGTGAAGTATAATGATTTATTAATATCTTTATTATTTTTAAATAAGTCTTCAAATCCTTGATAAAGTTCGTTATCACTTGGTGATAAATACGGACTAGCTGCAATATAGTTTTCAAATAGATCAGGTTTTTTAGCGAGTGCTTTTAAAACAAATGCACCAGCCATTGAGTGGCCAAAAATGGTTTTATGATCAGAAGTTCTATAATGTTTATTGGTATAAGGAATGACTTCATCAGAGATGAATTTCAAAAAAACATCTTTTTGAGCGCCTAAATCACGACCTCGAGTACCTGGGTTATTGGGTAAAGCAACAATAATACTTTGAGGCATACGACTTTGTTGATCTAATATGTTGGTAGCAACAGTCGCGTGTCTAAAGTGGCTATTGCCATCTAAAACATATACAACGGGGTAGTTTTTGTCAGCTTTGTTATATCCTTCAGGTAGATGAACCAAAATTTCACGTTCTTCATTTAAAATAGTTGATTTAATTTTAAAGCGTTCACCTACTTTATAAGAAATCTCCTCCCCTTGAGTTTCCCCTTTTGGGCTTATTACTGCTTGGGCATTGGACACCAAAGGTAAAAAACAAAATGATGTAATAATTGCTAGTTTTTTTAATCTCATATTTAGTCCATTGAATATTATTGTTACGGGAAAGGAATATATTTCCCTTTTGTTGTAATTAATATGCGCTAACTGGTTAGAATAATACATGCTAAATACGATGAAGTACTCTAAAAATCAGATAAATAAATCTTTTAGACAGATGAATTATTAAACATTTTAAATTTGAAATTTAGGCCTTAATACCAGACCTTATAACCTTAGTTTTTATTTCAAAATAAAAAGAATAAAAAGGGGTCGGAGTCAATAAATCAAAATTGTCATTAATTGACTCCGACCCCTTTTTTGTTATTACTCTACAATTCTGAATATTTCCCACTTTTGTGTACCAGATACAATGTGGGGTTCAAGTCCTTTACTCCAACTTGCATGCTCTGGAATATCACCAAGTTTATTCCAGGAATCATTGAGTTCGGTTAGGCTTTCAATTGTGATTTCTGATACAACTTGAGATTCGAGTGCACCAATCGAGCCTGTAACAATACGGTATTTACCTTTAACCCACCCAATTTGTGAACCTATATCGTTAAACCATTGAGATAATGAATTTACAACATCGGGTTTATGACCAAATTTAGCGTCAATAGACCATCTAGCAACCATCATAATAGCTATCCTTTGATTGAATAAAATACAGTTGAAAGTATGGTGTAATTTATAATGTTTGCCATTTATCCCGTAAACATTAAAAAAGGGGTCGGAGTTAATTAAAAACTTATCGATTTAATTCACTCCGACCCCTTTTTCGGGGATAATGGATAAGTATTTTTTGAATTGAGAAAACAATGGATAAGCTGCAGTTAATTAGTAAGATCATTAGGCATTTAGAGCTAGAATTAAAAGATGCAGTATTAGCTGCTACGAATGCGCGTGATGCTGCTGTAAATGATGAATCAGTAGCAGAAACCCAATACGATACAATCGCGATTGAAGCGGGTTATTTAGCGCAAGGTCAATCAAAACGAGTTGAAGAGTTTGAAACCGCAATTAAAGCATTCTATGTTCTTAAAATGCAAAAGCATGTGATTGATGAAATTGAAAAGGACTCAGCTATTACTGTTGGGCATTTAGTTCAGCTAGAAAAAGATGAAGCAAAATCACACTGGTATTTTATAGCGTCTTTTGCCGGTGGATTTATTACTCAGCTTGAGCATCATAAAATTACTGTGATCACACCTAAATCACCTATTGGTCAAGCTTTAGTTGGTAAGTATTGTGACGATGAAATAAAAGTTAAGTTAGGCTTAAATGATTTAGAAGACTTTATTATTTCGGTTATTTAACTTTAGTCTTCATTTTCAACAATTAAAAACTCAATTTTGTTTTCTACACCGTCCCATACTTTAGCATCTTCAGGTGGGGCGATAACTTCTGTAATTCTTGGCCAAATCTCAGATAAATCTGCATTTAACTTGATAAAATCTTTTTGGTTTTCTGGTACTTCATCTTCTTGATAAATAGCGCCAGCAGGGCATTCAACCGGACATAAATCACAATCGATACAATCATCTGGGTTGATCACTAAAAAGTTTGGACCTTCAAAAAAAGCATCAGCAGGACAAACTGCTACACAATCAGTGTATTTACATTTAATGCAATTGTCGGTTACTACAAAGGCCATTGGGTGTTATTTCCTACTGGGTATATACAAAATAGAGGGGCATGATACCTAGGTAAAATATTAATTCAATCTCTTGTGTATTATTGTAGGCAATATCTAGCGCAATAAGGTAAAATACCGCTGCTATTTTTCCAATGAGAACCACGAATGCTGCGTTTAACCGATATAAAATTAGATTTGAATCACCAAGAAGGTGAATTAAAACAAGCCGTACTTAAAAAATTAAATATTACTGATGATCAATTAATTGATTTTACGGTTTTTAAACGTGGTTATGATGCACGCAAAAAAAATGTTATTACGCTAATTTATACGCTTGATGTTGAAACATCGGTTAATGATGCGTTATTAGAGACATTTGAAAAAGATCACAATGTAAAAGTAAGTCCAGATATGACTTACAATTTTGTGGCAGAACTTCCTGAGAACTTTACTCAGCGCCCAGTTGTAATTGGTATGGGACCATGTGGTTTATTCACAGGCTTAATTTTGGCGCAGATGGGATTTAAACCTATCATTTTAGAACGTGGTCAAGAAGTAAGACAACGTACTAAAGATACTTTTGGTTTTTGGCGTAAAAAAATATTAAATACTGAATCAAACGTACAGTTTGGTGAAGGTGGTGCTGGTACATTCTCTGATGGTAAATTATATTCTCAAGTAAAAGATCCTAAGCATTACAGCCGTAAAGTACTGAATGAATTTGTAGAAGCGGGTGCACCAAGTGAGATTTTATATGTGAGTAAACCTCATATAGGCACTTTTAAACTAGTGACTATGGTTGAAAAAATGCGCGCTAATATTATCGCGTTAGGTGGTGAAATTCGTTTTGGCGAACGTGTTGATGATATTCATATGGAAGAGTCAGATGACGGCCAACAAGTTACAGGATTAACCTTAGCGAGCGGCGAGAAAATTGATACTAATTTTGTTGCATTAGCGATAGGCCATAGTGCTCGTGATACCTTTAAAATGATCCACGATAAAGGTGTTTATATTAAAGCAAAACCTTTTTCTGTTGGTTTTAGAATTGAGCATGAACAATCTGTTATTGATGATGCAAGATTTGGTATTCATGCTGGTCATGAAATTTTAGGTGCTGCTGATTATAAACTTGTTCATCATTGTAAAAATGGTCGCTCAGTTTATAGTTTCTGTATGTGTCCAGGTGGTACAGTTGTGGCTGCCGCTTCTGAAGAAGGTCACTTAGTAACTAATGGTATGAGTCAGTATTCGCGTCATGAAAGAAATGCAAATAGTGCGATTGTTGTTGGTATCGACCCAAGTGATTATCCATTAAAAGATGGTAAAGAAGATGTGCTTGCTGGAATCGAATTTCAACGTAAATTAGAAGTAAATGCTTTTAAAATTGGCGGTGGTAGTTATGATGCGCCAATCCAACTTGTAGGTGATTTTTTAGCGGGTCGCGCAAGTGGCGAGCATGGCGAAGTAATACCATCATATAAACCTGGCGTTAAATACTGTGACTTAAGTGATACGTTACCTGATTACGCAATAGAAGCGATACGTGAAGCGATCCCTGCGTTTGAACGTAAAATTAAAGGCTTCTCAATGAAAGATGCAACATTAACGGCAGTCGAAACACGTACATCTTCTCCAATTCAAATTACCCGAGGTAGAGAGTCATTTGAAAGCTTAAATACCAAAGGTTTATACCCAGCAGGTGAAGGTGCAGGTTATGCGGGTGGTATTTTATCTGCAGGTATTGATGGCATTAAAGTTGCTGAAGCGATGGCACTAGCTATGGTACAAAGCGTTAAATAGTATTGGTTTAACTTCATTGTAAAGCCCTGTAAAGGGGCTTTACAATATTTATGACAACTCTTAATTTATTACTCCAATTTTCTTATCACAACTTCTGAAATCACATTCTGCTTATTGTCCATTCCACCTATCGTAATTAATTTTTCATTATGAAAAATGAGTCCTCTGTGATCCATTGTCTTTTTATAATTATTTTTTTCTATTTTCCATTGGTCCGTTTTTAAATCAAATAACCAAATTTCGCTGCTTGCTGGAGATGGAGTGCCATCGTAGCCAATGCCATTGAAGTTATATGGATTAGACGAGCCGCCTAACATTACGATTGTATTATTTATACTTGTTGCTGCCATACGGTAACGAGGCGTAGTAGTCGGGTGTTCAACTATGCGCCAATCAATTTTCAAGGGATTATTTTTATCTATAGTACCTTTAAAGCACTGAGCTATGCCCTGATAACTTCGACGTTTATCTTTGTGTGCTTTAATTGAAACGCCATCACAAACTAACATTATATTATTGCTAATTGCGCCTGCTTGACCAAATACGGGTTTACCTAAAAATGGAGAGGCCTGTTGCCAAGTATTGGTTTTTGTATCGTAAACTTGCACTAGGTTTACATTGCCATCATTGTGCCAACCACTTACAAGATAGATATATCGATTTAAATAGCTTAAGGCTATGCTGTCATCTACTGGCACCGGCATGTTTGCTAATTGAGTATATTCATTATTTATAACATTAAACTTAAATACATCAGGACTAGAAATCTCTTGATGGTTTTTCGATACTGTATAACCACCAAAAAGATATGCATTTTTGCCAATACTCGTTGCAACAGATGCCAATCTTCCTTTTAATGTAAGTGAGCTTGGCACTGGGGTTTGTAACTGCCACTTTTGATCTGGCTTGGTAATATTAAGCGCCCAAACTTTATTATGAATCGCTGTATGATCTTTTTTATCAGCCAAACCCATAAAGCTAAGTAAATATTCACCTTGTTTAGTTGTTACTTTGGTTACTGCATTATTTGATACTGGCTCGGGTAATGAAGGTAAATTATGGGCCATAGTGTGTGTACTTAAAGTTAGGGTGCATATAAGTAATAGGTTCGAGTGTTTTAGCATTTATTTATCCTCTAAAGTGAGAGCGCATTGCATCACTAATACTTGCTCACCTTTATTGGTTATTTGCTCAATAGGTTGCCAGCCAAGTTGCGCATAAATACCGCCAGACAAATTTTCTGTTTGTAAGTATAAAACTTTTACACCGAGTGATTTTGCAATATTTTTAGCCTTTATAACCATCTTTTTAGCTAACCCTTTACCTCTTTGTTTATCACATATATAAACACCACCTAACCAGTGCTCCTTGTCTGGATAAATGTCCATTTCATGATACTTTAATTGGCAAGTACCAAGTAACTCCTCATTTTCAACTAATAGCAATACAAGAGGTATTTTGTTTGAGTTTAATTGTGTCTGAAGTCTGTCTTTAATGACTTCTACACTGGGTATTTCCATTAAATAACCCCATTGCTCAAAATACCAGTTTGCTATTTTTGGTATAAACTCTGGTTTATGTTTTAAGTAGGAAAATTCCATTTTATACAGCTTCTTTTAATGAAGTATCGGGTACTTGATTGTAATTAATCATATAGTCATTTTCTATCAGTTCAGTAATAAATAGGCTAGGTTTTTTTATATCACTTAATAGATGTACTGAGTGTTTTGATCTTGTAATTGCGACGTATAATAAACGACGCTCTTCAGCGTGTTCAAACTCTTCAGCTTTAGGTAGCAAACAGTCTAATAATGGTGATATTGGCTTTTGTGATGGGAAGCCATATTTACCGTTATTTAAGCCTACTATAATGACATGGTCTGATTCTTTACCTTTACTGGCGTGGAAGGTATCTACGATAATATCTAAATGGTTATAGGCCTTATTTAATTGGTTTAATCGAGTTTTATCAGGCAAGTTAAACTTATATCGCGCAAGAATATAAACTGATTGGTTAGATGTAGTCTGATCATTAATTTCAGTTAATACATGATTTAATTTATCTTCATTATCACCTTGATGTAATGTTATTTTAGGCTCATTAACTTGGGTATGAGTAAGCATTCTTTTATGCAATTGAGCAGGGTTTTGCATCACAAATTTGCTTGCGATATCGCTAATGCTATCATTAAACCTAAAGGTTTTATCTAAAGCTGTAATTTGAGTTGGGCCAAAATAACTTTCAAATTGCGTTGTTAAACTGACATCTGCTCCTGTAAATCTATATATAGCTTGCCAATCATCACCAACACAAAATAGGGAAGAACCCGGTACTTGAGCTTTTAATGCTTTAATTAATCTGGCTCTAGGTTCAGAGATATCTTGAAATTCATCTACTAATATATGCTTCCAATTTGATATATACTGATTTGTTTCAACATAATGTATTGCTTTGATGATCATATCTTCAAAATCTATCTCGTTATTATCTAGAAGGTATTTTTGATAAAGTTGGTAGATTGGTGATAATAATTCAAGCTCAGCTTTAATTTGGCTTTGATCTTGGTTTTGTACCAGGCGATGCTGGAATTGTTGTTTATCAGATAGTGCTAATTTGTATAAACCGATTAATTGACTTAAATTTTTAGAAATTTCTTCAATATTATTTTCTAAACTTTTATTCGCATTCAGATATGTTTTTGAATAACTATGTACTTTTAACTTGAAATCATCTTGAGTCAGTAATTGTTTAAGTTGAAGTTTTACCCAGTTTTGTTTTATAGCTTCACTCGATGCAAGCTCACTAATTTTAGGCGATTTAGATTCAACAGATGTAACAATACTTAGACCTAAACTATGAAATGTATTAACTTTAATTGATGAAAGTTTAAGCTTTTCTTTAATGCGAAGTTTCATTTCATCCGCAGCTTGTTTACCAAATGCGAGTAGTAAAAAATCAGACTCTTTCGCTTGATTACTTTTTAATAAATAACCAACACGACCTACCATAGTACTTGTTTTACCTGTACCAGCACCAGCTAAAATTAAATTGTTTTTTTCATCTGCAATACAAGCAAGTTGTTGTTTTTCGGTTAAAGGGTTTGACTCAATTGATTGAAAATAGTCTAGGTAAACAGCTTTTTGTTTGTTTATATAATTATCTTGAAAGGCGATTAAGTGCTTTTTATTCCAGCTTACAACTAATTGTAAAAATTCCAATGATTTATGAATCGCGGTATCAAAAGAGTGCTGATCAATTTTAGTCGGCCATTTATTTAACTCTGTTTGGGCTTTATTTTGAATATTACTAAAAGTATTTTTACGTAAATATCCTTTACTCATTTTAGCTTTAATCGAATTAACTAAATGAATTAATGGTTCCCTTTTAAATTGAGTCAAATGCTTAATCGACTCATCAATTGCATGTTTGGCTGTTTTGTTTGAGATCCAATTATAGTGATATTTTTGGGTATTAACTTGCCAATTTAAACTACAAAAAAAGAAGTGAGATTCGATATGGGGGAAAGAGTCCATATCAACCCAATTGAAAAGGTCATTATCGAGCAAAACCCCTTTATCGTTAATATCTAAAGAAACATGATTTTTAATAAAAAGCTTACTAAGCCAATAACGCTTTAACTGCATGAAAACAAACTATGAAGAATAAAAATAAAGTATAAAACAAAAAAAGGGGTCGGAGTTAATTAATCAAACTATTAAGGTGATTTTTTAATGAATTTATTAATTTCTTTAAAATAGCCGCTAAAAGCTTTTAAATTGACGTTAATTTCATCAAAATAACAATGAAAGATCAAAAGTTAAGTTTTTATGCTTTTAATTAACTCCGACCCCTTTTTGTTTTTTTGTTAGCTACCGCGGATTGCTAAGCCGAGTTCGGTAGAGTAGCCCATAGAACGCGCTGATAATTTTAGGTTTTCATCTATCACATAATAAGTGGGATATGCTTCTATTTGGTAATTTTGTCTTATTTGATGATTGCCTAATAATACGGGAAATGTGATCCCTAAATCATTTGTAAATTCTTTAACTTGTGTCGAATTTTCAAAATCAAGCGCAATGGCGATGGCATTCACTGAGCCATCCGATACTTTGTTTTGTAGGTTAGGCATACTGATTTTACAAATAGTGCACCATGGCGCAAAAAAATAGACTACGGTTTTTTGATCTTTTAACTGGCTTAAATCCATTCGGTTAACGGGTTTATTTGAGGTGTTTTTTTCTAAGGTATTATCTAACACAGGCAATGAAAAATAAGGTGCAGGCAGCTCCCCAGATGTATCTAATAAAGATGATTCTTTAAACATGCTTACAAGATTAAAAATAACTACTGCAGCTAAAATTTGTATAATGATACTTTTCAAATCTGTTCTCCATATATTTCATATGATAATTGTAATTTATATAGACCGTAAAACATCTAAATATATTCAACAGAAACAGTTTTTATTATCAATATATCCAGTTGAGTTTGAAAATCTGAACTAATATTATCAATACCTATATGGATATATGTTAATTCAATGAAAACTGTATTTTTCGCTTTTATCTTGTATTTAATATCAACTCAAGCTTTAGCATGTGAGTTAACAGTGCGCTATGAGCATTACTCACCTAAAAAAGTGAGTGATCAAATGCAATGGCACGGCATGGATGTTGATTTTGCCAAGGCTTTATTAGAGCAAGCGGGTTGTAAATACCGTTTTGTTGATATGGCCTGGGGTAGAGCTATCGATTTATTAGAGCAAGGAAAAATTGATATGATGTTAGGAGTATCTGATCTTGAAAAAAGAAAACAGTTTGCTCATTTTATTGGCCCTCATAGACAAGAAACCATCGTATTAGCTACTTTAGCATCAGAAGCATTTTTTATTGAAAGGCTAGAAGAGTTAAAAAAGTTAACTAAGCCGATAGCGATTCAAAGAGGGGCTTATTATGGTGATGAATTTGAAGCCTTACTTGAGTCGGACCCCTATTCAGATATTCATTTTGTCAGTATTCCAAATAATGACGTTAAATTGTATCTATTACGAAAT
>Ga0105354_1002853_pt1 | contig 10189 bp, 7 predicted proteins | sample GOMGulsemesocosm_FD_83658 | JGI IMG/M metagenome (GOLD analysis project Ga0105354, IMG submission 83658) | Methane-oxidizing microbial communities from mesocosms in the Gulf of Mexico - GOM9B Gulf of Mexico | ecosystem: Environmental > Aquatic > Marine > Cold seeps | place: USA: Gulf of America...
AAATTAAAATTATTACAAGAAAAAGGAGTGTATAGGCCAACTGCTGGGGTTTCTATAGCTGATTTTAATATCAATAATCGTAAGTTAGGTTTATTTAAATTGGATGTAGAAGGGGATGATGAGTTTAATAAATATCATGTCAGTTCAAGTATTGAAAGTGAAAGTGTAAAATCGCTGAATGCTAGTGGTTATGTTGATTTTACTAAAGAAAACCCGTATTTAAATTTAGATGTAGACTTAAATCAATTAGATCTTTCATTTTTTAGTGATTTAGGGGATGATGTAATTACGAATATAAGAGGATTGGTTTCTGGTAAAACAAAACTTTTTGGAGATTATGATAATCCGGATTTTATAGGGACGTTATCTTTGGATGAAGCTGGATTAAAAATACCATATTTAAATATTGATTTTGATTTTGAGAATAATGCAAAAATTAATTTAAAAAACAGGCGTTTTATCTGTGATAATATAGCAGTCATGGATACGAAATATTATACATCTGGTCGTTTAAATGGTTTTGTGGCTCATAATTATTTTACTGATTGGGAGTTAGGCTTGAAAATTTCAACGGATAATTTATTAGTGCTAGATAAAGAACAAGAAGAAGAGTCATTATACTACGGAAAAGCATTTATTTCAGGAACAGCTGAATTACTTGGGCCAACAAGCGAATTGTTGGTTAAAGTAAATGCGAGTACTAATAAAGGAACAATATTTAAAATACCAATTAGTGATTCAGAATCTGTAGGAGATAATTCTTTTATTAAAACAGTTTCAAAATATGATAGATTAAATCAAACTCAAATAGATGCTAACCTACCAGATGATATTGGTGGCTTGGAATTAGAATTCGATCTAAATGTTACTCCTGACGCAGAAATTGAAATAGTACTGGATCAAGAAGCTGGAAGTGTATTAAAAGGGAAAGGGGCTGGAATAATGAGGATAGAAATCAATACCAATGACAAGTTTAACATGTATGGTGACTTTATCATAAGTGACGGAACATATAATTTTGTGTATGGTAATAATTTTCTACAAGGTGGATTTATCGAAAAACGTTTTAAAGTAAAACCTGGTGGGACAATAAATTGGGACGGAAATCCTTACAAAGCACGATTAAATATGGATGCAGTGTATAGTACAACGGCTAATCCAGCAATATTGCTCGATAATCCGTCTATAAACCGTAAAATACCAGTAGATGTAGTTATTAGTTTAAATGGAGGGTTGATGCAGCCAGAAGTTAATTTTGATGTTCAGTTCCCTAAAACTAATTCAGTAGTAAAATCAGAGTTGCTATATAAATTAGATGATAAAGAGTTTAGGGATAAACAAGCTTTGTCTTTAGTAACAGCAGGTCAGTTTACCGGTTCGTATGCATATGGTCAAGGGGCTGTTACAGGAAATTTAGTTGAGCGTGCTACAAGTTTGGTGAATAACATGCTAAATAAAGCTGATGATAAGTTTAAGATTGGTGTGAATTATGAGCAAGGAGAAAATAACCCGTTAGAAGAGCAACGAATAGAGGACCGTTTAGGTTTTACAGTATCGACTCAGATTTCTGATAGAATTTTAATCAACGGAAAAGTGGGGATTCCAGTAGGAGGGGTTAGTAAAACGGTTGTCGCAGGTGATGTTCAGGTAGAGTTCTTATTGAATGGAGATGGTACACTTCGAGCAAAAATATTTAACAGGGAAAATGACTTGTCCCAGACTGCAACGGCAACCAATGAATTAGGATATACCCAAGGTGTAGGGATATCCTATAAGGTTGATTTTGATACTTTTGAAGAGTTGATACAGAAAATATTTAAAGGAAAAAAGAAGGTTGCCGAGAAAAAAGCAAAAGAGGAAGAAGATCCTAATAGTTTTATAAAAACTCAACCTAAAAAATAGAGTAGTAATTGATTGAAGAGTTATTTAATCAATCAATTACTATATTAAAATTTGATGTTTCTAACTGATTTTCTTCCAGTTTTTAATCAATAATAGTCCGCATATTATAGTTAATCCAGCTAAACTAAATGCAAGTATTGTTTTTCCGTAAATAAAATATCCGGTAGAAAACAAAAAACTATAGGTACCAACAATCCCTAATATAAAGGCTAATATTTTGTAATTAATATTATGAAATTTACTTTCAGAATCAAATATCAAAGCATTGAATTTTGCTAAAGTTTCTGCGTTTGTAGGTTGAGTTAGTAATGTTGCAATAACCCATCCTAAGGTTGTAATAGTAACACCTGTTATAAGTTGCCAATGTCCTTCTAATTCAAATAGAGGAGTGTCTAATTTCCCATTAACAAAAAATACTAACGCTATGATAAATGAAATCAACATAGCGGCTATTTCACTATATGGATTGATGCGATCCCAAAACCATCTTAAAATAAATAATAAGCCAGTACCTGCTCCAATTTGAAGTAGTAAATTGAATACTTCTCCAGCTGATTGTAAATGCATTGAAAACAACCCAGCCAATAACATTAATATAGCCGTAGACAAACGACCAACGAATACTTTTTCTTTTTCTGAAGATTCAGGTTTTATAAAGCGTACATAAAAATCATTTACAATATAAGAGCTCCCCCAGTTTAATTGTGTAGAAATAGTACTCATAAAAGCGGCTATTAATGAAGTTAAGACAATACCGATTAATCCAGCAGGTAAATAGGTCATCATTGCTGCATAGGCAACATCATGTCCTTGCATCTCTGTTGATAAATTTGGGAAGGCTCCGTTAATACTATCGAGTGTGGGAAACATAACTAATGAAGCTAACCCAACAACAATCCATGGCCAAGGACGTAATGCATAATGTGCGAAATTAAAGAATAAGGTTGCCCATGTAGCATGTTTTTCGTCTTTAGCAGCTAACATACGTTGTGCTATATAACCACCACCACCTGGTTCAGCACCTGGGTACCAAGTACTCCACCATTGTACAGCAAATGGAATAATCAATAAGGTGATCACTGCTTTTGAATTAGAAAAATCTGGTAAAATGTTTAGTTTATCACTTACATTCTGATGTGTTAATAAAGCGTCTAAACCTCCAATTTCTGGTAAGTCTATAATGTAGATCGTTGCCCATACAGAACCAATCATAGCGATAATGAATTGAATAAAATCGGTGATTAAAACTCCTTTTAAACCACCTAAAGCAGAATAAAAAACAATAACAATTCCTGATATGATAAGCATTGTGTCTTGATCAATTCCTAAAAGAATGTTTGCGATTTTTGCACCGGCTAAACATACTCCAGCCATAGTGATAATGTTAAAAATAACCCCTAAGTAGATAGCTCTAAAGCCTCTTAAAAAACCAGCTGATTTCCCTGAATATCGTAATTCATAAAACTCTAAATCGGTATTTATTCCTGATTTTCTCCATAATTTTGCGTAAAAAAATACGGTAAGCATTCCTGTTAATAGCATTGCCCACCATACCCAGTTACCTGAAACACCGTTTTCACGAACTAATTGAGTAACTAAACCAGGGGTGTCAGCGGCAAATGTAGTTGCAACCATTGAAAATCCTAATAACCACCATGGCATATTTCTTCCAGATAGAAAGAAAGATTCACTACTTTTTCCAGATTGTTTTGCAACAAGTATCCCTATGAGAAGTGATAGAATGAAAAAACCGATGATAATAGCGTAATCTAAAGTTGCTAATTGCATAAATGTGTTTGTAAAGTGTTAATATTTCGGTTAAAAATAATCAAATTAAAAAAATGTTCTGTATTTTTAATTTGATATTTGTTAACAAACATTTTTGAAATAAATTAATGGCAAAAAAGATAAAAAAAATAGGAGTGATGACTTCCGGTGGTGACGCTCCAGGAATGAACGCTGCAATACGTGCAGTTGTTAGGGCGTGTACTTATTATAATATAGAGTGTATTGGGTATTATAGAGGATATGAAGGAATGATAGAGAACGATTTTATCGAATTGACATCAAGAAATGTTAAAAACATTATTAATAAGGGGGGGACTATTTTGAAGTCTGCGAGGTCTACAGAGTTTAGAAGTACAGAAGGAAGGATAAAGGCTTATGAAAACTTAATAGAGGAAAGTATTGACGCCGTTGTGCTTATTGGTGGTGACGGTACTTTTACTGGTGGAGCATTGTTTAGTAAAGAGCATGATATTCCTGTTATTGGGATTCCAGGAACTATTGACAATGATATTTTTGGTACTCAGTTTACAATAGGTTATGACACTGCCTTAAATACGGTTGTAGAGGCAGTCGATAAAATACGTGATACTGCAAGTTCTCATAACAGGTTGTTTTTTATAGAAGTTATGGGGCGTGATGCAGGATTTATAGCTTTAAACTCGGGGGTTGGCGCAGGAGCAGAAGAGATTTTAATTCCGGAAGAAGATCAACCGTTAGAAAAATTGATAGAAAGTTTAAAAAGAAGTAAGCAAAATGGAAAAACGTCAAGTATAGTTATTGTTGCTGAAGGAGATAAAACTGGAAAGAATGTTTTTGAGTTAGCTGAATATGTAAAAGAGAATATGGAAGATTATTCGCCAAGAGTTACTGTATTAGGGCATTTACAGCGAGGAGGAAGTCCAACATGTTCTGATAGGGTTTTGGCAAGCAGATTAGGAGTGAAAGCAGTAGAATTATTGGTAGATGGAGAGAAAGATGTAATGGTGGGGATTAGAAATAATCAAATTGTAGCTACTCCAATTATTGAAGTTATGAGATGTAAAAATAGTATTAATAGAGAGTTGTTAAGAATTTCAAATATATTATCAATATAAAGAGTGATTTATGGAGTTAGTCACAAATAAAAACATGCTTATTGGTGCTGTAGTGTTGTTTTTAGTTGTTAAGAAAATGGCTGAAAGTAAAAAGATGCTTAGTTTGTGTTTATTATGTGCGTTAATATTAATGTTAGCTTCTATTGGGGAGACTTTGGGTTCGTTTTTCATTTAACGAATTACTAAATAAAGAATCAGCGAAAATAAAAATATGATAAAAATAGGAATAAACGGTTTCGGAAGAATCGGGCGCTTAGCTTTTAGGGCGGCAATGAAAAGAGATAATGTAGAAGTAGTAGCAGTAAATGATTTATTAGATGTTGATTATCTAGCATATTTATTAAAATATGATTCTGTTCACGGGCGTTTCGATGGAACAATTGAAGTAAAAGAAGGAAAACTCATTGTTAACGGAAATACAATTAGAATTTCTGCTGAGAGAAATCCGGCGGATATTCAATGGGATAAAGTGGGAGTAGAGTATGTATTAGAGTGTACTGGTTTTTTTACTACTATTGAAAAAGCAAATGCTCATTTAGAGGGTAAAGGGGTAAAACGAGTAGTTCTTTCGGCACCTTCTAAAGATGCGCCTATGTTTGTGATGGGGGTTAATCATACGGATGTTAAATCATCGGATAAAGTAATTTCGAATGCTTCATGTACAACCAATTGTTTAGCGCCATTGGCTAAGGTTATTAATGATAATTTTGGATTGTCTGAAGCGTTAATGACCACAGTTCATGCAGCAACATCTACTCAGAAAACAGTTGATGGGCCTTCAGGAAAATGGACTAGAGGTAGGGCAGCTATGAATAATATTATACCTACTACAACTGGTGCTGCTGTTGCGGTTACTAAAGTTATTCCTGAATTAAAAGGAAAATTAACGGGAATGGCATTTCGTGTGCCAACGGCTGATGTTTCTGTTGTTGATTTAACTGTTAAAACTGAGAAAACTACTTCTTTAGCGGAAATTGCAGCAATTATTAAAAAAGCTTCTGAAAATGAATTGAAAGGAATTATTGGTTTTGAAAATGACCCAGTAGTTTCTCAAGATTTTGTAAGTGACACTAGAACTTCAATTTTTGATAGTCAAGCATCAATTGAATTGAATGGTAATTTTTTTAAGCTGATTTCTTGGTATGATAATGAGTTTGGTTACGCGAATAAATTGGTTGATTTAGCAGTATATTCCGCTGGTTTAGATAGTTAATGAAAATTCTTTTTAAAATTATCTTAGAATTCATTTACTATATCTATGTTGGTGTGCTTTTAAATTTCCCTGGCGCATTAATTAGATGGTTGTTTTTGTGTAAAAAACATGATTTCACAGATTTATTAGATTATCGTGTATATTGGAATATTTTAATAACACTTTTACTTTTTGGATTAATCATATCCTGGAGGTATTATAATTAATTATAAATGATATTAATAGCAGATAGTGGTTCGACAAAAACCGATTGGGTATTGGTAAATGCACAAAAAGAAATAGTGGTTAATGCTACTACAAAAGGATTAAATCCAACAGTCTTTTCTGAGTCTGATTTATATACAACTATTACAGTCAATAAGTCTGTAATGCAGTATGTGGATGAAGTTTCTGAAGTGTATGTTTATGCTGCAGGTTGTGGCACTGAGCGTCCTAAGAAAAAATTATTCATACTATTAGAAGAAATTTTCCCCAAGGCAAGTATTAATGTAAAAGAAGATATTTATGCTGCAGCTTTTGCTGTGTCTAACGGGAAGGAAGGGATAGTTTCTATTTTAGGAACAGGTAGTAATTGCTGTCATTTTGATGGAAAATCCGAAATTACAAGCAAAATACCTTCATTGGGTTATATGTTAATGGATGATGCATCGGGGAATTATTTTGGAAGAATCCTATTAAGAGATTACTTTTATAATAAGATGCCAAAGAAGTTGCATGACATGTTTCAGGATGAATTCAACTTATATCCTGATGATGTAAAATTAAATTTATATCAAAAACCACATCCGAATGCTTATTTAGCTCAATATGCGAAGTTTTTAATTAAACATAAAAATGAAGTATATTGTTCTCAAATAATTAATAAAGGATTTTCAAATTTTATAGAAAATCAAATAACTCAACATGATAGGGTGTATGATTTGCCTATACATTTTGTTGGGAGTATATCTTTTTTACTGCAAGATGAGTTGAAAAAAGCGCTAAAGTCATTCCGGTTAAATACGGGCTACTTTATTCAAAAACCAATTGATGACTTGGTTGCATATCATCTCAAGTAACTGAATATAAAAGGAGGTGTGTTATTCTGAATTTATTTTAGAATCTTAACAAGTTGATAACTCATATGAATGGGGAATTGAAACAAGTTCAGTTTGATAAAAAGGTTGCTTTTATAGTATTTAATGTTCTATTTAATAGCAATCATTGATATTTCTACATTCACATTTTTTGGTAAACAAGCAACTTCAACAGTTTCTCTAGCAGGTGCTGTAGCTTCGTTAAAATAAGTTCCGTAAACCTCATTTATTTCAGAAAAATTATTCATGTCGGAAATAAATATTGAAGTTTTAATAACATTATCAAAGGACATTTCAGCAGCTTTTAAAACTGCCTTCATGTTTTCCATCACTTGTTTTGTTTCGGTTTTAATATCACCTAAAACTAAATCCATTGTAGTAGGATTTAATGCTATTTGACCAGATGTATATAAGGTGTTTTCATTTACTAAAACAGCTTGGTTGTAAGGGCCAATTGGAGCAGGAGCATTTATTGTAGTAATTATTCTTTTTGTCATAATGAATGAGTTTATGGGGCTATGAGTTTCGAAAAAAAAAGCAAAGCTTTTTTTGACTACTAATTTATCAGCTTATCAGGCTCTCTTTGTTTGTCCCATTTAATATCGCTTAATACAGATGATTTTATACCAATAAAGAAAAACCATGACTTGTTAACGCTAAAAGGAGTCCAGTTAAAGTTCATTTTCCAGCTTAATAAATCACGTTCAAGCCTAAGGTTTGTATGTGTGATTCCTTTACCTTTTAAATCATATCCTGAAGAAACACCAACATTCCATCTTGAAGATAATTTAACATCTCCTGAAAACATCAAAGAGTTACTTGATATTTCATTTTGTCTAGTGAAGTTATTGTAAGTTACAGAATATGCCAATCGCAAACTCCAAGGGATTTTATAATTAAATAATTTTACATCTTTCTTTTCTTCATCTTCATTGTCATCAAAACTAGATTTACTTAAATCGTTATTGTTACCTAATAAATCCTCAGTACTATTAAAGGTAGATGTGCTATTTGTGGTTTTGTTATTACTAGTGCTACCTTTTTCAAAATCCTTACTAGAGAAGGCGTAATTCATAGTTAAATTAGCGTTAGTTAATCTAAATAAACTACCATTGTTATTAATATTAAATTTGTCTATTCTTGTATTGTTATTGTCCAAAGCATAAGGGTCTAAGGATATATTAAAATTAATATTCAATTTATTGTTTGCAAGTTGTGTACCTCCAGAGACGTTTACAGGGTTAATTTTTAGTGAGTCACCAGCAACATTGTAAGAAGAGGAAATGTTCAAGTTGTTTAAGATACTAACTTTTCGGTAGCTAACTTCGGTTGAATCGGTTATTTTGTCTCTAACTTTAGCTTCAATGGAGTTTCCTATTCCGAAACCTACAGAGCTTGAGTATGTTTTTCCAGGAGAGCCGTAAATTGAATTTTCAAATGGGCTGTATTCAACGTCTTCTATAGTTGTTCCGCTTGCAGTAATTACATTTTTCTTGTAGCTTTCATAGTATTGGTCAAAAGCTGGATTAATGTTATAACTAACACTTGGTCTTACTACATGACGGATAGCTTTTATTTTTTTATCTTTTTCTTCTTTATCAAAATTATACATACCATATAAAGTAGTTCCTAAACTAGATGAGAAGTTGTAAGTTCTATAACTTGCAAAACCTTTGTCAATAGTAGTAATTTCCTCAAGGTTTACTTCATCATAATATTTGTTTACTTTTTCAAAGTTCCAAACCTCATTATAGGAAGCTCCGGTTGTTAAACTGAAATATTTTAATACTTTAAAATTTGTACTAATAGGGATAGAATGTCTAATTCCTAATTTTGCATCGTCAAACATTTCGCTTTTAAAGAAAAACTCATCAGTAGTTTTGATTCTATTTTCTCCTGCAAAAGAATATTGGAAGTTAATGTTTTGCAAAATTCCTTTTTTACTTCCGATTTTAGGCTCAAAAGGATAAATTCTGTTGATGCTTCCTTGAATATTAGGAAGCGTCATATTAATTTCTTGTGTGTTTGTATTTTGAGAATGAGTAGCGGTAGTAGCAATATTAGCTCCTAATTTCCCAGGGAAACTTTTACTATATGATATAGAAGAGCTTAATGTATTTGTTAATATGTTTGCAGTGTTACGTTGGTTGTTTGATTGAGTGTAATATGTGCTACTACCTAAGTTTACAGAAGCAGAAAATCTTGAATTAGGATTTGACTTAGCGTCTTGACTGTGTGACCATCTTAAATTATAGATGTTAGTTTTACTATAATCCGGAAAACCTCGTTCACTAGTGATTAAGTTTTCTGATCGATATCCAAATTGACCACTATACTTGTAATTAACCTTATAGTCTGAACTTATATTATATCCATAACTTCCGTTTGTATAAAAATCACCAAGTAGTGTTAAGTCAAAATAATCACTTACTGCAAAATAATAACCTCCATTTTGGATGAAATAACCTCGGTCACTATTTTCTCCAAAAGTTGGTATGATAAATCCAGATGCACGATCTTCAGTTAAAGGGAAATAAGCAAAAGGTATTCCTAATGGGGTAGGGACGCTATAAATAAACATGTTGGCAACACCACTAACAATTTTCTTTTTAGGGACAAGTTTAGCTTTTCTAACTTTTATATGGTATTCAGGGTCTTCTAAGTTTTTTGAAGTAGTAAGAATTAAATCCTTTACATAATAAACGGAATCATTTTCTTTTTTAGTTATGGCAGCTTTTAAATTCATTCCAGTTTGTTCAGTTCTAGAATTAAAAATAAGTGCTTTTTCTGTTTCGAAATTATATCTAATAGAATCTGGTTCTACAATATTATCCCCTTGTTTAAATACAGGAGCTTGTATATAACCAGTAGAGTCTTTTATACCATAAGCGTAAATTTCGCTTTTAGCATAGTTGATAATAATTTTACCAGCTTTTATGTTTACATCGGTATAATTAATTTCCGCTTCATTGTACAAATACATTAGCTGCTCACGTCTGTTTACTTTTATGTAATCGGTAGCTTTGTATTTTACAATATCAGTAAGTGCTTCCTTTAGTTTTACAGAATCTTTGGGGCGAATAGTATCGACCTCTTTCGTGTTTAAGTCTTCAAAT
>Ga0105354_1002854_pt1 | contig 10186 bp, 5 predicted proteins | sample GOMGulsemesocosm_FD_83658 | JGI IMG/M metagenome (GOLD analysis project Ga0105354, IMG submission 83658) | Methane-oxidizing microbial communities from mesocosms in the Gulf of Mexico - GOM9B Gulf of Mexico | ecosystem: Environmental > Aquatic > Marine > Cold seeps | place: USA: Gulf of America...
ACTTGTTTTTTCTCATCATATTTTTTTTCAATATCTAAAATATCGATACTAAACGATGTGGTGAGTGATGTTAATGCACTATCGGCACTACTATATGCAGCTGCTATTAGCCCTAAAAGGAAAAAGACAAATACACCAATACCAAAATGATTTTTTGCTAAAATCGGAAATAATTCATCCCTATGCGCATCAATACCATTTTGTTGCGCATAAACGGTAAGTAGCAATCCTAAACTTAAAAAGATAAAGTTAACGACTGTAAGTACAATGGTAAACCAAAACATGTTTTTTTGTGCATCTTTTAAATTTCTACAAGTTAAATTCTTTTGCATCATATCCTGATCTAAACCAGTCATTACAATTGCGATAAAAGCTCCAGAAATAAATTGCTTCCAGAAATAGTTCCCCGCTTTATAGTCGTCAAAAAAGAATATTCTTGATAAATCACTATCCAGTACGTAGCTTAAAGTGCTTTTTCCATTTAAATTTAAATCATCGCTTACGAAATAGATTGCTACTCCAACTGCTATAAGCATGAATAATGTTTGTAGGGTATCTGTCCAAACAATAGTTTTTATACCAGATTTAAACGTGTATAACCATATAAGTAATACCGTAATAGTTACAGTTTGCCAAAATTCGATACCAAGATCATCAAACAATATAATTTGCAACACATTAGCAACTAAAAACAACCTAAAACTGGCTCCTACAACCCTAGAAATCAAAAAAAAGGAAGCCCCAGTTTTATAGGAGTAATTTCCAAAACGACTTTCTAAGTAAGTATAAATAGAGGTCAAGTTGAGCTTATAATACAAAGGGAGTAGTACCAATCCAATTACTGCATACCCAATGATGTACCCAAGTACCATTTGCATATAGCTAAATTGTGAAGCCTCAATCCACCCAGGAACAGAAATAAAGGTTACACCTGATAATGAAGCTCCAATCATCCCAAAAGCAACAACATACCACGGTGACTGCTTGTTTCCTTTAAAAAAAGCATCATTACCTGCTTTTTTTCCTGTAAAATATGATATAAGTATTAATAGCCCAAAATAAGAAGCTATTAATAAAATGATTTGTGTTGCATTCATGTATAGGTAATTAGATTAAAAACAAATTAACAAAAAAGAACTATATTAGCGAACCTTAATCTATAAAAAGAACCCCGTATGAAAAAAATTACTTTTATGTTAATCATTGCGTTTGCAACAAATTCTTGGTCTCAAGAATATAAGCGAATGATTAGGTCTGGAAACTTTACTGTACAAGAAATACAAGCAAAAGCCAATGAGCATTTTTCTATTGTAGGTACTGGTAGAGGTGTTGGGTATAAACCATATAAAAGATGGGAATACAATGCTTTAAGAACAATGAACGAAAATGGGATGTTACAATCTCCTGAAGCTATTGAAGAAACATTACGAAACTATCATCAAGAGACTAATTTAACTTCAAGAGCAGCTTTTCAAGGTACTTGGGAGGAGTTAGGTCCTAAAAGTTGGAATGCTACTCAAGGATGGAATCCAGGAGTAGGAAGAATAACATCTATTGCTTCTGAGAGCGGTAATACTAATCATATGATTGTAGGAGGCCCTTCTGGAGGTGTATGGAAAACAACTGACGGAGGTGTTAATTGGACTGTTTTGACTGATAATAGACCAAATTTAGATGTGTATTCGTTGGAAATTGACCCTTCAAATGCTCAAAAATATTATTGGGGATCTACAGGTGGTGTGATATATGTTTCATCAAATGGAGGAACTACGTGGTCTACATTAGCAGATATAGGATCGGGTACTGTAAATAAAATATTAGTCCACCCAACGATGTCTAATATAATGTATTGTAGTGCTGAAAATGGCGGTATTTTTAAGTCAACAGATACAGGTACTACATGGTTAAGAATTCATCCTTCAGCAACTCATGGTTTTGATGTAGAATTTAAACCTGGTGACCCAAGTACAGTTTATGCCTCAGGGAATCAGTTTTTTACATCTACTGATAATGGAGTTACATTTAATGTGCCTTCTACCTTACCTTTATGGACTCAAGAATATGTTAGTGGACAATTAGACTGGGGTACAGCAACTACAAATGAAAACAACAGTGTTACTCCACGTACTGGAAATTCAATGGCTATTCTATTCATTGACTCTCCTTCTAATCCAACAACAAAATTGGTTTCTCCTAAGCTAGAATTGGCTGGGTCAGTAAACCCAACATTAAATTTTTATTATACTCAAGTGAATTGGTTTGGTGATATTGATGAATTGCATGTATATTATAAAACATCTGCTGCTGGAGCTTGGACATTAATTCCAGGGGCATCATATATAACTGAAGTTACTGGTTGGACAAATGTTTCATTAAGCCTTCCAAATACTACGGACGATTACTATATCGCTTTTGAAAGTAGAAATCAATATGGAAGAGGTACTACACTAGATGACGTATCTGTTACAAGGAATTCTGGAACAGTATTTCAAGATGGGTTTGAAAATACACCTAATGAATTTGGTAGTGGTGTAAAAATGATGGGAGTAACCCCAGCGAATCCAAATGTTGTGTATGTAATAGAGGAAAGTGGAGGAGAATTTGGTTCATTTCATAAATCAATTGATGGCGGAACTACTTTTACGAAATTAGATCATACTGGGAAAAATTATTTTGGATATAGCTCTACGGCTGATGATAACAGTGGACAAGCTCCAAGAGATATGGATATAGCTGTTGATCCTAATAACGCTGATGTAGTGCATATAGCTGGAGTTAATTCATGGCGATCATCAGATGGTGGCGCAAACTTTTCGATTAGCTCACAATGGACACCTGGGAATGCTGCAGGTATGGGAATTGGATATTGTCATGCAGATATTGATATTTTAAAGTTCATTGGTGATGATATGTACGTTGGTTCTGATGGTGGTGTTTATGTAGCGGAAAATCCTAACACACTTAATGCTAGTTTTTATAGAGATTTAACGTCTGGAATTGGAATGCGTCAATTTTATAGAATAGGGATAAGTCAAACCGATCCTGTAATTGTTACTGGAGGTGCTCAAGACAATGGTTCTTCAACATATGATGGGAATACAGGCTTATGGAAAGATTGGTTAGGAGCTGATGGAATGGAAGGTTTTGTTGATAAAACAGTTTCTTCAACTATATATGGTACTTCACAAAATGGATCACTTTATCGATCTACAAATGGAGGAGATTCGTATTCTGGATTGTCATCTCCTGATGGTAAGGATGGGAATTGGGTAACACCTTTTGAACAAGATCCTACTATAGTAAACACTATTTATTCCGGTTATGATCAAGTGTATAAGTCAGCTAATTCAGGAGTTACTTGGACAGCTATTTCTCAGGTTTTAGGAGGGAACTTAAATCAATTAAAAATTGCACCATCAAATAATCAAATAATGTATGCTTCTAGAGGAAGTAATTTATATAAAACTACAGATGGAGGAGCAACAAATTGGACGACTGTTACTGGAGGTATCTCTGGTTACATTAACAGTATTGCTATTCACCCAACCAATCCTTTAAAGATAGCTATAGCAACATCTGGCTCGGGTAAAGTGTATTTAACTGATAATGGTGGTGTAAGTTGGACTTCAATGTTATACAATTTACCAGGATTTAGTGCTCAAGCTGTAGTTTGGCATGGGAATGCTGATAATGGTTTATATGTAGGGATGAATTATGGCGTGTTTTATATAGATGATACATTTATTGCTAGTACTGATTATTGGCAACCATTTAGTAATAACTTACCAAATGTTCGTATTTATGAATTGGAAGTAAACTCAGCTGATAATAAACTTTATGCTGGGACATATGGTAGAGGTTTATGGAAATCAGATTTATATAACGCAGCTTTAGGAATAGGTGATTACGAGTTTAATAGCCTTAGAATTTATCCTAATCCAGCAATCAATGAATTTAATTTATCATGGGATAAACAAGAAGCAGTGACTTTACATATTTATGATGTATCAGGTAAAATTGTGTATTATGCTAAGGATTTAGTACTAACCAATACCGTGAAAATTGATGTAGCTAATTATGCTAAAGGAGTTTATTTTGTGAAAATAAATAACTCTAATGGTACTGTAACAAAAAAGCTATTAGTGAATTAAAATTCAAATAGGCCTAAAAAAAAGCTCAAGATTTATTAATTCTTGAGCTTTTTTTATACGAAAACTTGTAATATATAATTCTCAAGAGAGAACCATAATCATTCAAAAGCTAAAGAGTTTTTTCCTTTTGATAATCAAACTCTTAATTTTTCATGTTGAATTAATATGTAAGTACTGGCGTCTCAAAGGAAGAAATTATTAATAAAATAATCTGTACTGTGTAGATGGGGTAGTACATTAAAGGATGTAGATTATTAAAAAAGAACTATATTTAACAACCCTTAATATAATAAATAATCCCATGAAAAAAATTACTTTACTATTCGCAATAACTTTAGCGATTAATTCTTGGTCACAACAGTACCAAAAGATGATTTCCAATGGAACTCATACAGTACAAGAAATTCAAACAAAAGCTGAAGCTCACTTTGATATAGCAGGTCGCGGACGTGGAACCGGATACAAACAATTTAAACGCTGGGAATATAAAGCGCTTAGAACCATGGATGAAAGTGGTATGCTTAAAACGCCAGACTTTTATTATAACGAGTTGCAAAACTATAATAATTATGTAAACCAGAATTTAGAAAGTAGAGCTGCTGCCGCTACAGGAAATTGGGAAGAACTTGGTCCGAAAACATGGAATGATGCCGCAAGTAATGGGTGGAACCCTGGTGTAGGTAGAGTAACATCAATAGCTGTTGATCTGGGGAACTCGAATCATATTATTATTGGTGCCAATACTGGAGGTGTATGGAAAACAACCGATGGAGGAAATAACTGGACAGTACTTACGGATAACTTATCTAATTTATCAGTAACGGCATTAACAATGGACCCTACAAATACTTCTACATATTTCTGGGGATCTACTGGAGGTGTGATTTTTAAATCAACTGATGCGGGTTCTACCTGGAGCTTATTGGCCGATACAGGTAATGGAAATGTGAATAAAATATTAATTGATCCAACAAACACGGCTAAAATGTATTGCAGTGTTCAATATGGAGGGATATACAAATCAACGGATAGCGGTGCAAATTGGACTGTGATTAATTCAAGTGCAACAACAGGATATGATGTAGAGTTTAAACCTGGAGATACAAATATTATTTACGCAACAGGGGATGAGTTTTATAAGTCAATTGATGGGGGGGTAAGTTTTACCAATCCACACTCTAGTTTATCATCTTGGACACAAGAAAATGTTGTAGGTGCAAGAAATTGGACAAATGATAACTCTAATCAAAACGGAAGTGTAAGTCCAAAAACAGGGGCTTCTATGGCGCTTTTTTTCTATGCTGATTATAGCCATCCTGTAACAAGGCTAGTCTCCCCTGAGTTGAATATTCTTGGTAGTACGACACCACAACTTAAGTTCTCTTATACGAATGTTGATTGGGGAGCATCGTTTTTAAATGAATTAAGAGTGTTATACAAAACTTCCGTAGGAGATAGTTGGACTGAGATAGGAAGTTATACAAGTACAGTTAATACCTGGGCAGATGTAACATTAAACCTTCCAAGTGCAACGTCAACTTATTACATTGCTTTTGAGGCTACAAATAATTATGGAAGAGGTATTACATTAGATGATGTCTCTGTAGAAGATATAACATTGGGTACAATTTTTCAAGATGGATTTGAATTAGGGCCTAACTCTTTTAGTGGTGGAGCGAAAATGATGGGGGTTTCTGCTGATGATTCTTCAGTTATTTATGTTTTAGAAGAGGACGGAGGTGCTTTTGGAGGTTTTTTTAAATCTATAGATGAAGGAGCAACATTTACGAAATTGAATCATGCGGGTAAAAATTACTTCGGATATAGTTCTGCTGCTGACGATGATAGTGGTCAGGCACCGAGGGATATGGATGTAGCAGTAAATCCTACAGATGTTAATGAAGTACATATTGCCGGAGTTAATACATGGCGATCTTCTGATGGGGGAGCGAATTTTAATATAACTTCACAATGGACTCCAGGTAATGCTGCGGGGCAAAATATCGGGTATTGTCATGCCGATGTTGATATTTTAGAATTTATAGGAAGTACTTTATATGTAGGTTCTGATGGAGGAATTTTCCTTGCAGAGAATACTACAACAGTATCTAGTAATTATTATAGAGACATTACATCCGGACTAGGAATACGTCAGTTTTATAAAATAGGAGTAAGTCAGTCCGACCCGGAAATTGTAACTGGTGGTGCACAGGATAATGGTACTTCAGTATATGATACTACAGCAAATTGGAAAGATTGGTTAGGTGCTGACGGAATGGAATCGTTTGTAGATAAAGATGATAATACTATTCTTTATGGAACTTCACAAAGTGGATCCTTGTACAAATCAACTAACACAGGAACGAGTTATTTCGGACTTTCAGAGCCTGATGGTAAATCAGGGAATTGGATAACGCCTTTTGAGCAAGATCCGTTGATTACTAATACTATTTACTCAGGTTACGATCAAGTGTATAAATCGACTAATGGAGGTACTTCATGGAATGCTATATCTCAAGTATTTAGTGGGAATTTAAATCATCTTAAAATAGCACCTTCAAACAGCAATACAATGTATGCTTCAAGAGGGGCAGATATGTTTAGAACTACTGATGGTGGTTTAACGAATTGGACAACATTAACTGGTTTTTCCGGTTCAGTTAATTCTATAGCTGTTCATCCAACCGATCCAACGAGAGTTGCCATAGCTACAACAGGAGCAAATAAAGTGTATGTGTCAACCGATAGTGGGGATACATGGTCATCCTATTTATTTGATTTACCAAGTTTTAGTGCATTAGCTTTAGTTTGGGAAAATAATGGGAAAAACGGACTTTATTTAGGAATGAATTATGGGGTGTATTATATGGACAATACAACTCCTACAAATTGGTTGCCTTTTAGTAATAATTTACCCAATGTAGAGATTAGTGAATTTGAAATTAATACAGCTAATAATAAAATATATGCAGGAACTTATGGTAGGGGAGTATGGAAATCTGATTTATATGACACGGCTGTTTTAAGTACGGATGATTTTGAATTAAAAACAATTACAGTTTATCCGAATCCAGCAACTAAATTGCTTAATTTGTCATGGAATAAAAGTGATGAGGTGAGTATTAAAATGTTTAATTCAATTGGTAAATTAGTGTTTTTCGCCAAAGAGGTTAGTTTACTGGAATCAATGCAAATTGATGTAAATTCATTCGCAACAGGAATGTATTTCGTAAAAATTAATACAGCAAATGGTATAACAACTAAAAAAGTTATGATTAATTAAACGACTATCATTTTTATAAATAAGCCCAATATAGTTTTTTCTGTATTGGGCTTTTCTATGCTAGTAGGAATGAATATTTTGCAGTAATTTTGTTTTTATGGAATTCTCTTCAAAACTCTTAGAAAATGCAGTGTATGAAATGTCACAATTACCAGGAATTGGTAAACGTACGGCGTTACGATTGGTATTGCATTTATTGAGGCAACACCCTGATCAAACCAATAAATTATCGCTTGCATTGAAACAAATGCGTTCAGAAATTAAGCATTGTTCTAGTTGTCATAATATTTCAGATGTTACTTTGTGTGAAATATGTTCTAATACAACTCGTAATAATCGATTAATTTGTGTTGTTGAGGATATTCGTGATGTAATGGCTATTGAAAGCACGAATCAGTTTAAAGGATTGTATCATGTGTTAGGGGGGAAAATTTCACCAATTGATGGGATAGGACCTTCTGAGTTGAATATTGACTCACTAGTTCAAAAAGTACTTGATGGAAAAGTAGATGAACTTATTTTCGCTTTGAGTTCAACAATGGAAGGGGACACCACTAATTTTTATATCTACAGAAAAATTGAAAGTACCAATATTACAGTGTCAACTATAGCCAGAGGAATTTCTGTTGGAGACGAATTGGAATACGCTGATGAGGTTACTCTTGGTAGGAGTATACAACATCGAATACCTTTTGAGCAGTCGCTAAAAAACTGATTAAACGAGGTGTTTAAAGGGTTGTGGGTGTTTTTGTAGTGTTTTAGGCTGTTTCTGTAATCCGTAAAAAATCATATATAATCATATATATCATTTAAAAAACTTCACTTATACTACACCCGTGTAAACTTAAAACTTCACTCATGGCATCTGCCAAAGTTAAAATTAAAAACCACACAGACTCTAACGGACGGTACGCACCCAATTATTGTTCAAGTATTAAAGGACAATAAAAAGGCAATTACTTCAATAGGTATTCCTTAGAAGATTGGAGCATGAAACTAAACCTACCTAAAAACAGAAGACTTTCCCTTATTTGTCAAAAAAAGTTACTTACTATGGAGGAGCTTTTGTTTGAGGGAATTGATAATGGTTGGACAGCTAAAAAAATAGTTAATATTTATTCAGGAAAAGACTCAAAGAAATTAATGTTTTTTAATACTATTCAACCATAAATTTTGAAGATAAAATAAGTGTGTCTACAAACATGCTGGATAACACCAAAATAAAACGATTTAAGGGATATTTAAATAATAAGAATATTTCTTTTGATGATATAACCTATGAATTGTTATTTGGATATAAAACATTTTTGCAGAAAGAGGGATTAAAGAGTGCAACTCGTTATTTATCATTAATAAGGCAGATGTATAATTATGCTATTGAAACTGATGAATACATACCCAAAAAAAATCCATTTAAGACTTCTTTATTTAAAAAGAAAATTAATTCCACAACTCTAAATCGTAATTTATCTATTTCGCAAACCAAAGAGTTATTAAAAATTAATTGGAAAACTACTTATAAAACAATGACACTTGATTTTTGGAAATTTTGTTTTTTTATGAGGGGTATAAATTTTGTTGAATTGGCTTTAATGAAAAATAAAGATGTAGAAACTGACTACTTTACTTTTACTAGAAAAAAATTACAGACAAGAGTTGATAAAGTTCAAACCATAAAAATTTTTCCTGAAGCTAGAGAAATTATTAATAAGTATTACGACCCAACTCAAGAATATCTTTTCCCCATATTAGAAAATGGATTTGATATAGAAAAAAGCGTTAAGAATTATAAAATATATCAAAACAAAATACAAACCATTAACGCAAACTTAAGGAGGATAGGTAAAGAACTTAAACTGGACTTTAATTTTACAACAATGTCAGCTCGTTATACCTTCATTAATTTAGCTAAAGTACAGGAGGTTCCATTTTTGTATTTGCAGGAGCTTATTGGTCATAAAAATTTGTCTACTACCGATATTTACTTAGATGTGTTCCCACAAGATAAAATAGACAAATACCATCAAAAAGTTATTGATAGTGTATTGAAATAAAAGTAAATTATTAACCCCGGCAGACAAAGTTTATTGATTTTTTTCTAAGATTAGTTTTGATGCTTGGTGTTAATCTGAGTTACATCCTAGTTATTATATTGCAATTTTTAAAGAATGAATATTAAAGTTGGCAAGGGGGTTTAATATTGTAATAGACGGTTAAAAAGCTGTTGCAACAAGTGATATCTGTTTACTAACAGTTACCAACAACACACAATCCTTGGATAATAAGAACTTTCTTATTAAACTCGAATTCGGAAAATATAAACTAGCAACAGTGCAGCAACAACTATTGCAACAGGTGATATCTATTTTTGCTAACAGTTACCAACAACATACAATCCCTTGAAAACAAAGGCTTCCTTGTTTAACTCGAGTTCGGAAAGTATTAACTAGCAACAGTGGAGCAACAGCTTTTGCAACAAGTGATATCTATTTTACTAAAAGGTACCAATAACACACAATCCCTTAAAAACAAAGACTTTCTTATTAAACTCGAATTTGGAAAATATAAACTAGCAACAGTTCGGCAACAACTATTGCAACAGATGATATCTATTTGAATAGTGAGGAGCCCCCAAAATAAAGTTTTATTATGGACTCTAACATTTTTAACCACTAATGTCTTACACGTTTTACACTTCATAATTTAATTATCCACTAATCTGTACCGTGAAGGTTCAGAATACCTATTTTAA
>Ga0105354_1002863_pt1 | contig 10164 bp, 10 predicted proteins | sample GOMGulsemesocosm_FD_83658 | JGI IMG/M metagenome (GOLD analysis project Ga0105354, IMG submission 83658) | Methane-oxidizing microbial communities from mesocosms in the Gulf of Mexico - GOM9B Gulf of Mexico | ecosystem: Environmental > Aquatic > Marine > Cold seeps | place: USA: Gulf of America...
GAGCCTTTGGCAGTCAGCAAAAAATCCGGCGACCAGGTGATCGGCGGCAGTATCAACCAGCAGGGCAGCTTTATCATGCGGGCCGACAAGGTTGGCCGTGACACCATGCTGTCCCAGATTGTGCAGATGGTGGCGAGCGCCCAGCGCAGCCGCGCGCCCATTCAGGGCCTGGCCGACAAGGTGGCGGGTTATTTTGTGCCTGCGGTGATCGTGATCGCCATTATCGCCTTTATAGCCTGGTCATTCTGCGGGCCCGCGCCGCCTATGGCGTTCGGGCTGATTGCAGCGGTCAGTGTTCTGATCATTGCCTGCCCTTGCGCACTTGGCTTGGCGACGCCCATGTCCATCATGGTGGGTGTCGGACGCGGTGCTCAAAGTGGCGTTCTGATTCGCGATGCGGAAGCCTTGGAGCGTATGGAGAAGGTGGACACCGTGGTGGTGGATAAAACCGGCACGCTGACAGAGGGCAAGCCGCAAGTCACCCGGCTTGTCGCGGCCAACGGGTTCGATGACAGTAGTCTCATGCGTTATGCAGGCGGCCTGGAGAAAGGCAGTGAGCACCCACTGGCTCACGCCATACTCGATAAAGCCAAGGGCATGGACCTGAAGCTTCCGGATGCGGAAGACTTTGACTCTCCGAATGGTAAAGGGGTTACCGGTCGAATAGACGGCAAGCGGGTGCTACTTGGTAACCGCCTTCTCATGGAGTCGGAAAATGTCGACACCACGCGATTTGACGGCGACGCCGACCAGCTCCGAAAAGATGGTGCTACCGTGATTTTTGCTGCTGTCGACGGAAACGTCGCAGGGTTGCTGGCGATTGCCGATCCGGTCAAGGAAACCACCGAAGCCGCTATTTCCGCGCTGCAAAAAGACGGCATCCGGGTGGTCATGCTGACCGGCGATAACCGCACTTCAGCTGAAGCAGTTGCCCGAAAACTGCATATCGACGAAGTGGAAGCGGAAGTCCTGCCGGAAGATAAGGGCAAGATCGTCCAGCGCCTGAAAGACGAAGGCCGTGTTGTCGTGATGGCGGGTGACGGCGTAAACGATGCGCCTGCACTGGCAACGGCGGATGTCGGTGTGGCCATGGGCACCGGGACCGATGTCGCCATCGAAAGCGCCGGCATTACGCTGCTGCGCGGCGACCTGATGGGCATTGTCGAGGCGCGCCGTTTGTCTCTGGCGACCATGCGCAATATCCGTCAGAACCTGTTTTTCGCCTTCGTTTACAACTCCGCCGGTGTTCCGATAGCGGCAGGGGTTTTGTACCCGTTTTTCGGGATACTGCTGTCGCCCATTTTTGCAGCGGCCGCCATGTCGCTGTCATCGGTCAGCGTGATCGTGAATGCGCTGCGTTTGAGGGTGGTGAAACTCGGGTCAAAGCAATGAACTTCTGAATCATTAAAGCACTGCGGGAAACCTTTCTGGGCGAGCCCCGGCAGCGCTGGCAGACCATGCCTGATTTGAGCGCTCGTGAGTGGCTTGCTGTGGGGCCATTGCTGGTGCTCACTGTCGGCACTGGCGTGGCACCCTCCTGGGTGCTGGGTATCATCCACCGCACTACATCGGCGCTGGCACTGTGATGGCTCGTGATCTTGCACTGTTGATTCCTGAAATTGCCGTACTGTTGACGGCTGTCGGTGCGCTGATCGCGGAAATGCTGCGTAGGCCACACATTGCGCTGCTGGTCGCCGTTAGCGGTCTGATCGTCGCCACGGCTCTGACCGTCGGTCTGATCGGTGAAGACACAACGGTGTTTGGTGGCAGTTTCCGGGTTGACGAACTCAGTGTGTGGGCCAAACTCATTCTGCTGCCGGCCACCATCCTCGCCATATTTTTGGCGAGAGTGGATGTGAGAGGCACCGTGCGAGAGGTCACGGTTTACAATCTGCTGTGCTTTGCCACCATTGGCGCGCTCGTTCTGGCAGGTGCGGGTGATACGATGTTCCTTATACTGGGCACATTATTAACGGGCCTGGCCACCTTTGCCTTGGTTGCCTACCCGGATACCGACCCTGCCACTGAGGCCGCCATGAAGTTTTTCGTGTTCGCCTCGGTCACAGGTGCGATCATGATTTTCGGCCTGAGTTACTGGTTCGGCGCTGCGGGATCCACGTTACTCGCGGATCTTCCTGGTATGGATACCATGCCAATGGCGGTTCTTCTTGGGTTCGTGGCGGTGGTTGTCGGTCTGGGTTACAAAGCCTCGCTGGTTCCATTCCATTTCTGGGCGCCAGATGCCTATGAGGGTGGGCCACTGTCAATAGCGGCCTACCTGTCAGTGGTGCCCAAGATCGGTGCTCTGTTCGCACTCGCTCAGGTGGTTCGCGATCTACCCCCGGAAAGTGGTTGGACCGCCATCATCGCCGGTCTGGCTGTTCTGACCATGACCTATGGCTACCTGGCCGCGCTTGCTCAGACTAACGTGATTCGGCTGCTTGCCTATTCGTCGATTGCCAATCCGGCTATTTTCTTCTGGGCATCCTCGCAGTCGGCGCAAGTGAGCTTGCGCTGCCATCCATCATCCTGTTTGCCGCAGCCTATGCGGCCATGAACCTGGGCGCTTTCGCCGTTGCCGCCAGTACTGGACGGACTCTGAACAATTTTGACGGATTGGGTCGCGCCCAGCCGCTTATTGGCCTCGCAATGGTTATCTTTCTGCTATCGCTGGTTGGGAGTAAGCGTACGGGGAATACACCTTGCGCCGATCAGCCCGGCATCCACTGATGCGGCAGCAGTTGCTCGATCTCGCTAGCCTTCTGCGTCGGCAACCGCGTTAGCACGTCCTTGAGGTAGGCGTACGGATCATGGCCATTCATGCGAGCTGACTGGATCAGGCTCATGATCGCTGCAGCCCGTTTACCGCTGCGCAACGATCCAGCGAACAGCCAGTTTGACCTGCCAAGCGCCCACGGTCTGATCTGGTTCTCGACCGCATTGTTATCGATGGGCACGGCACCATCATCCAGGTAGCGCGTTAGCGCCACCCAGCGTTTGAGACTGTAGTCCAGTGCCTTGGCGATGGCCGAGCCTTCAGGCACCAGCTCGCGCTGGGCCAGCATCCAGGTATGCAAGGTGTCGGCTAGGGGCTTGGCCTTTTCCTGGCGTATTCGCCAGCGATCCTCGTCACTCAGGTCTTTGGCTTGCCGTTCGACTTCATACAGCCCGCCAATCGAGTGCAGCGCTTGTTCGGCCAGCTGGCTTTTGTTGGCGGCATGCAGGTCGAAGAACTTGCGCCGCGCATGCGCCATGCAACCGATTTCGGTGATGCCCTGCTCGAAGCCAGCCTTGTAGCCTGCGAAGTCATCGCAGACCAATTTGCCATTCCAGGTGTCCAGGAAGTTACGCGCATGTTCGCCAGCACGGCTGGGACTGAAGTCATAGACTACCGCCTTCAGTGCTGAGAACGGCGTAGTGCAGTAGGCCCAGACGTAAGCCCTGTGTGTTTTCTTCTCGCCGGGTGCCAGCATCTGCACCGGTGTTTCATCGGCGTGTACAACGTCTTGAGCTAGCACTGCCTCGCGCAATGCATCCACCAAGGGTTGGAGCTGCACGCCGGTTTGGCCTACCCACTGCGCCAACGTCGAACGCGATATGACCAAGCCTGCACGGCCAAAGATCTTTTCCTGGCGATACAGCGGCAAGTGGTCCGCGAACTTGGCCACCATTACATGGGCCAACAAGCCGGCGGTGGGAATGCCCTTGTCGATCACCTGGGCCGGCACAGGCGCCTGGATCAGCGTTTCGCACTGACGACAGGCCCATTTGCCACGCACATGTTGCTCGACGGTGAACACGCCAGGTGTGTAATCCAGCTTCTCGCTCACATCTTCGCCGATGCGCTGAAGTTGGCACCCGCAGGCACACTGTGTGCTCTCCGGTTCATGGCGGATGACCGTACGTGGGAACTGGGATGGCAGCGGAGCGCGCTTGGGCTGTTGGCGCGATGAGGTTGCGGCAGGCTCAGGCCGGAGCGCGTTCAGCTCTGCCTCGATAGCCTCGAGGTCGGTGTTGAGCAAGTCATCCAGCAAGCTGCCTTGCGCCGGACTGATTTGCTCACTGCGCTTAGCGAATTTGTGCCGCTTGAGGATGGCGATCTCGTGAGAGAGTTGCTCGATGACTGTCTTGTCGCGGCGGCTCTCTCGGCCCATGGTGTCGACCTTGGACAGCAACTGCGCAGCGAGGGCGCGCAGTTGTTCGGGCGTCATTTGGTCGAGATTGGGCGAGGAAGTCATGCCGTGGATTTTACCAAAGCACGGTCACTGCAACAGCTGATAAGCGGGGTTCAGAGCACTGTAATTGCGCCGCTGGAACCGATTCGCTGCCATGGCAAACCGAGCACCAAGGCCTGGAGTTGCTCAGCGTCGAGTTCGACCTCCAGACCACGATGCACGCCTGGCCAGTGGAACTTGCCCTGATTCAGTCGCCGTGCGGCAAGCCAGATGCCCACACCATCATGCACTAGCACCTTCATCCGGTTGGCGCGCTTGTTGGCGAACAGGTAGGCGCAGTGCGGCTGCGCCGCCCCGAATACGGCGACTACGCGGGCCAGCGCTGTGTCAGTGCCGGCGCGCATGTCCAGAGGCTCAGTGGCGAGCCAAATGCGTTCAATGCGGATCACTTCAGCAGCTCGCGCAGGAAACGAGCACAACCTTCAGGGTCGTTGCCCGGCCACTGCACCGACAGCTTGCCGACCCGATGAGGAATAACGATCTGGATGGCCATGTCGGCAGCACTCGGGGTAGCAGGTAGGCTCGGGACGAGAGGGATCGGAATAAAACTGGAGGGTACAGCAGGCAGCTGTGCCTGCTGGCGGCGAATCCACTTGTGCACGAGATTGGCGTTAAGGCCATGACTCAAGGCTACGCCGGCAACCGAGGCACCGGGCTGGCTGCACTCCTCGACGACCTGGGCCTTGAAGGATTTGGGATAGGAGCGGCGTAGGCCTGGCACGGGAGTTCCTCCGCAAGGGGCTTGAAATGGTGTCCACCAAAAACAGGTGGACACCATGCCGCTACCAGGCGGAATTGAGGAGGTGTGTTGCCCGGACGGTTACGGTTGGGATTCCCCCATTGGCGGGTTTTGTCGGCAAGTTCCTTTTGTTTGCCGCAGCCATCGACGTGCAGTACACCTGGGTCGCAGTGGTGGCGATCATCAATAGCGTACTCTCGCTGGCAGTTTATCTGCGCCTCGTTGTGCCGATGTACAGGCAAGGGAATGTCGTGGTGGCTAGAACTGATATCTGGTTGAAAGCCGTACTGATAATAGCGCTGACTGTCACACTCCTTTTGGGTGTATTTGCGCAAGTGTTTGTAGGGCCGTTTGCATGATGGCCGAAGCCCATTATTTATTGCCGAGAGTAATCACCGCCCTGACGTCTGAGATCAAGCCAGCCTCTATAGAGCCAACGCAGACCAAAGAGCGAGACTGTTGGAACGATAATCCACTGCACTAGAGGCGCAATACCTGTGCCAATAAAGGGTAACAGGGGCATAGAATCATTGTAGCTCCAGCGCTGGCCTGCGCCTGTGGCCCATGCTTCAAAGACTATCGTTATAAGCAGACCGGTAGCAAAATACACTCCTAAAACATGGCGGCGCCACCGTCCCTGTATCCAAAAGCCATCTTTAGTTGCCGCGGCGGCAATGCCATAGGCAAATAGTGCAATATTGGCATCACCGATTGCCGCCCGCGTGCACAGCCAGACTACCGCACCATGGGATGCCTCCATCATCCCTGTAAAGAAAGGCACCTGGATCATTTCCCAAAAAAAATGCAGCAAAAAGCTGACAGACCAAATTAAAAAAAACAGGAACCAGCCTCTACGGGATAGTCGACTTGAACAATGCATAATCTATCCAACTAATCTATTAATTTCAGCAGGATTCAGGTAGATCTGCTTTGATGGAATGAGCGGCGTCTATTCTGGGCGCCTGGCTACCTGGTAAAAGCCCCGGTCGGCCAATATGCAAAGGGATGCAAGGAATGAAAAATACCGTTGTGGAGATCCGCGGCTTGCTATCGGCACTGAGTGCTCGGGGCGTAGAGAAACAGTTATTGAGGTTGCCCGGCATCAAGAAAGCCGATGTCAATTATGTGACCAGCAGCGCGACCGTCACCTATGACGAAGCGACGGTGGATATTGATGCTATCGATGCCAGGATACACGAGTGCGGCTACCACTGTTCTGGAGAATGGTTACCAAGGCACGTTTGCGACCAGGAAGGCCCACAGGGCAAAGTAGGAATTGTGTCCCGGTCCGCACACGATGGCCACTCCTTTCATACCGACCGCAACGATGCGGTCGCTCCTGCTGAGCACGCCGAACATGCTGGCGCAAAGGACGAGATGGCTCACGAGATGGGCCACGGCGGCAGCATGGACATGCAGGCAATGGTGCGCGACATGCGCAACCGTTTCTGGGTCTGCCTGATCTTCAGCCTCCCGATTTTCATTTATTCGCCCATGGGTGGGCTGTTCGAACCGCCAGCACCGCCCTTCGGGCTGCGGCTAGACCTGTGGTTGCTATTACTGGCAAGCATCGCGGTGCTCTGGCCAAGCTGGCCGTTCTTTGTTGCCGCCTGGCGCGCGCTGAAAAACGGCGTGCTCAACATGGCTGTGCTGGTCGTTCTCTCGGTGGGTACTGGCTACCTGTTCAGCGTCGGTTCCACGCTCTTTTTCCCGGGAGTGCAGTTTTTCGAGGCGGTGGCGGTGTTGCTGGTGTTCATCCTGCTCGGCCATTGGCTGGAGATGCGCGCCCGTGCCGGTGCCTCGGACGCCATCCGCTCGCTGATGGATCTCGCGCCGCCCAAGGCCACTGTGTTGCGTGATGGCCAGGAACGGGAGGTACCCACCGCTGAGGTTCTGAAGGACGACATCGTCGTGATCCGCCCCGGCAATAAAATTCCGGTGGACGGTGAGGTCTTGGAGGGCGAGTCCCTGGTGGATGAGTCCATGCTCACTGGCGAGTCCATGCCGGTGGAAAAAAAGCCCGGCGATAAGGTGATCGGGGCCACCATTAACAAGAGCGGCAGCTTCAGGTATCGCGCCACCAAGGTGGGTTCCGACACCGCGTTAGCGCAGATCGTCAAGCTGGTGCAGGAGGCGCAGAACTCCAAGGCCCCGGCGCAGCTGCTGGCGGACAAAGCGTCACAGTGGCTGGTGGTGATTGCCATCGTGATCGGCCTGCTCACCTTCGCCGTCTGGTTCTGGTGGATCGGCCAAAGCCTGCTGCTTGCCGTGACCCTGACTATCACCGTGTTCGTGATCGCCTGTCCGGATGCCCTCGGCCTTGCCACGCCCATGGCGGTGATGGTGGGCACCGGCCTCGGTGCCAGGAACGGCATCTTGTTCAAGAATGCCTCTGCACTTGAGGATGCCACCCGGCTGGATATTGTGGTCTTCGACAAGACCGGCACCCTGACCATGGGCGAGCCGCAGGTGGTCGAGGTGGTCGTGGTGGCGGGCAGCACCGAGGAGGCGGTCCTCGCACTGGCGGGGACGGTGGAGCAGGGCTCGGACCATCCTCTGGCCCAGGCGATACAAAGTAAGGCCGAAGGCTTGCAGCTCGATCCGCTGACCGGCTTCACCAACATCGAGGGCAAGGGCGCGCGGGCGGAGATTGGCAGCAAGACCGTGCTGCTCGGCAACCGCCGGCTGATGGACGAAGAGAAGGTCGACATGGCGAGCCTGAAGGACGAGGCCGCGCGTCTGCAGAGTGCGGGTCAGACCGTGGTGCACGTCGCCCAAGACGGAAAGCTGGTCGGCCTTATCGCCATTGCCGATGCGCCGCGCCCCACCGCTCCTGCAATGGTCAAAAAGATGCGTGAACGCGGGGTGGAGGTGGCGATGCTCACCGGCGACAACCAGGCCACCGCCGAGCGCATCGCCCGGGAACTCGGCATTGAGATGGTGATCGCCGATGTCCTTCCGGGGCAGAAAGCAGACAAGATCAAGGAGCTCCAGGCTCAGGGCAAGAAGGTTGGCATGGTGGGCGACGGTGTCAATGACGCCCCGGCACTGACCCAGGCGGAGGTGGGTTTCGCCATCGGTGCCGGCACTGATGTGGCCATTGAGAGCGCTGACGTGGTGCTGATGAAGAGCGACCCCTACGATGTGCTGGGAGCCATCGAGCTGTCGCGCGCTACCCTGCGCAAGATGCACCAGAACCTGTTCTGGGCGGTGGGCTATAACGTCATCGCCTTTCCCGCGGCGGCAGGCGTGTTCTATCCGTTGGTGATAAGCCCAGAAGTAGCGGCGCTCGCAATGTCTGGAAGCTCCGCTCTTGTTGCGGTAAATGCACTCCTGCTAAAGCGAACCCGACTGGACGGCTTAGGGTAGACGAACGCAGAACACGGATAAAACATCCTCCGAACATTAAATTGTGAGCCCCAAACGAGATAGCCGAAACATAGTTGCTGGCACGCAAAAGGAAGACTGACATGACCAAAGAAAACAGATCTCTGGACTCTGAGGAGCAGGATCTCGCAACACGATTTCCAACCGCCTACACCATTCTGTTTCTGCTGATCATTCTGGTTTCAGCGCTAACCTGGATTATCCCTGCAGGTCAGTACGAGCGCTCCATGAACGAAGGGGTGGGGCGGGAAGTTGCGGTGCCTGGCACCTATCAAACCGTGGACCCCAACCCCCAGGGCTTCGTTGATGTGATGCTGGCACCCACGGCAGGCTTTTACGACCCGGACAGTTACGCGGCCAACGCGATTGACGTGGCCCTGTTCGTGCTATTTCTCGGTGGCTTTCTCGGAGTAATGAACGCCACCGGGGCCATCGACACAGGCATCCGCAGTGCCATGCACAGACTGGAAGGGCGCGAAATATGGATGATCCCGATACTGATGACGCTGTTTGCACTGGGGGTACAACCTACGGCATGGCTGAGGAGACCCTGGCTTTCTATGCCATTCTGATTCCGGTCATTATCTCGGCGGGGTATGACGCCGTCACCGGGGTTGCCATCATTCTGGTGGGGGCCGGTATTGGTGTGCTGGGGTCAACGATCAACCCCTTTGCAACAGTCATTGCCTCCAACGCTGCCGATATTCCCTTTACGGACGGCATTGTGCTTCGGTTTGTGCTGCTTGTAGGTGGCCTCATCATTTGTGCGGCGTACGTTATGCGCTATGCACGGCGGGTCAAAGCCGATCCATCCCGCTCCGTGGTCGCTAAACAGAGAGATGCTCACCGCAAGCTGTTCCTTCAGGGCCACGATGAGCTGGAAGATTTCGAACTCACCGGCACCCAGAAAATTGCCCTGATCATTTTCACACTGACGTTCATCGTGATGATATGGGGTGTTTCCTCCCAGGGCTGGTGGATGGCCAGAATGGGCGCGCTCTTCTTTGGTTCGGCCATCGTGATCGGCATCATCGCCCGGCTGGGTGAGAAAAAGCTGACCAGCAGTTTTGTTGACGGTGCCCGCGATTTGCTGGGTGTGGCGCTCGTCGTCGGGCTGGCCCGTGGCATTGTGGTGATTATGGAACAGGGCATGATTGCCGACACCATCCTGCACAGCGCCGAGACCACCCTGGGAGGCTTGCCGGAGCTGGCATTTATCAACCTGATGTTCTGGATCGAAGTGGGTATGAGCTTCTTCGTGCCTTCCTCATCCGGCCTGGCGGTACTCTCCATGCCGATCCTTGCGCCGCTGGCGGACTTTGCCAACGTGGGGCGTGACCTGGTGGTTACTGCCTTCCAGTCAGCCAACGGCCTGGTCAACCTGATCAACCCGACCTTTGCCGTGGTGGTGGGCGGTCTGGCCATCGGCCGTGTTTCCTACGATCGATGGCTGGCGTTTATCTGGCCATTGCTACTGATTCTCACAATTTTTATCAGTGTGGTGATCAGTATTGGCGCGTTTCTGTAACCCTTTCTATAACCCCATGCAAAGGAGCATGCGACATGGCTGAGTACACACTTGGTGTTCACTCTGAAACCGGTACCCTGCGGCAGGTCATCGTCTGCCGCCCAGGGCTTGCCCACCGGAGACTGACCCCGTCGAACTGCGATGCACTTCTGTTTGATGATGTCTTCTGGGTCAAGCAGGCCCAGAAGGACCACGACGTCTTCGCCGGGATCATGCGCGCCCGGGGCGTGGAGGTGCTGGACGTTAACGAACTGCTGGCGGACATCCTCGATATC
>Ga0105354_1002867_pt1 | contig 10157 bp, 7 predicted proteins | sample GOMGulsemesocosm_FD_83658 | JGI IMG/M metagenome (GOLD analysis project Ga0105354, IMG submission 83658) | Methane-oxidizing microbial communities from mesocosms in the Gulf of Mexico - GOM9B Gulf of Mexico | ecosystem: Environmental > Aquatic > Marine > Cold seeps | place: USA: Gulf of America...
ACTCATTTAAAAAAAAAACAGGCTTTTCAGTAAAGAAAAAAAGAAACTCAATAGTTGAAAAAATTAAAGAGAGCTACAATAAATATGAAACTAAAAACATAATTATTCAAAAAACTCTTGTTACTAAATCATTTAAAGATAATTATGTAAAGCATCTAGTTGAAACAATAACTGTATTTGCCTTATTCTACACGTTTTATTTAGGTTTTTCAAAAGGAGATACACTATATTTTTTTATAATTGTTTCTTACTATTACCTTTTAAGTTTAGACCCAAAATCTATAGGTGAAATTGTTGTAAAGTCTATCTGTTATCCATTGTTATTTGTAATTGTGTTTGCTTTTTCAGATACACATCAATATTATAATTTTATCCAAAAAATTTCTAGTAATCTATTTCCTTATTTCGTTTCTGCTTTAGCCATATTTTTTAGTTTAAGAGATAAGCTAAAGAATAAAAGGTCTTTCAGCTTAAAGCATCCTTTGTTTTTTCTTTTTGTCTATATGATTATTGTATCTATCAGCTATAATTTTGTATAAGAAATAGATACAATTCCTTGATTAGGAAAACTCATTAATTATTTGATTTAAAAATGACTAAAAGGAATATATAGAGAGAGCACTATCAGATTTCCATCAATTTTCAAATGGAATAACAGATTTGACTATTATATATAACTGGTATAAATATCATTCTAAAATAATAGGGAAAACAGACGTTTTTGAAGGAGATTATAAATATTTTAAAGAGTATAATAAACTTAGAACTAGCTTAGATAAGATTTGTGAATTGAAAGATCTGTTTATAGGAGTAGTTAATGCAATTGAAGAGTTGAAGAGCTTTGAATTTGAAGAAGAGGAATTTTTGGCCTCTTGGTTATTCAAATATGAAAAAATTAGAGAGGTAGCTACTTATGGCTTTAAAACATTAGACAATCATTTAGTTCAATTATCTTTTAATAAATCAGTGATAATTGATTGTTCAGCCTATAAAGAATCATTACGATTTTCAACGGTATATAATGATTTATATTGGAAATTGCTTGATAAATATAGCCCTACAGTAGAACATTTTAAACAAGAAGGGGGTTATGTAAACTGTACTTTGGAAAAATATTTATCATTACATAATATGTATCCTGAAATCATATTAAAGTACAAAAAATAGAGATAATACTTCTTTATGACCAAGAGGGTAAAAAACTAACCCTAAATAATTAACTCGAATTCACATTTTTAAAATGAAGGATATCCTAAATTATTTTACAATTGGAGAATCATATGAAAAAAATGAATTTAATCTACAAAGTGTAAAAACTATTTTAATTAGAGACCTAGAGTATGAAGTATATAAGTATGATAAGAATATGTCTAAAGCCTTGTTTGGTTCTGGTATAGTAGAAATATACCTTTATTATAATGTTGACATATTGAGTATGATACAGTTTACACTTGAAGAAGAAACTGATTTAGAGTTATTAATTGAACTGTTTAATGATGCTAATTTAAGGTGCACTATTAATGAAAGGAATTTATATATAATAAATAAACAGTTTAACTTTAAAGATCTGTACAACCATTTAAAATAATTGGGTCAAACATAGGTCAAACATTTCTATAGTTAATAGGATAAAATGTGAAAGCAAAAGAAAACGTAAACTCTTTAAACCCTAGTAAAATCAACTATTTACAAGAATATGAAACTAAAGGAAACATAACTATCACTGACTCATAATCAGAGGGTCCTTGGTTCGAGCCCAAGTGGGACCACCTTTAAAGCCTCAATATCATTGATATTGAGGCTTTTGCTTTTTTATAGGGGGATACAAAGGGGGAGGCAAGTGTGTTTTTCTTTAAAAAGGTCTAAGCTAATTAAGTTATCGACATGAAACAATCAAAGATTTGAGATAAGGAGATTTTTCAGCGACTTAGTGAGGATTTTGTGCAGTTGAATGAGGTAAGCTTTATTTGGTGTTACTTCTTTGGTTATGCTATAACTTCCCAAACTAAAAATCTAAATTAATAAGGACTTCTATTATTACTTTATAACTCAAACAACATAATTCAGGCAGACTCAATATCCAGCAGGAAATTGCATCATTTTGTCTACTGAAAATTGCATCACAGAGGATATAGATAGCTTCCATAAGTTGATTAATTTGTTGTATCAGTTTAAATGATACAACAAAAATTATCATCATATTTAGCGATGTGAAAATACCTAATATTGGCTTAGGATAAGGTTCCTTAATTTTCTAATTTTGCGCACTTAAAACTTTAGGTAATCCCCAAACTAACTTTATGAATAAAATATTATTAGGACTGATGCTATTCGGTAATTTATATAGCTATTCTCAAATTGAAGCTCCAGAGCAACCACAATCAAGCTATATAGATCATTATAGTAATGTTACACCTCAAACGCCAAATGCAGCCAGCTTTACTCAATATGGTAATACACCTGTAGATTATTCAACTGGGATCCCACAAATTAGCATCCCATTGTTTACAGTTGAAGAAGATGGTGTTCAAGTTCCAATTTCAATATCATATCATGCTTCAGGGGTTAAAGTAGATGATTTAGCTTCTTCAGTGGGGTTAAAATGGACTTTGAATACTGGAGGAGGTATTTTCAGAAATATTAATAGTCGCCCAGATGAAATGGGATGGTTAGATCCTAATACTACTTCTATAGAAACTTCGTGGTATGAATCACATGATTTACGTGATATTTCAGATCAATTAACACTTCAAAGTATAGCAAAGTGGAAAGATCATGCTCCAGATAATTTTAATTATTCATTTCTTGGAAATTCAGGAAGTTTTATTTTTAAAAAAGACGGTGCTATACTAAAAGCAAAGAAGGACCAAATTATAATAGACGCCACTTATCCCAGTTTAAGTTTTAAAGCATATGATTATAAAGGAACTACATATCGTTTCGGAACTAAAGAAAGTAATAGCAATACTACGGTAACTGCAAGAGATTATTCAGTAACAGCTTACGGTAATGTTGCTCGTGACCCCCAGGAAACAGGTTGGATGCTTGATGAAATTACGACACCTAATCATAAAAGTATTAGTTTTTCTTATGAAGAATATAATTTTGAATATGCTATAAATAACATTTCTCAAAACTTCACGAAGCAACCAAGCAGAGGTTATAATCCAGATGGTACAGCCGAAGGTATCACATGTGGGATGATTTTAGACCCTTTATATACAGGGGATGCATTTAAAGAAAGTACCTCTGTAATATATCGCCCTAGAAACAAGCTAATTAGTGTGATTGAAAGCAATGCAGTAAAAGTTGATTTTATTTATGAAATAGATGAAGTTAATGATACTCTTTCTGATTGGAAAAAGAAACTAGTCAGAATTGATCTTTATGATAAATTAAAAGGGAAAACTAAACAATTTCATTTTGTATATGGAAAATTTCTTGGAGACCCTCGCCTTCGTTTAGATGAAGTATATGAAGTAGGCTTTGATGGAAATAGAAAACCATCACATAAGTTTAATTACGAAAATGGATACCTCCCTAATAAAGGAGATTTCTCAAAAGATTTATATGGATACTACAATGGTGTAACTAATAATTCATCACTTGTCCCACTTAATTTACAAGGCTTTGGAGGTTTGCCTCAACAATATCAAAACATGTTTGCTGATAGAACGTTTAAAAGTGAAGGGGTGTTAAAAACGGGGGTATTAAAAAGTATAGTGTACCCCACTGGAGGTTTAACTAAATTTAATTATGAGCCAAATTTCAACGATGGTCTGGAAATACTCCATGACACTCAAGCTAAAGTAAGTACGTTATTAAATGATTCTCCTGAATTAGTTAATAACGAATATATTTTTGATCAGCTATTTACTGTTGACGAATCTGTACAAATGTATAGTTCAATGTACGGGAATTACACAAGTTTTGTTAGTTCAGAATCAGAAGTTTGCGAGTATTTAGATGGATACGGGTATAACATTGACTGCTCTAAATTCAATATTTATTCTGCGATACAACAGTCAGATGAATCTTACATTAAAGGGACACCTGTTTATAGTGACTCAGATAAAATTGTTGGTGTGACAACAGTAGCAAACATCCCTGCAGGTAAATACATATTAGAACTTCGTGTAAAGAAAGATGTATTACAAAATGTAAATCCTCGTCCACTAATTTTTGTAACGTTAGATTGGAAAGCAAAAAAGAAAGACGGAAACGGTAATTATATAAAAACTCCTGTGTACACTGGAGGTTTACGTGTAAAAAACATTACTGATTTTAATGAAACACATCAAGAAGCTAAAAAAACTGAATATGAATACTCAGGATTTCATGGAGCATTTTTAGTAGATCAGGTTATGACTAAGTCGTTTCAAGAAGTTCATAAGACAGTATTTTCTTCAGAATTTGCACTAGATGCTAACATGTATAAAGCAGGGTATTTTTATGATAAAGTACTAGTTAATAATATATCTGATGAGCCTGCAGAAAATATTCAAACAGAGTATAATTATGAAGATGCATCAACAACAAAGAGTTATTCATCACAATTAAAAAAAGTGATTTATTTTAAAGATGGTTTACCTATAAAAGATAAAGAGAATTTTTATGATAGAACTTCGGATATTATAACTTGGAATATTCTAGGAGATATGGACTTGTGTTATGCACAGGAATATGATAATGACAATGGAACTTATGGTCAATTATATTGCTCTGGAACCCCATGCTCTAGGCCAGGTTATACTACTGGAGTGAATACTTTTTTTAAAGGGTATGAAGATCGTTTAACTCACACTATTACCAAAGACTATTTTGCTAATGAGGTGTCGGAGAGTAAAACGTATTACACATATAATGATGATTTATTGGTTACTAATCAAGTAACAGCTACCAGTCAATATTCAGATGCTGGTCAGTTAGAACAAAGAATGAGCACATCAATTACTTATCCGAAAGATTATCCAAATGAAGCAACATTACAAGATTTAGTAGATGATAATATATTAGCAATACCTATTAGCAAGAAAACATTTAATAAGAATGAACAGGTTTATGGTCAGTTCAATAGTTACGGTGTTAATGGTAACATTGTAGAAGTTTTTACGCACAATAAAGGTAAAGGGAGTAATACTTCTGCTTTAAATTATATACCCTCAGATTATGAATCTATTAGTACGTTTACAAACAATGCTGGTAAGCCTACACAAATAGTTAAAAACACAGGTGAAACTGTTAGTTATATATGGGACAAGTCTTACACTTATGTGTTAGCTAAAGTCACTAATGCAGGATGGCAAGAGGCAGTGATGTTGTTAACACAAGGATTAGATTTAGCGATTTTAACAGATAGTCAGTTACGAGATCAACTGGATAAAATTCGCCAAGGGCTTCCAAATGCCCAAGTAGTTACGTATACTTATGAACCTTTGGTTGGTGTTACGAGTGTTACTGATGCTAGGGGGTATACCAGTACCTATCATTATGATGAATTTAGTCGTTTGCAATATGTTAAAGATGCAGAAGGAAATATTTTAAGTAAAAACGATTACAATTACAGATCTCAAAACTAACTAGGAAGATGAAAAATATATTATTCACACTATTAATGGTGCTTCCTATTATAGTATTAGGACAAAGCACAGACCAGAATTACGTAAAATCAACAACCTACAAAAAGGCAATTCAAGATACTTCAGGGGTTTTAGGTGTTGATAAAATAGAACAAGTTACCTATTATGATGGATTAGGGAGGCCGATTCAATCCAATGCTTATAAGGCAGGAGGTGATGGTTCAGATATTGTTACACACATGGAGTATGATGCTTTAGGAAGACAATCTAAAACCTATTTACCTTATGCTTCATCTGGAGTAAACACACAGGATTTTAGGCAAGATGCTCAAGGGGCAACTTTGTTATATTATCAAACTAATTACCCAGACGATATTTACCAAGGACTACCTAATCAAATCATTCCTGTTAACCCTTATAGTGAAGTTCAATACGAAGCATCACCATTAAATAGGGTATTACAACAAGCAGCTCCAGGAAAAGATTGGAGTCTGAATTCAGGTCATACAGTTAAGTTTGATTAGCAAACAAATAATTTAGTAGATGAAGTTAAGTTTTATGCAGTCAATTTTTCTGATCCTGATAATACAGAAACTCCAGAGTTGGTCTATAAAGGAAAATACCTTACTGGAGAACTATATAAAACGATCACTAAAGATGAGAACTGGATAGAAGTTGATGGTTTAAATAGAACAACTGAGGAATTTAAAGATAAATTAGGTAGAGTTATATTAAAACGAACTTATGTCTTAAACTCAGAGGGCATACCTGTAATTCATGACACGCAATATGTATATGATAAATTTGGTAATTTAACATATGTTTTATCTCCAAAAGGGTCTGATACTGTAATTACTTTAAATCAGTATTCAGAATTTGGGAATCTAATTTCAGCTGGATCTTTTGTTCCACCTTATGCTGGTAAGATGTTAAACTTTTTCACGCATACAGGGTTTTCATCAGTAGTTTTAAGTGGAACAACATTAACTTTGCGTCTAAATGCACAATTTGCATATTCAACACCTTTAAAATCGGTGCTATATATCAGTTATCAGAAACTGTTCCTGATGTTAGTTTTAATACGGAATCCACTTTAAATGGATATAGATTTACAATTACTAATGGGTATTTAACGGTTTTTATCCTCCAGTAGTTTATGGTGGTACACCACCTTCTTTAAATTCTTTAAGCGGAACATTTACAGTCGAACTACCAGAATACGAGATAGAACAAGACGAGATAGATGACTTGTGTTACCAGTACAAATATGATTACAGAAATAGATTAGTCGAAAAGAAAATTCCACAAAAAGGGTGGGAATCGATAGTGTATGATAATCAAAATAGACCAACATTAACACAAGATCAAAACTTAAAAGCTGATAACAAGTGGTTGTTTACGAAGTACGATGTTTTTGGACGAGTAGCTTGTACTGGACTTTACAGTTTTAGTGAAACAAGAGATGATTTACAAGCTATCCTTAAAACAAAAGGAGATAATAATATACGCAGAACAATATCCCCTTTATACTTAATGGTAGGAGATACTAAGTCTTATTATGACAAAAGTGCATTTCCTGATTCAAACATCGAATTATTGACAAGAAATTATTATGATGATTATGGTTTTGACACAATATTACCTTTACAGACAGAAACGGTTAATGGAGTGGAAATTACTACACAAACCAAAACATTAGCTACAGGGAGTAAGGTACGTGTATTGGAAACAGGTAATTGGATAACAACATTTACTCAATATGATAAAAAAGCAAGACCAATTTATGTAGCTTCTAAGAATGAATATTTAAATACTATAGATGAAGTTAAAACTAAATATGACTTTTTAGGAAATGTATTAGCCGTTGAAAGCTTACATACAAAGAACACCAATCCAGATATTTTAACGCTTGATGAGTTTACCTATGACCATCAAAACAGATTGATAACTCAAAAACAAACTATAAATAATGTTCCTCCTGAATTAATTGTAAGCAATACATACGATGCTTTAGGACAATTTATTAAAAAAAATGTAGGTAATACCAGTACGAATCCTTTACAGGTTGTGGATTACAAGTATAACATCCGTGGTTGGTTAAAACAAATTAACGATGTTGAAAATTTAGGCAACGATTTATTCAGTTTTAAATTAATCTATAATTCAATAGAAGGTGATTGGAGCCAATTGCCAACGGATTGGAATGGAACAACAACTTCAAAACTGTATAACGGTAATATTTCACAAATAATTTGGAACACAGCTAATGATAATGAACAAAAGAGTTATGCGTATAGTTATGATGGCTTGAATAGAATAAAAGAAGGACACACAAGGAAAGGGAGTTTGTTAAGTGCCGATATGATGTTGGATTTACCAAATGTGAATTATGATAAGAATGGAAATATCTTAAGTTTATATAGAAATAACTTAACAGAAGCCATAGATCAATTAGCCTATGAATATGATGGGAATCAGTTGACTAAGGTTACAGACTTATTTAGTACTAATTCCGAAGGTTTTAAAGACGGAACAAATACTAATGAAGATTATACCTATGATGCTAACGGGAATATGGAGAAAGACCAGAATAAAGGGATTACTTCTATTAGTTATAATCATTTGAATCTTCCAGAGTCAGTTCTGTTTACATATGATGTGCCAGATGCAAACGGAAATACTGGAGGGACAATTAATTATGTTTACGATGCAACAGGAGTTAAATTATCAAAAAATGTTGTCACTCAAAACACGACTGCTGTTCCTGAAAAAGCAACTCAATATGCAGGTAATTACATCTATGAGAACAACGTGTTGCAATTCTTTAACCACCCAGAGGGCTATGTAGAGCCAACACAGAACCCTGATAGACCTTTTCAATATGTGTATCAATACAAAGATCATTTAGGGAATATTAGACTATCTTACAGTGATGATGATGGAGATGGACATATCGATGTTAGAAGAGATACAGGAAGTCAAATAGTAGATGTTGATGGTGATCTTGACTTTAAAAATGAAATTAGAGAAGAATCCAACTACTATCCTTTTGGACTGAAACATAAAGGGTATAACAATGTTATTACTGGACGTGACCATAAGTATGGATTTGGTGGAAAAGAATATAATGACGAACTTGGACTTGATTGGTATGATGTATCAGCTAGAAACTATGACCCAGCGTTAGGTAGATGGATGAACTTAGACCCATTAGCGGAGATGATGAGAAGACATAGTCCGTATAATTATGCGTTTGATAATCCGATTTATTTTCTTGACCCAGATGGAATGGCTCCAGTTGGTTTTGGAGGTGGCTCAGAAGATGATAGTGTTAATATAAATAATGGTTCTAATGCACTAACGTCTACAGTTGTTAATAATAGAGGTGAAATTATTGACCACGACCCTTATGATGGGGATGATAATATTTATTTAAATGAGAGAAGTCAAGGAAATATAATTGGTACTGAACAAGCTGGGAGAAATTATAATGTTGGAGAACATATTCGTGTGAATGAGTTAACAGTTGGTTCAGATAAATTACCTTCAAACTTTATTCATTATCTTAGAGGAGGATTCTTAAAAGACAACCCTCCTGTACTTATGCATCCAAGAGATATTATAAAGATTTCTCTTTTGAAACTTTTTGGGTTTTTTACTAAAGGAGGTGATGACGTCGTTAAGGTAGGTGTCAGTCTATCGGATGAAGCTGTGAAAGCACTTAAAACAGAAAGGAGTCAGTTGAAAAATGTTATAGAAAAACTTCATAGCCAGCTTCAAAATGGAAAAGACCAAATGGTCAGAGAAATTAGTAAAGGACATACACCTAACCCACATGGATTAGCCAAAGAAGTAAAAACAATAATTCCAAATCAAATTCAAGTAGCACGAGAGCGTTTGGGTGAAATAAATAATTTATTAAAATAGCAATGAATAAAAATATAATAACCGATGATTTCAAAGACTTTTTTTCATACTTGAATAAATCTTTGCCAGATAATATTAATTATATGAATTTATCAAATTTGTGTTTAGCTATATTTTTTACAGTAGATGTTCTACCTAAAGAATTTCAGTCACTAGAATTCAATAAAGAAGCTTTATCAATTGTTTTTTCAGAAATATGTAAAAAAAGGAATATTGTTACTTATCCAAATAATGCTTCTTTTTATGGTGCTTCGTTTCATAGTAGTCATGATAAAGGTCATTGGTTAGAGGTTATGGCTAGTGTTCTAAAATTAGCTAATAGTCCAGATACTAAAGAAGCTAAAAAATTACTAGAACCATAGTTATCTAAACAACAAATTAAGGCAGCTCACACGGGCTGTCTTGTATATTTATAGAATAATTAAAAAAAGTGATTAACTTGTGTAGTTAGACTAAACATTAATCGCTTGAGAGTAAGAGTGTGGGCTGTCAGATAAACGCTAAAGTTATATCGTAAAGAAAGAGATTCTCTACTCTCATTATTATTCTTTAAAAATCAGAACAGTACTTAATGCTACGATAAAGTAAGCAAGAATGAAAAGCAAGCATAGATTGAGAAGAATAGGATTAATTAAAACTTCAATTTATGGA
>Ga0105354_1002871_pt1 | contig 10154 bp, 9 predicted proteins | sample GOMGulsemesocosm_FD_83658 | JGI IMG/M metagenome (GOLD analysis project Ga0105354, IMG submission 83658) | Methane-oxidizing microbial communities from mesocosms in the Gulf of Mexico - GOM9B Gulf of Mexico | ecosystem: Environmental > Aquatic > Marine > Cold seeps | place: USA: Gulf of America...
CATGATTCATCGCGTATCGATCGACAGCTGCAAGGGCGCTGTGCTCGACAGGGGGACCAAGGCAGTTATCAAATGTTACTGTCTATTGAAGATGAGGTATTTAGTGTTTTTGCTAAACGTGTTTTAGCGGGTATGTATGCTCTGCCAATATCAACACGTTTATACAGTAAAGTTGCCATGACAGTGATTAAATATTGTCAGAGGCGGATTGAGTCCGATCATGTTAAATTGCGGTCACAATTATTAAAGAGTGATGAGCAGCAAAAAGAACTGCTATCTTTTAGCTCCCAGCGTTTATAGTGAGCACCCTACAGCAACAGATACCGACTGCGGACGGATCTGTTTCTAGATGAAAACGAGTTAATTTTGAGGAATTTTAATGCAGCGTATTAAGTTTGTACTGCTCAGTTTTTTTATAGCAACACCTTTGCTCGCGCAAGAGTCTCCTTTAAACAAAGGGCTACTTAGCTGCCTTTTAGAGCCAAGTAGTGAAGTGCAACTAAGCAGTGCTGTCAGTGGAGTAGTAGAACAAATGCACGTGCAGCGCGGTGATTTGGTTGAGGTGGGGCAAGTATTACTGAGCTTGAACTCAACGGTGGAAAGCGCGGCTTTAAACACGGCACTGGCTAAAGTAGAGTTTGCACAACGCAAGGTGAGACGTAACGCTAAACTGTATAAGAAAAAGCTAATCTCTGATCACGAACAAGATGAAATGCTCACAGAGCGTCGCTTAGCCAATTTTCTAGCGATTGAGGCTAAGGTTCGTCTACAGCAACGCCAGACCTTAAGCCCGGTAAAAGGCGTGGTGGTTGAACGTCTAAAAGAGCCAGGTGAATTTGTCGATGATACCCCATTTTTAAGAATAGTGACGCTTGATCCGCTACATGCTCAAGTGGTGTTTAATGCACATTTATACGGGGAGATTAAGAGGGGCATGTCAGTGAAAATTTACCCTGAGGGCAGAGAAAAAGGCTTTGCGGGTAAAATCATCATAGTCGACCCTATCATTGATGCTGCCAGTAATTCATTTGGCGCTACCGTGTTGTTAAATAACGATCATGCAGAGCTGTTTGCCGGTGTTAGATGTAACATCGAATTTGTGCCCGATCAAGATATAGAGCCGTTGAACCTTCCTAAGTAGCAGTTTAAAGCCTCTAGGTTCAATAGAAAATGACATTTTTAAATTAGCATGGCGCAGGGGGTAAAGATGTATGATTTAGATTTTATCTATCGCTACTTTTTTAACTATGCGCGGATCACTGAACTGCCTGGTGAGATAGACCCTAAGCTATTATTCAACGTCTCTTTCGATATAGAAACCGGTGCTATTAAACTTTATATCTTGGATAAATCCCAGCGATTTGCCTATAAAGTATCGAACTCTGGTGTCAGTAAGCAATACTCTGGCGCAGACCCAGAGTTTGGTGGACAAACGCAGCGACTCAATCATTTTCTCAATGCGCAAATCGACTACCGACAAGTAACAATCGATGCTGTAGAGGGAGATAACTATTATGTCTATATGGAAGAGGCGAAGGGCGAGCAATACCAACAATTCATCAATAGTTATTGTCATCGCTATGACATAACAATTGAGCAACTGCTAAAAAAAGTCAGCCAAATTAATCACCAAACTTTTCAAAACCTGGAACAGTGTTGTAGTGCAAGAGCGATTTCGATGTTGCGCATTCCTCTCGATGGGTCCCCAAGTAAAATCTATGCACAACCGTTTTTGTATGGAGAAGGAGTCCCCATAAATCAGAGGTCAATGCAATTTCTATTAAAGTTGTTTGCCTGTGATGCTAGTGTACTGAAAAAGAGGTTGAAGCAAGCTTGGGTGGTAAGCGATCTAAAAAGTGATAGAACACTCTTGGTGACTCAACATCATGATTTGTTGCATTCAATGTAAGTGATTTCTTCGAAGGAAGAAAATACTTATCCAGCATCATTTATTGTTGCTACAAAAAGGGGGTATTTAAGCTGTAGCTTTAGCCAATTTTTAGCGTCTACTATTTCATCAAAATTTTTAAACTCCTCCCCTGCCAATGTATATACCTGACTTAAATGTGCTTCTACTAACTCGGGGATAGTGGATTCTTGAATAACTAAGGCAGTGGCTATACGGCCTTTAAGTTGGTCGCCCTGGATTATTTTAGTCAGTTTAGCAACGGCCTCAGGAACCAAAATAGAATCACCGCGCACTATGGCTAGCACTGCCCAAGGTTTACCCTGAATCACCTCTATATGCTCTCTGGCTTCAATCACCCTTTGGTCAATAGCATCCACATTCCAGGGACCTTGTCCTTTGATTGTTAATATATTCTCTTCTACTGAAAAGTTCATAAAGCCATGTTGCAAATAATTATCCATGTGTTTGAACCTTGCTAATAAGAAAAATTAGGCTTTAAAATATTTAAAAGATAGACAGCGAACACTAAAGTATTTTCACTGTAAGTGTAGCTTATAGCGGCCTGATTTTAGGAAGTATCATCGATGGATTGGAATTTACTAATAAGTCGTAGGCAGTGGGGAATTCTCCTAAAACCATTGATTAATCAACTTTGTATTAAGTCAACTTGCTGTTTTTTATATTGTTTGTTGTTGCTAATTTGTTAGTGGAGCGAAAATATCTATGCAGAGAGTAAGTAACCTTGTCCACAAACCTAAACTGGGTTGTTTACCGCTCTGAATTAGCGTCAAGCTTGTGAGCTATAAGTGAATACTGCTAAATTGATTTTCGCTCAACGAGTAGAGGTGATAGACCTCTTTACACTTGTCGAATCAAGGTGTAGCGGCGTTACACTGTCTTTTCACGGAAAGCTGTAAAGGGAAAAACCAATTACTAAATCATCAAGGTTTTTGCAACTCGCGCCTTGTTACGACGCTATTTTTTCGGCGTATAAAAAAATGTTAAGCAGTCGAATCTTGGTTAAACATAGCGCGGAATAAAATGTTACGCTTTCATCGGTTTACGAGTGAGGGCAATACCGCTAAGAATAATAGCTACCGAGAGTAAACTTATCCAAGTGACCGCTTCATTGAGCAGGATAATACCGCTAAAAAACGCCAGTACAGGAATCAAATAATTAACATTGGAAATAAAGCTAGGTCCGGCGCGCTCTACCAGGGAGAAATATAAAATAGAAGCCATACCAGTAGGCACTATACCCAGCCAAACAATGGCATAAATAGCACCGGTGCTTGGAGTACTTATATTCTCAAAGCCTTGATAGAGTGCAACTGGCAAAGACAGAGCACTGGCAACGAGCAGCATACCGGCTCCTCCTACTAGAGGGTCAAATTTTGGTAGTCTTCTTATCAAGATGGTATTGGTAGCATAGCTTGCTGCGGCACAGAAAATCGCCAGTTGGGCAAGAATTGAATGGCTTCCCTCTATTTGTGGGCCAAGTAATAGCGCTACACCACAAAAACTGACACAGCAACCCATTATTTTATAGCGATTAAGTGTTTCATTGGCAATAAAGTAATGCGCTAAAATCATTGTGATTAATGGCATAAACGCCATTAATACCCCAGTGGTGCCGGAAGAGACACTCTGCTGCCCCCAAGAGATTAAAAAGAAGGGTAGCGCCGTACCCATTGCTCCAAACAGTGCGAAGTAAACCCAAGACCAAATATCCGTGGGTAAACGCAGCCCGCGCAGATACATGGCTACTAATAATATGATCGCGCCTAAGGAGATACGCATCGTCGATATTTGAATGGGACTAAACTGATCTACAGCAATAGATGTGATCAGAAAAGATGTGCCCCACATAAAAACCAATGTGTAAAACATTAGCCAATTAATTTGCTTAGCGTTCATGCAACGTCCTTGCGAAACTGAAAATATTGAAGATAAAAATAGTGGTATGAATAGCAGTGATTTAAGCGATAAAAAAGCATGTTAAACATAATGCTTCTTAGCCATAAAAGCTATGGAAGATGCGACAAATAAAGTTCTAAAGATTAATGTTTTTCTTATTGCACATAAACTATTTCACTAGCACAGTACGCTCTGTACAAATGAATGGTTGTCGTCAATTAAATGCGGAAGCATTCATCAATAAACTTAAGCTATTCAGATCGTTCAATGATGAATAAATGACGCTAAGCCGTCGAGGCAGCCATCCCATCCAGCACTGTGACTGATAACAAGTTGTTGAGTAGGAATATTTTCATGAACAATAGTGACTTGCGTAGCATCCTCTTGTGATTGTAAAAAAATAGAGACTCGTTCAGAAGGTTGCTTTTGCGAGCTTGTACTCCAGCTGTAAACAAGTTTTATAGGGCGGTCTATTTCTTCAAAAACACCGGTTATCCAGACAGTGCTGCCATCCGGCATTTGATTGGCAATACGATAGCGCCCACCCACACGCAGGTCAATTTCTGTACTAGGGCAAGTGACATTTTTTGGCCCCCACCACTGGGTTAATAGTTGTGGCTGAGTCCATGCATCAAATATACGTTCAGGTGTGGAAAATATGACTCTTTTAATCACTAACCTGCGTTGTTCATTTGCTTTTTGGGTCTCTTTGATATTCATTCTGACGCTGGTTTCTCCTGTAAAAAAACTTCCAACTGATCGAACTTGTCATTCCAGAATTGACGATGTGTTGCCATCCAACGGTCTAGCTCAACAAAAGCCGTAGGTTCTATTTCACAGATATGCACGCGTCCATTTTTTTTACAACTGATTAGGTTGGCTTTTTGCAATACTTTAATGTGCTTCGAAGCTGCAGGTAAAGACATTGCAAAAGGCGCAGCCAGTTCACTGATTGATGCAGGCCCCTGTATAAGCCGATCAAGCTGAGCCCGACGCGTTTGGTCAGACAATGCCTTAAAAACTAAATCTAGTTGAGTACTGCTTTGTATATTAGTCATCTACAAAAGATAAACTATTTGGTTTAGTGTTGCAATTTAAAACGCTGCCGTATAATATTTATAAAGTTAACCATTTGGTTTACTTTTTATAAAACAGGAGAAAGCAATGACAATTCGCCAACAAGTAACCTTTGATTGCAGTGCAAAGCAGCTATTTTCGATACTCACTGAAGCCAATATATTTAGTCAAATTACAGCTTCTGAAGCCGTCTTTGATCTACGTGTGGGTGGGGAGTTTAGTGCATTTAACGACATGATATCTGGGACGTTTATTGAAATTGAACAGGATAATCGACTCTCTCAAAGGTGGCGCGCCGCTAATTGGCAAGATGGAGTTTACTCATTAATTAGCTTTCACTTGCAAGAATCGACAGAACATAAGACAACCTTGTCTTTTGAGCAGACAGAATATCCGGCAGAATTTGAACAGCATTTAGCACAAGGTTGGCAAGAACGTTATTGGCAGCCTATCAAAAAATATTTGGCAGGCAACAGCAAATAACAGGAGTGAGTAGATTTTATTAAAACGAATTGTTTTGATAACCCTCTCAAGTTCTGTTAATTATAGCCGCAATTAATTCAGTAAAAGTGATTTTAAATGCGGCTTTACAGGGGGGAGGAATAACGATACTCGAGATTTGAAAAACAGACGAGGTTGAAGCTTATAATGGTCTGTTAAGCAGTGTAATCCAAGTGTCAGAAAAATATAAAGTTTACTTTGATCTTGTCGATAAAGTAGTTATTCATTTTTAAGGGAGTAGCTATGAAAATTTCATCATTGACAAGTGTTGTGCAACAGCATTCCAAACTAGATAATAGCAACCCATCGCCAGTACAGAGATTGCATTCCTCCGAGCGCTCTCAGGCAGCTTCACCTCCCCAAGTAAATAACCCACAGCCTAACCAATTACTATCCGCCACCCCTACTAGTGCTGTTAATAAACCTGAAGCAGGTGATTCTGAGCCAGGTATACCGTCTAGCATCCAAGGCACAAACACTATTTTGATATTGGATGATTCGGAAAAATCACAGCGTATGTTTAATGTTTACAATCGTTTATCGAGCGAACAGCGACAAAATATCATAGATACTAATTTGATTAGCAATGATGATTTTCTGCAATTGGCAGAGCAGTTAGATGATGATCAATTAGCAGATTTTATGAGTGTTGCACAGGCTTTGCAGAAGTCCCCTGCACTCAATGGGATAACGGGAACATTTATTTCCAGTCAGACCTTAGATACTTTTACTGCGCAGTTGCTTGAATTAAAACCCTCGGACCTCGAAGACGTATTAGAACAAGGCAAAATTCATGCAGCTAAGGTGCCGCCTACCGAGGCGGGTGAAACCTATAATCGACAGGCATTACAAAGCAGTAATCACTCGACTGCTGCTAACGATATACGTAACTTTGTACTGGCGGTCAACAGCAGTGGCGATGTACCTAAAATGATGGGAGATTTACAAGCGTTTGACTCAGCACAGCAATCGGATTTATTGGCCATCATGGCCGATGGTACTTTTACAAGTCGTGTATTAGAACGTTTGAATGATATTCCACAGGCTCTTCAGGGAGATGCGTTAAGCTACTTTGCCAACACACTGCAGAAAATAGATAGTTTTAGTCCGATAATGACCGATGATTTAGAAGACGTGAGTGCCGTATTAGACATTGATAATAATGCCAGGCAAACGCGTTATGAAATGCTAGATAGCGCACTCAATTTAATCGAAAACTATGATTTTACAGAAGAGCAGCTGGAGGGGGTTTTTAGCGACTTATTAAGCTTAGACATTACCCACCAAAGAGCTTATCTAGAAATTAGTGAAACGGGGCTAGAGCTATTGACAGGGGCCAGTCAGTCGGCCGATAAAATTGATTTGGGTAATAATCAATTGGTCCTTCAGGCTGTAGAAGAAGTTAGAGACAGTCATTTGGCCAGGGATCTAGTGTCTAAAGCGCGTATGGGAGAGAGCAGAACCAGTGACGATGGTACAACCTTCTACGAAATAAAGGCCAAATCTACTGCCGAGCAAGATCAGCAGAACAGTGTTGAGCTACTAGTAGCAAACGCTTATGAGAAAATAAATGTAGCCAGCTCCACAGGCAGTCAATACCAGAATACGACGACAAACCTCGCTGCAAACTTACTGCAATTAGACGCCGCTGATAGAGATCAACTTAGCGGGGAAGTAAGCGCAGAACTAACGGCAAAGCCTCCTTTAGATCAGATTGATAAACAACAGCTTGCAGAGCAATTAGGTGGTGCAAGCGAGTTGATGTCAGCACTTGTTGCCACTAAGGATATCGAATCTCTACTATTAGCACGCCAGCAAAGCGAACAGCAATTCGAGCAACAGGACAGCGATACGTTTTGGCGCGCAGCAGATGCCGCCGGTGAAAATATTGATAAGTTTGCTGATTTGGTGCTCAAAAGCGATACGCAAGTTCAACAGCAAATAATGAGCATGCTCTCGGATAATCACTCAGCACTAGCTGCGAATGATAAAGTTGCTGCTGAAAAAGTTAATGCATTGTTTAGTCTATTTGAAACCACAGAAAATGCGCAGGCGATTGAGAGTTTTTTTACCGCTGAAGGCTATTAACATGTACTAAAGAAGTGTGACAAAGCGGCAGACAAATCCGAGGCTTTCCCAACGAATACAACGGTTTGTCGGTGAAGTGGTTGTATAAGGGTGCAGTGCACTCATTCTGGAAATAGTTTTAAATTAAAAATTGAAACAGAGGATTAAACAACAAGATGGATTGCGTATTGCGGGTGGGTATTTTACGATCAATATAGATAAGAACGGGCGATTCATAGCAATGAATCCCCCGTGTGCAAGAGAGCAGTTTAAGCTATTTTAGGCTCACTTTGTATAGCGTCGGTTTCTACGACCGGTTCTTCTGCATTGTAGATATTTTCGTCTAATTCATTTTCTGATTTACTAATCAGTACTGAAACCATTAAGTCGCCACAAACGTTAACACTGGTACGCGCCATATCTAGGATTCTATCGATACCGGCAATAATCGCTAGGCCTTCCATCGGCAAGCCAACGGTGGTTAATACCAGTGATAGCATGATTAAACCAGCACCTGGAACACCTGCTGTGCCAATAGACGCTAAAGTAGCCGTCGCAATGATGGTCAGGTAGTCGGCAGTGCTTAAGTCAATGCCAAATGCTTGGGCGACAAACAGTGCGGCAACACCTTGGTACAATGCAGTACCGTCCATATTGATGGTTGCTCCTAATGGCAGTACAAAGCTAGCCGTTCCTTTTGATACACCTAAGTTCTCACGTGCACAGCGGATGCTGACAGGCAGTGTTCCCGAGCTACTTGTAGAGGAAAAAGCCATCATTTGTGCATTTAAGATGCCTTTGAGGTACTTAATAGGCGCAAGGCCTGCAATCACAGAAATAGCACCGGTGTAGACCACTAAAACATGGATAACACAACCTAAGTACACCGCTCCGATTACTTTAAGCAGAGGGAATAACACGTCAATACCGTATTTACCGGCAACCCACGCCATTAATGCGGCGATACCGTATGGCGCAAAGTTCATAACCAGCTCTGTTAGCTTGTACATTGCCTCAGCTAAGCTATTAAAAACCTTAACCGCAGGTTCTCCTTTTTCACCGATAAGGTTTAGCGCAATACCTAGTCCTAATGCAAAAACGATAATCTGTAAAATCTTACCGCCGGCGAGTGCTTCAATAGGATTTTTAGGGATTAAACTAATAATGGTATTAATTAAGCTTGGCGCCTCTTTCGCAATAGCAGCAGTATCTGCTCCCGCTGTCATGTTAAGCCCAGCACCTGGTTGTAATATACTACCTAAGCCTAGACCAATAGTAATGGCAACAGCTGTTGTTACTAGATAGATAACAATCGCTTTCATGCCCATACGACCCATCTTTGCACCGTCTTTCATAGCGGTTACGCCAACAACTAATGAGCAGAAAACCAAAGGTACAATGAGCATTTTAATGGCGTTAATGAACAATGTGCCAATAGGTTTTAAGACCTCCGCTTGCGGGCCCATGATGGCGCCAATGATAATACCGACAATCATACCAATCAGTATTTTCTTCCATAGCGCTAAGTTTTTCCAAACACCACCTTGCTGGGTGGACGGGGTAGATAAAGACATACAGTAAACCTCTTTTTTGATTTTGTTTTATTATTAATAGGTTGTAATGCAAGTACACTGCCAAGTTTGTAGGTTTTAATAAGGTGTTGATATTTAATGATATTATGGTCTTTTGGTTGCGTTGTCCAAAATTTAATGGCTATAACTTTTGTTATAGCTTATTGATTAGGTTCGCCAGTAATCAAGCCTGAGCCTAGATAAAACGGGAGGGAAGAGGAGGTTATAACAATAATTATGAGTATAACTATTGTTATAGGTGTTTGGTTGTTTTCAAATTAGACTTTTAATGTGTATGGAGTGGGTTTTTCTTTAATCTTTTACTCAGTGCCGGTTGCGAAATCCCGAGTAACCGCGCAGCCATCGACTGATTGTTATCGGTTCTTTTTAAGGCTTCTTCAACCAGTAAACTATCCATTTGAGCTAAGGTTGGCAAGGGACCTTTCTCATTAAACTGGGCGAGAAAGAGTGAGTCAACATCGCTGTTTTCAATCTGTAAGTTATCTGTATTCCCTAGTGCTTGGCGAAAAACAGAGAGTGAGAGTAGGTGAGATCTATGTTGGCTCACTGCATCAAAAATCAAGGCTCTAAGTTCGCGAATGTTTCCAGAAAAATGATGGCTGCTTAACAGAGTGACTAACTCGGGCGGATAGTTTGGTGTGCTTTTAGCCAGCTCTTTGGCGGATAGTTCCAGAAAATGTTCTAGCAACAGTGGGATGTCTTCTTTACGTTCACGCAGTGCAGGGATATGAATTTGATGGATGCACAGACGATAGTACAGATCACGTCGAAACTTTCCATCAGCGAGACGCTGCTGTAAATCCTGATGTGTGGCGACAATCACGCGTGCGCGGATGCGTTTAGGACGATCACTCCCCAGTGGGTAGAATTCACCTTCTTGCAGTAAACGTAACAGCTTTACTTGCGAAGACATACTTAAATCCCCGATCTCATCGAGGAACAAAGTGCCGTTTGCCGCCTCTTCAATTAAACCTGCGCGTGCCCGCTCAGCACCAGTGAAGGCGCCGCGTGAGTGACCAAAAAGTGTATCGGCAAAAACATTGTCGTCAAGGCCTGCTACATTCACGCTGACTAAAGGGCCTTTACAGCGA
>Ga0105354_1002880_pt1 | contig 10130 bp, 10 predicted proteins | sample GOMGulsemesocosm_FD_83658 | JGI IMG/M metagenome (GOLD analysis project Ga0105354, IMG submission 83658) | Methane-oxidizing microbial communities from mesocosms in the Gulf of Mexico - GOM9B Gulf of Mexico | ecosystem: Environmental > Aquatic > Marine > Cold seeps | place: USA: Gulf of America...
TGCTGAAAGGTTATATAAAACATTAAAAGATGATTAAAATAATTGTAGCTTATGACAAAAATAAATTAATAGGAAATGGTGATAAACTTGTTTGAAATATTAAGCAAGAACTTAATCATTTTAAAAATACAACATTAAATCAAACTATATTGATGGGAGATAAAACATTTGATGGAATAGGTTTCCCTTTACCAAACAGAAAAACAATTATCCTTACAAAAGATTTAAACTATGATTATGAACACGAAAATGTTTCAGTTATTAATGATTTTAAAAAAATTGTTAATAAATATCAAAAAAATCCAAACAAACATATTTTTATATGTGGTGGTTCTCAAATATATGCATTATTCTTGCCTTATGCAGATGAACTTTATATTTCAGAAATTAAAGGTGAATATATTGGTGATAAATTTTTTGCGGACTGAAATGAAAATGAATTTGATTTATTAGAAACAGTAGATTATGAAGAATTCACTTTTAAACACTTTAAAAGAAAGTTGTAATTATAATAATCTAAAGCATATGGGTTGTTTTTTGTTTTGGTTAAATGTATAATTATTATATTAATATGACTATAGATGAAAGAATTAAGTTCCTTATGAGTAAAGCAAAATTTGAGCTTTCAGAAGAGGAATTATCTAAATTTAAAAAAGATTTAAATATTTTTATTGAGGATGCAAAAATTCTTGATAATTTTAACTTAGAAAATATAGAACCAATTAGACAACCATTTGATAAATCAGAAAATTTATTAAGAGAAGATGACGTGGTTAATAACAATGATTGAAACTTTGTTGAAAATGCGCCATCTAAAAAAGATGGATATATTTTATTGCGTAATTCTAACAAAGGAAATAAATAGATGTTTGATAAAGAGAAATGAAAAAATGTTGATTTTTATGATTATATAAATAAAAAAATTAAAGAAAAAAAATTAGACAATTCTATTATTAGTGAAATTAATTTTGATGATTATAAATATGAAATTACAGGAGATAAACTTAAAGGAATTCCTTTCGCAATGAAAGATAACTTTTCTTTAAGAAATTCTAAAACAACTTCAGCATCAAAAATATTAAAAGATTTTAAACCTAATTACACAGCTACAGATTATAAAAAATTAATTGCACAAGGTGCAATTCCTTTATTTAAAACTAATCTTGATGAATTAGGAATGGGAGGAACAGGATTGACATCTAATTATGGTCCTGTAAGAAATCCATTTAATTATGATTATATAGTTGGTGGGTCTTCATCTGGTTCTAATTATCTTGTTGCAGATGGGACTGTGCCATTTGCATTAGGAACAGATACAGGTGATTCGGTTAGAAAGCCAGCATCACATACTGGCGTTATTGGTTTTAAACCAACTTGAGGATTAGTTTCAAGATATGGTATGTATGATTTTGCTCCAGCTTGAGATACAATCGGTTGATTTACAAATAAGGTAGAAGAAGCTGCACTTTTGCTAGATGTTTTACAAGGGGTTGATGAACTTGACAATTCATCTCTTAAACCTTTGCAAAGTGATTTTTATAAAGATAATAAACTTAATGGGGAAAAATATAAAATAGCTATATTACCAGAATTAGAAAAATATATATTAAATGATGATCTAAAAAAAGATTATTTAAAAGCAATTGATTTATTAAAAAATGATGGCCATAAAATTATTGAATTTAAACCTGACTTTAAAATTTTAGAAACAATATGAATTGTTTATAGAATAATTTCATCACAAGAAGCATTTTCATGTAATTCTAATTTAACAGGTTTTCATTTTGGTTCATATTTTAAACAAAATGTTGGATATAATCAAGGGATCATTAATTCGAGAAAAAAAGGCTTTGGTTACGAAGTTAAAAAAAGATTTTTATTAGCGATTGCTTCAAGATATGAAAAGACAGATTATTATTTAAAAGCTGCAAAAATGAGAAACTTAATAAATAAAGAAATTAATAGTGTTTTGAAAGAGGTTGATGTTTTATTAATTCCGACAGCGAATGATTTAGCATCAAAAGTAGAAGATATGGATGAGTATAAATCAAATGATATATTAAATAATTTTTTAACAATTTTTAATAGCAACGGTTCTCCTTCGTTATCATTACCAATTACGCGTAATGGACATTTATCAACATCTATTAATATTTCTGCATTACCATTCGAAGATAAAAAAGTTTTAAAATTAGCTAAGAGATTGGAGGAAATTAATGAAAAATAAATTTATTCCTGCATTTGGGATTGAAGTACATGCTGAATTATTAACGAAAACTAAAGCTTTTTCTCCAGCTGAAGTTACATTTGATGCTAAACCAAATACATCAATTCATCCAATTGATTTAGGATATCCTGGAACTAAACCAGTTGTTAATAAAAAGATGGTTGAGTTTGCATATAGATTAGCAAAGATTTTAAAAATGAATATTGAAAATAAGTTATGGTTTGATAGAAAGAATTACTTCTATCCTGATTTACCTAAAGGATTTCAAATAACACAATACTTTAAACCTATTGGTACAAATGGTAAACTTAGTATTTTAAGTAACGGACAAAAAAAAGATATAACAATAACTGAGATACATATGGAAGAAGATACTGCTAAACAAATTAGAAGTGGGGATGAAACTTTATTTGATTTTAATAGAGCAGGTGTTCCTTTGATTGAAATAGTTTCTGGACATCAAGAGTTATCTTCTATAGATGAAGTTTTAGAATATGTAAAACAATTAAGAGAACAATTAATTATTATGGGCATTAATGATGGAAAGTTAGAAGAGGGTTCTTTCAGGGTTGATGTTAACGTGTCTGTAAAAAAAGAAGATGATATATCTTTTGGACAAAGAACAGAGATCAAAAATCTTAATTCTTTTAAAAATATAAGGTTAGCTTTAGAATATGAAATAAATAGACATATTGAAATGATTGAAAAAGACCAAAAAATAGAATCATATACAGTGAGATATGATGATATCAAGAATATAACTATTACTATGAGATTAAAAGATGCAAAATATGATTATAGTTTTATTCCAGAAGGAAATATTACTCCAATTATTTTATCTGATGAAGATAAAATAGAGTTTGAATCTAAAGGTGATATTAATGCATTTGACTTTAGAATGATTTGAAAAGATAAAATGAATTCTGATGAAATGCTTGTTATTTTTTCAAATAAGAAAATCTTTGATGCTTTTAATAAATTAATCAAAATAATGGATGAAAAAGAAGCAATTAATTTTATTGTTAATGATTTAAAATCAGTTCTTAACGATGTTGAAATATCAGAGGTTAGAATAGATGTTGACGAAATAAAAGAAATTTCAAATTTAAAAAAAGAAGGAAAAATCAATACTAAACAAATAAAAAAATTAATTTTAAAAATGTTTGAAAAAAGTATTGAAGAAGATATAAAAGAGTTTAAAAATAAAACTCTTCTTTCAAAAGAAGATATTGAAAATATTGTTGATAAAATTATTGAAAATAACAAAGAAATGATTGAAAAAGATATAATAAATAGAACAGAAAGAGTTGAAAAATTTTGTATTGGTCAAGTTATGAAAGAAACTAAAGGAACTGCAAATCCTAAGTTAGTTAGCAAAATTTTAAAAGAAAAATTATGAGTACAAGAAAACTAATTTTATTATTAATTTTATTTGCAGCAATATACGTTGTTGCATTTTTAGGTACGCCAGGAATGATTATATCTATTATCTTAGCCGTAATATTTTTAATTTTATTATTTGTTAAATATGATGGGAATATCTTTGATTCTATAAGAATGTTTCGCAAAACAAAGAAAATAAATAAAATTAAAAATGAAACAAATTTCTTTCCGAAAGAAAAAACTAAAATAGCAGTAATGCTATCTGGCGGAGTTGATTCTGCTGTAACAGCAAAATTACTTTTAGATAAAGGGTATGATATTGAAGCCTTTTTTATGCGTAATTGAGATTCTACAGTTAATTTAGAATTGAATAATATTTTAACAGAAGATGAAATATGTCAACAAGAAGAAGATTATAACGACGCTGTGGATGTTGCTAAAAAATTAGGCATTAAACTACATCGAATTGATTTTGTTAAGGAATATTGAGATTATGTTTTTGTGGTATTTTTAAGAGAGATTGAAAAAGGTTTAACTCCTAATCCAGATATATTGTGCAATAGACATATTAAGTTTGGAAGTTTTATGAATTATATTAAAGATAATTTTAAAGATTTTGAATATGTCGCTACTGGTCATTATGCAAAAATTGTAGAACGAGAAGGTGTTAAATTATTATTTCAAGCTAGAGATACATTTAAAGATCAAACATATTTTTTAGCAGCGATTAAAAAAGAAATTTTAAATAAATTAATTTTTCCTTTAGGTGATCTTAATAAATCAGAAGTAAGAAAAATTGCAGAAGAGTCTAATTTATCTGTTGCTAAGAAAAAAGACTCAACTGGTATATGCTTTATTGGTAAGAGAAATTTTCCAGAATTTATATCTAATTATTTGAAAAAAAACCCAGGAAAAATTGTTGATTCAGATACTGGAGAAGTAGTGGGTGATCACGATGGTGTTTTATTTTATACTATTGGGCAAAGAAAAGGGCTTAATCTTGGAGGATATGAAAAACCTTACTTTGTAAGTGGAAAAGATATAAAAAAAATATTGTTTTTGTTTCTGCCGGAAAAGAAAATACTAATTTATTTAAAAATGAAATAAATGCTGAAAATTTTAATTTTTTAGTAGAAAAAAATATAATTAATAATGAGATGAAAGTTTCTTTTAAAACAAGACATTCAGAAACATCGTACAACGGAAAAATATTTATAAATGGTAATAATGTAAAAATTAAATCAGATACAAATGTTAAAGCCGTAACGGCCGGACAAGAATTAGTTGTTTATTATGAAGGTGTTTGTCTTGGTGGAGGAATAATAATATAAAATGAATTTAAGTAGAAGAACATTAATTTACTATATATTAACAACATTATCAATTTTAGCTTTATGTGTAGTTTTTGTATATATTTATGCAGCAAATTTTAAAGGTAATAAAACTACAGAGTATGGATTAACGTTTCTTTATTCTAATATCGCTTTATTTTTAGTTAATACATTTTTATTATTAATTTTACCTTCAAGCAATAAAAATCCTTTAAAATCAGTGATTTTAGTTGTGGTAAGTACTTTGGTGATGAGTTTTATTGTTGCTATGCTGGAATACTCATTTGATGCATGATACCAAACTAATGATGGAAAATTTCTTAGTTATCTAAAGATAGTAGTTATAATATTAACTTTCATTTTATTGATAATTGTTATAAACTTTTTTGTAAGTAAGTTAACTTTTTCTTCAACAACAAAAATGGCTTCTGAAGAATGAGAAGTTAATAATTTTTTAAAATTAGAAATGAATAAAGCTAAAATCATAAATACTAAAAATGCTAGTTACTTGTATTCGCAAAATAAAATTTTAGTTGTAAATTTTGTTTTGGATGGTATAGTTGAAAGACCGCTAAATTTTGAATATAGTATAGAAAATAAAAAAGAAAATTTTGAAGGAGAAATTATTACTACTAAAAAAATTATCCCCGCTTCAAAAATGATAGATAATTTATTAAATATTATGGAACACACTAAAAAAATATATGGCGTAGATATTCCAGGTGCTATTGTTTACATGTCTAATAAAATACCAAAAATAATTGGCGAAAATAAAAAAGATATTAAAATTATTGGCAATAACGAAATATTTAATATTTTTAAAAAAACAAGTAATTTAGATATTAATATAAAAGAGAAAATAAAGGAACTGATTTAAATGAATAACCCACCAAAAGCATATTTTATAGATATTGATAGAACATTAATACATCCTAAGGATAAAAAAATACATTTAGATAATATACAGACAATCAAAACATTCGCAAAGCAAAAAGTATATATTATCTTATCAACAGGAAGATCTATTGATAGAGTTTTGCCAATTTGAGAACAATTCAAAGATGGAACAGAATATACTGGATATGCAATCGTAAATAATGGATCTGCAATTTGAAATTTAAATAAAAAAGAAATTTTATTTGAAGACCACATGAATAAAAAAGATTTTTTAGGTGTTTCTGAGTTTGTTAAAACAAATAATTACGCTATGAAAAATGCATTAGAAAATAGATTTTATACGAACAGTAAATTTTTTCGTTTTTTAATTCATAATTTAAAAGGCATAGAGGTTACAAATAACTTTGATGAAAATATTTTTAATAAAGACACTGCAAGAAAAATTGGAGTAATTGCATCATTAAATAGGAAAAAAGTTAAAGATGTAAAAAATGAAATTGCAAATAAATTTAAAGGAGTGGAAGCGGTTGTTTCTGGACTCGGTCATTTTATTGAAGTTAATAAAAAAAATGTTAATAAAGGTTCTGGCGCTTTATTTCTATCAAAAAAATTGGGGTTTGATGTAAAAGAATCTATTCATATAGGTGATTCGATGAATGATCTATCAGCAGGAAAGGTTTGCGGATTATTAATAACTCCTAAAAACGCAATGAAAGAACTTAGAAAATATGCTGATTATTTTACAGATGAAGCTAAAAATGCAGGAGTAAGTAAAGCGATAAGATTTTTTTCACAAGAAAATTTGAAATAAATTAATCTTTAATAAATGTACTTTTTGATAAAAGTTGGGAAAGACTTTCTTTTCTTTTAATAGAAAGAAAAGATTCTACTTTTAAATTTTCAATATTACTTTGGTTATGTCTAAAACTATATTTTAAATTAGTGCTTTTTAAAACATTTTTTCCTTTTTCAGCACATCCTAAAACAATATATTGATCACTTGGATTTATTTCAACGACAAATTTTATTAATTCTCTTCTTAAATTTGATTTTGTATATGCGTTATTTGCTGTTTCATCAATTAATTCATTAAATGATTTAATTGATTTTTTTATGGCATTTTTTTTAATGTATTTAATTATGTCTGAATTCGATGATGATGTAATTATTTTTCCTATAATTAAATCCGATTAATCTTCTAAATCTAAATATTTAGCCTCTTTTTTCATTTTTTCTCTTAATAAAGAAGCACTAGTAAATTCATCATTAAAAATTCTTTTAATTCTATTAAATTTAATATTTAAATTAAGTTTTTTAGCCTCTAAAACATAACAAATACCTAAAAGATCATTAGATTTTATTTTTGTTTTAGTTAAATTTTCAAGAGCCTTAGGAAGAGAGTGAAAAATCTTTTTTAATTTTTCTAATTCGTCATTTTTTGTGATTAAAAGGTTGGCGATTTTTTCAATTTCATTAATTTCCATAGTCTCAGATCCAAAATAAATTTCTGAAACATCCAATGAATTTAAAATTTGAACTGCTTTTTTAGCAAATATATTTGCATTATTAAGAACAAAATATGGGGGGATTTCAATAATTAAATCGACTCCTGCGTTAATTGCATCTTTTGCTCTATTCCACTTATCATTTATAGCTATTTCTCCTCTTTGCACAAAATTACCACTCATAGCGCAAATAATAGTAGCGTTTTTATTTTTTAATTTTATTTCTTTAATTAATTTATTGTGTCCATTATGGAATGGATTAAATTCTGCTATTATACCAATATTATTTTCTGACATATTAACAAAATTATATAAGAAAAATAATTTATAAATTCTTTCGTTGTCTATAATTAGAATATATGAAAAACATGAATTCAAACGAAATCCGTAATATTTGATTACAATTTTTTAAAAATAAAAATCATTTAATTTTACCTTCAAAATCTCTAATTCCTAACAATGATAAATCATTATTATGAATTAATTCTGGGGTTGCAACTCTAAAAGGTTATTTTGATGGTAGTAAAAAACCACCTGCTCAAAGATTAACAAGTTCTCAAAAATCTTTAAGAACTGGAGATATTGAGAATGTCGGAATGACAATTATGCACCATACTTTCTTTGAAATGCTTGGAAATTTTTCTATAGGAGATTATTTTAAAAAAGAAGCTATTGCTATGGCTTGAGAATTGTTAACTTCTGATGCTTTTTTTAATTTAGATAAAGATTTATTATATATAACAGTATTTGAAGAAGATGAAGAATCTTTAGGTTATTGATTAGAAATGGGTGTTGAAAAAAACCATATTTTTAAAATGGGTAGAGATACTAATTTCTGAGATATGGGAAAAGGTCCTTGTGGGCCTTCTTCAGAAATATTTTTTGATAAAGGTGTAGATTATGATTCGAGGGAAGCTGACTTACTAATTGTTGAAGACATTGATAATGATAGATATGTGGAAATTTGAAATATTGTTTTTTCTCAATTTAATAATGATGGAAATAATAATTATAAAGAATTACCACAAAAAAACATAGATACAGGTGCCGGATTAGAAAGAATGGCTTCTATCTTACAAAATACACCTACAAATTTTGAAACAGATTTATTTAAACCTTTAATTGAGCATATAAATTCTAAAACAAATATTAATTATCTTTGAAAATATATTCCTACTAAATTAAAAAATGAAAATAAGAAACAATTTTTAATTAACGCGCATTACAAAGCTATTGTAGATTTTATAGAGCTTCTGCTTTCGCTATTTCTGATGGTGCAATTCCAGGTCCTAACGGAAGAGGATATATCATTAGAAAATTAATTAGAAAAGCTGTTGTTAATAAAATAAAATTAGGCATTAATGATAACTTTTTTTCTGAATTAATAGATCCTTTAATTGGAATAATGGGAGAACAATATCCTATGCTTTCTAAGGAGAGAAAAACAATAGTTAATATTATTTCAAATGAAGAAAAACAATTTAATAAAACATTATTAGCAGTAGATAAAAAACTTCAAGATGCACTTAAAAATAATAAATTAAATGAAGAGTTTGCATTTAAGCTTCATGAAACATATGGATTACCAATGGATTTTTTAAAAGATTTATCAGAAAAATCTAATATAAGATTAGATTGACAAAAAATAAAAGTTTTTGAAGACAATTTTAAAAAAATGTCTAAAAAAAATAAGACATCAACAGATGCAATGAATATTCAAGATTCTATTTTTGTTGGTTTAGGAGAAACAAATTTTGTTGGTCGTGAAAAGTATGAAACAATTAGTGAAGTAATCCGTGTGCAAGGAGATAAAGTAGTTTTTGACAAAACACCTTTTTATGCTACATCTGGAGGACAAGAATCAGATTTTGGATATGCTAATGATAAATTTGTTAGCTATGTAACTAAAAATTCTGAAAACACTTTTATTCATGAAATTAAAGATAATAATTTTAATGTAGGAGATAAAGTTAAGTTAAAAATCGATTTAAAAAGAAGACATAATTTAACAATAAATCATTCTGCTGCTCATTTATTATTTAGAGCAATAGAAATGACTTTGGATAAACAAATTGAACAATTAGGATCTAAAATTGAAGAAAATTTTTTAAGATTTGATTTTCCATTGCATCACAAAATGGATGAAGAAGAATTAAATAAAGTAGAAATTTTAGTAAATAAATGAATAAATGCTGCAACACAATCAACAACTACTATCACTGATGAAACAACCGCTAAAAAAATGGCAACTTCAAGGGTTGAAGGTCATAATTATGGTGAAAAAGTAAGAGTTGTTAAATTAAATGATGATGTTATTGACTTATGTGCTGGAACACATGTTAAAAATACTAAAGAAATAGAAGAGTTAAAACTTATTAAGTTTGAGACAAAAGGTTCAGGTGTTTATAGGATAGAAGCTATTGCTGGTAAAGAGTCAATTCAAAGAGTTTTTAGCAAAATTAATTCTGATATGAAAGAAGAGATTATAAATCCTTTAATAAATAAAGTTAAGAATATTAATGGAAAATTAAAAGAAATTAATCTTAAACAAGAAATAAATTTTGACAATGAAATTAATAACTTAGATATTAAAAATTCTAATTTTAAAAATCAAGTTAAAGTATTAACAAATGATATTCGTGAAACAATTTTAAATACTAATAAGAATATAAATAAGGAGCTTATCAATTTATTTAATGAAAAATTAAATAGCGAAATTATTTTTATCGAAGAATTTAAAACTTTTGATATTCAAGAATTAACTAAGCCTATGCTTAATGTAATTAA
>Ga0105354_1002882_pt1 | contig 10129 bp, 4 predicted proteins | sample GOMGulsemesocosm_FD_83658 | JGI IMG/M metagenome (GOLD analysis project Ga0105354, IMG submission 83658) | Methane-oxidizing microbial communities from mesocosms in the Gulf of Mexico - GOM9B Gulf of Mexico | ecosystem: Environmental > Aquatic > Marine > Cold seeps | place: USA: Gulf of America...
AAGCTCATAAATATATTTATGCAATTACTAAAATTTATTTAGATGAAGTGCTTGACGTTGAATTATTCAGGAAGTATTTGACAAAAATCACGCATAACAAAAAGAGTGGGAATTTTGAATTTATTACATACGCAATTGAAATATAAATGCAGTTACAAGCAGGTTACATATTAGAAGGAGTTAGGGATAAGCTTAAATTTCATATCCAAGAGGATAAGAAAAACGAAAATATATTAGAAAATAAAATTGATGGTTTACTTAATTCATTAGTTACATTTGACTGTTTTTCAAAAATTGATTTAACTTTTAAAAATGGTGAAGTTAATGGATTATTGGCTGTTGCACATAACATAATAACACGTGGTAAGCCAACAACAACTAGTCCCCTTGTGGAACATTATTATTCAGATATTAATCCAAATTACGCACAAAATTTTGAGAAAAATTATGTAGTCAAATATGATTTGAATGATAATGTAACACTGAATAATCTATTTCAAGCCTTACACCCTATTGACACTAGATATTCTGATAGACATAAACATTTAGATTTAAGTCAAACAGATAGCTCATTCGAAAATTCATTTTTACAAGAGTATATTCCTGAAGAACATAAGGAATTAGCTTTTATATTTCAGAAACAGCGTGCAAGAAATACACTAGGAGCAGATGATAAGAATATAGGTAGAGTAGATTTTTCTTTTGACATTCCTTATTTTAACACGGCAATTCAATCAAATAGATTTAACCAGGAAGTAAATGTTAAAAATCGTAAAAGATACATTCTAGAAATTGATGGTAAAAAATACCATAGAAAGGTAATTGATGATCAAAAAGATTTTACGATAGCAGACTTAAAGAATAATGCTTTACATATTAGAGAAGACGAACTTTATAATGATATAGATACAGCAATCAATACAATTTCGAAAGAAGAATATGTAAAGATTATAAAAACCAACTTTAATAGCAATATCTTCAATCCTTTTTATGATTTAGTTTTAAGCCCAATTGGTATTGGACGCCTACAGAAAGTCATTTTACTATATTTATTTTCAAGAGATGAAGTACCTTCCACAGTTAAAATTGCAGTTTTAGAAAGAGACCTATCGTTCTCCAAAATAGCCATTGATGATTTGAACGAATTACTCACTCATTTATACGAACTTAGTGGAACTTCAAACCTTCCTCCTAATTTTGAACTAACCGTATATCAACATGACTGTAATGATATTAAAACAAAAGAATTTGACCTAGTCATAGACATCTCATTACTATCTAGAACTTCAACAATTAATTATAATTTTAAACCTGAAGGCGACAATCTGATGACAATTAGAAATTGTCATTTTGTTGAAACAAACACAACGAATAGTTTAATTTCTGCTCCATCAATTATTTATAAAGACTTAGTAATCCCAACGGGGAATGAGCAATTTGAGGATATTACTGAAAATAAAACAACTTTAGAGTATTTTCTTAAGTTAATATTTCGCAAAAAAACGTTCAGGCCTGGACAATTACCTATAATTCATAGAGCACTAAAATTAAAAAGTGTAATAGGGCTTTTACCAACAGGTGGTGGTAAATCTATTACATTTCAACTTGCAGCCCTTTTACAACCTGGAATTACCGTAGTAATTGACCCAATTAGATCATTAATGCAAGACCAATATGGTACTTTAGTAGATCAAGGAATAGATCGTTCTGCATTTATTAATTCATCAATTAATGCAGCCGAAAAGCGTTATTATATGGACGAATTTTCAAAAGGTAATATTCAATTACTATTTGTTTCGCCAGAAAGATTTGTCATTGATAATTTTAGAAATACGCTAATAAAAACGCATAAGGACAATCATAACTTCTCTTATGGAGTAATTGATGAAGTGCACTGTGTTAGTGAATGGGGACACGACTTTAGAACGGCATATTTAGATATTGGTAAAAACTTAAAAGAATATACTAAAACCTTAACAGGAAAGAATCTACCCATTTTAGGGTTAACAGCAACTGCATCCTATGATGTTTTAGCTGATATAGAACGAGAACTTGAGATTGATGAGAGTGATGGAGATGCCTTGGTACGTTACGAAAATACTGTAAGAGATGAAGTAAACTATAGAATTTTAGAAACACCTATTGATGATGAATTACTAGAACTTAATGATGAAAAATCACTGTTAGCCCATATTGGAAAAGAAAAACAAAACGTATTAACAAAGTTATTTGAAAATCAGATAACAGATTTAGAAATTATAAATACAGAATCCTTTATTAAGGAAAATTTACATCAATCTTACGATAATTTTCTTCCTGATTCCGTTAAAAATAAATTACTATCTGATCGAAATGACGAAAGAAGAAAACAAGTATATTATCAGAAGCAAACAAAAATTGTTTCATTAAAAAAAGATGACTTATATGCCGAAAATGCCACTTCAGTAATATTTTGCCCGCATAAAAAAGGCGAACTTGGTGTATTTAACGTTAGAAAAAGTTTAAACGAAAAATATTACTTGGAAGACATTGGATATTTTGTTGGTGGTGATAATGACAAGGAAGATAAGGAGTCATTTGGATATTTAGAAAAATTCAAACGTAACGAAACCCGAATAATGGTTGCAACCAAAGCTTTTGGAATGGGGATAGACAAAGAGAATGTTAGAAATACTTATCATATAAATTTCCCACAATCTATTGAGTCTTTTGTTCAGGAGGCAGGAAGAGCTGGTCGTGATAGAAAAATGTCATTATCAACAATACTATTTAATAAGGATATATATAATGTAAATAGCAGAACTACAGGAGTTGAAACTGATATTTGGATTGATAAATCTGTATTGGAATTCTTCCATAAGCTCTCCTTTAAAGGAAAGGTAAAAGAAATGCAAACCATTTATGAATTAAGAACAAAAATTGCGTTTCCCAAAATAAAACATTTTGAATTAATTCAAAAATCCTTAAACGAACAAATTTCTGATTTAACAATTAAATTAGCTATAGGGGGAATAAATAATAGATACCTCTATGTTAAAAATCATGATACTGGTTCAGAAATTGGAACAATTGATTTACAAAATAGTCGTTATTATGAATCAAATAATTTTAAACCGTATGATTTACAGCATAAGATTTTAAAATTTGTCCTTGAACAAGTCAAAGGCTTAAACCTAACTGACTTACAAAATAGAGTTAATGCGCTAAATAAACCGATTGGAACTGAAGGTACCGTAGGTATTGAGCATAGATTGAAAAAAATGAAATTAAATGAAGAAGCAACGATAGATGTCTCTTTTAATAATCATTTACTTAGTGAAAAGAAAGATTATGATTTCTTAATAAATCAACAACACTTATATAATTTTTTAGGTTGTGAAGACATTAAATCATTGAAGCATAGTAAAATACACCATGTCGAAAACAAATTTAAACAAGCGATAGAACATAATTTACCTTTTAACGATTTTATTGAAACACTAGAATTTGTTGATATTAAAACCCAAATTGACACACATAATGTTGAAAGAAAATTTTATTCTCCACGAAATCAAGCAGATACTTCAAAAGCTGTTTATCGATTAATTTCATTGGGAATTGTTGAAACTTACACAATAGATTATGCCAACAAGTTATACCGTCTTAAATTACGCAAGCGAGAAGACGGATACTTCTTTGATAAGCTTTATCATATTTTTAAAAAATACTCTTCAAAAGTAGCAGCCAAAACTCAAATAAACAAAATTAAAGAAGACTTTTACTCATCTCAAAAAAATGAAACGGAAATAAGTAGAAGCCTAAATGAACTGATCGATTTTGTTTATGACAAAATAGCAAAAAAAAGAAAAAGAGCAATTGATGACATGATTCATTTATGTGAATATGCACTTCAAGAAGAATCATTAATAGAACAAAATAAACGCGTAAAAGAGCATATTTATTATTATTTCAATGCTAAATATTCTAGAAAAGATAACAAAGCATTAATAAATCAAAATTCTTCAATAATAGAAATAGAAGCTTCACTCATTAATGAGAAAATAGATACAACACAACAAAAAATTGACACTATTAAAAAATATGTTAACCTCTTAGATGAAGACACAACTGCTAGTTTTAAAAATAATTTAAAACACCTCAGGGGAGCATGTATGAGGGTATTAAGAACGTATCCAGATGAAGCAACTTATAAAATATTAAAATCATCTAGTCTTTTTATTTTAAGTGAAGTATCTCCTTACTTAGTAGAAGAAGCTACGCGAGAAATGATAAGTGGATTTATACATTGGAAAAAGGATGATATAACCTTTGATGCTTCACTATTCATGAATTGGATGAAAGATTATTTACTTAAAAAATGCAATAACGAGATTATAAATGATGCTTTTGACAAAATTAAAGAAGATTTTTTAATGGAATATTATACAGATTGGACTGCTAATTTTAGCGATAAATTTTTAGATTAAAATTATGGAAACAGAAAAAATAACAGCACTCGATAGACTTCATCAAGAATTAAATAAGCTTGAACCGGCAATAAAACATATTGAAAAAACTGTCGAGCTTACAAACATAATAAAAGAGATTCCAAATAAACACTTGGCATTTATTAATGAACAAAAACATATAGAGCTTTCTTTCAAGGAATCTTTAAAAGATTTAGCCTCAAAGGAATTCAATGAAGTTTCCACTCATATAAGTGGCGAATCAAATAAGTTAAAATCACTTTTAATTGAAATTGATTCGGAGAATAAGAAACTTAAAGAACATATTAATAAACTGGATGGAGCAGTACAACAAATTGATGACTATGATTTTCCTTTAAGACTTAAAAGTATAGAGGGTGATCTCTCTACTATGGCATCTGGATTTAATAATGTACAAGGAAGTCTTAATAATATACAATCTGACATTTCAAGGTTAGATAGAAATGAAGCAGAACATTTTAACGCTTTAAAAGAGATTAATTCATTACAAAATCAAAAAGTAGAAAATTTAACTAAATCGACTGAAACTAATTTTGAATTACTTAATTCTAAACTAGATAAATCATCAAAAATTAACATAATACAACTTGTTAGTATAGCTATATTAACCATAATGGTTATTCTACTTTTAGTAAAATAGAAATACTTTAATATAACTATGGAACAAATAACTAAAACTCATATTTTAGAAGCTATTAAAGAAATTGACAGAGACGGTATTCGTAAAGGTCGTAGTTCTTCAACTTATGAATTAATTCATAATGGAAATTCTTATCCACCCAAATTAGTAATTAGTATTGCTAATCGTTTTGCTACTGGAGAAGAACTAGATCCTAAAACCTTTAAAGGAGGTGAAGATACACCTGCTTTTAATTTATTAGAAGAACTTGGGTTTAAAGTTAAGTTAAAATCAGATCCAATACTACAATTAATTACCAATTACAAAAAACACATCTCTCAATCAAAATTAGAGGACGAAAAATACAAATGGGAATTAATTAAGGAGTATAAGGGGCAACCTAATGTTAATTCAGAAAATTTTACAACCGAAATTGAAAGTCTAAAACTGAAAAACTTAACCTACCAAATGGCTGTACCAGTCATTAAGCATTTGGCTAAAGTAGATTCAGAACACTTAAGAGGTTTATTTAGTAATTTATTTGATGAATCAATTGATTTAAATGCAAGAATTTTAAGTTTTAAAACTAAAACTTCTGAATTCTATAAGGAGTTAGAACCAACGTTGACAAGTCATCAAGACGAACGCACAATGGCTACCTACTTAACATTACATAATCCAGAGAAATATACGTTTTATACTAATACTTTATACAAAGGATATTGTGATTTGGTTGGACTAAAGTCTGCCAAAACAAATGAATGTTATTCACACTACCTTCAATTAATTAACACATTTGTTAAAGACTATATTGAAAAAGATTTAGAATTGATTGAACTAGTTAAAGAATTTATACCTGACTATTATGATGGAGAAAATCACCTCTTATTAGCGCAGGATATACTTTACAATGTTTTTAGTAAAAGTACTACTAAGAATGGACTCAATGATGAAGAAACACATATCGTAAAAATATTTAAACGTGTTGGACTTGAAAACATGACTGATTTTCACGAACTGGTTAAAGAAATCGTTGATAACATTACTCTTAAACAAGGAAATAATAAAGCCGTTTTCACATTAACTAAAGACAATCGAATTGGGTTAATTATTGGACAACGATACAGTCTTGTATTAGAGGCTGATAAAAAACAAACCACCTACCACTATATAGATAAAGTGAATGGAACAGATTCTGATTGGTTCAATTCTTCAACAAACTGGGCAGATGTCATAAACTCTAAATCTAACATTATTACTTCTACACAAAAAGAGTTTGAATTAGTAAAAACAAAGTCAGGATTTAGAAGAAGTCACTCAGAATCCTTAGAAAAAACATTTTTTGATGATGAGTACAAACAGTATTTATTTGAAAAAGCATTTGGAAATGAAGATGATATGATTTGGGTAAAAGGAAAAATTGAATTTGGAAAAGACAATTTTTATAAATATAACTATTGGAATAAAGACTTTCAAAAGACGTTTAATTTGCCAAAAGAAGTAACCAAAATTAAGCTTAAATATAAGGGAGAGCTTTATGAAAACATAACTGTTGTAAGAAGTGGTCATATTAATTTTTTACAACCTGAAAAGAGAAGATTTTTGTCTCATGATTATATAGAAGCTTTAGCTCAAAATGAATTAATTGAAATTGAAATTGGATATCCCAAAAATTTTATGAATAACACTCAAGACAGTCCTGAATTCTTTAATAATTATCTAGCCTACTTATTAAACATTGTTAATCAAACATCTAAATCTGCAAACTTTAATAAAAATACTGCTAAACATTTAATAACAAAAAAATGGACTCAGATATATAGTTCAAACTTTCCTTCAAAAAAATTAACAGATGAAGAGCTTGAAAATTTAGATTCCTTGTTAAATGAAAATTACCAAAAACGTTTTACAGGCAAAACTTTAATGGGAAATTATATCAAATATTTAAAAGGTTTACAAAATGTTATGACTCCTACAAACGAAATTCTTTACGGACCTCCAGGAACGGGTAAAACGTATAAATTGAAATCGGAATACTTTCCAAAATACACGTCAAAGGAAACGAGTATCACAAAAGAAAAACACTTAGAAAACGTTGTGAGTAGTTGTTCATGGTGGCAAGTCATAGGTGTAGCCTTATTAGAATTAGGAAAAGCTAAAGTTTCAGATATATTTGACCATTCTTGGGTACGTGAAAAGGCAAGGTTGTCCAATTCAAAAACAGTAAGACCAACACTTTGGGGACAGTTACAAAGTCATACTATTGAAGGGTGTGAGTATGTCAATGTTAAAAAAAGAATGGACCCCTTAATTTTTAATAAAACAGAAGATTCGTATTGGGAAATATTAAAAGAAAATGTAGAGGAACAAGTTCCTGAATTAGTTGATTTATTAAAATCAGTTAATGAATTTATTCCTAATCCAGATAAAGAAATTAAACGCTATAAATTCGTAACATTTCATCAAAGTTATGGCTATGAAGAGTTTATTGAAGGAATAAAACCTGTCATGGATAATGACAGTGGAGATAGTTCTGAAATAGGGTATAAAATAGTACCTGGTATATTTAAAGAATTATGTACACAGGCAGAACGTGACCCAGAAAATAAATATGCAATTTTTATTGATGAAATTAATAGAGGAAACGTGTCTGCCATATTTGGTGAGCTGATTACCCTTATTGAGTTGGATAAACGTAAAGACGGTGCTAACCCAATGAGCGTTGATCTCCCCTACTCTAACACTAATTTCACCGTACCAAGTAATATTGATATTTATGGTACTATGAATACAGCTGACAGAAGTGTTGAAGCTTTAGACACCGCATTGAGAAGACGTTTCACATTTAAAGAAATGTTACCTGATATTACCGTTTTAAAAAATGTAAAAGTCGGTAAGCTGTCTATGGCTGATATTCTGTCAACAATTAATGAACGTATTGAAATGTTAATTGACAGAGACCATACCATTGGTCACTCCTATTTCATTGGGGTTAACAATAAAGAGAAATTATTGGGTGCTTTTAAAGATAAAATAATTCCATTATTACAAGAATACTTTTATGGTGATTATGGTAAAATTGGATTGGTTTTAGGCAACGGATTTGCAGAGAAAATAAAAGGAACTGATGTTAGTTTTGCTGAGTTCAAAGGCTATGAAGACGCTAGTAGTTTAAAGCAAGATAGTTTTGTTTTAAAACCATTGGAATTAGATACTATAATTGAAGCAATACAAGCTATTTAATTCTCATATAAGTTAGAATGAGAAAACCAATACAAAGATATGAATATGGTCATTTATTAATAAATGAAGAAGGCTTTACTAAAGGTCATTGGGAAGCCTTTGTCAAGTTAAATACAATTCATGAAGGTAAATACTTTGAAGTACTTCATAATGGGCTAAGATTTAAACAATATGTTGGTGTCATACAAGTGGATGATATTTTGGTAGAAATATTACCAAAAGCAGACAAGGATGAAGATGATGATCCAAAATGGCAAGGCGTATTATTGAGTATGCTTCAAGCATGCGGTCATTTAAAAGCTGACAGTCATGATAGTGCAAACGTTAGTCGTCAAAACTTAAATTTATTGGAAGTCTATTTTGAAATCTACTTAAGAGAACTTGAAAAATTACAACGAATAGGCTTAATTAAGCAATACAGAAAACACACCGGAAACGTAAAAGCATTAAAAGGAAAATTAGAGTTTTCAGGAAATATCCGTCATAATTTAGTACATAAAGAACGTTTTTATACGACACATCAAGTGTATGATGTAGACCATCAATTACATCAAGTATTAAATACAGCGCTTACCATAGTTAGTCGTTTCACTAAAGGTACACGTTTAAGTAATTTAGGCAGTAGAGTTGACTTGAGTTTTCCAGAGGTGTCAAAACTGACAGTCACTCCTACTCTATTAGACAAATTAAAACTTAATAGAAAGTCTGCACATTACAGTTATGCTTTAGAATTAGCCCGATTAATTATTTTAAATTACTCACCTGATATCAAGAGTGGAAAAGAAAAAATGTTGTCCCTCTTATTTGATATGAACGTACTTTGGGAAGAGTATGTTTTAGTGAAATTACGAGACTGGAATGACAAAAATGATTTGGGATATACCATTCATGGTCAAGACAGCACAACCTTTATTGGAAATCATACGTTAAGACCAGACATTGTTCTTGAAAAAGATAATGTAACGTTTGTTATTGATACCAAATGGAAACGACCTGGTCATTCAGCTTCCGTTCAAGATTTAAGGCAAATGTATACGTATTGTCGCTTTTGGAACGCAAAAAAAGCTATGCTTCTTTACCCTGGAGAAAAGACAAAAAGCACAACCTTTAAAACTTTTGATACTGACGACTACCATTCTGTTATTGAAAACCGAATAGTTCCAGTTGACCATCAGTGTAGGTTAGGGTTTGTTTCTGTTTTAGGAGTTGATGGTGTTAGCTTGAGTGATTTTATTGGTGAAGATGTTTTTGAGTTGCTTTTGGAAAAAACACAAAAACTATACAATTGACAAACAACGTATTACACAAATAATCATCAAAAATAAATGCAATCTTTAAAAAGTACAATTTATCATTAAATACCCAACATTTAATAGGTGTCCGTGCACTTTTAAGAATATCTGATTATATTAGTAAAATGAAAAGAATACTGTTTTTTATTATCACACTCCTTCCCTTAGTAACATTTTCACAAGTAACTGCTAATGGACAAATTTCTGCGGGCGATTCAGTTCAAATTAACATCAGTTCAGTAACTCCAATAGAGTTTCCTATAATTGAAGTTTTGTTTAGAGCTGAGAACTTAAAAAAGTACCCATATTGGGGACTAGAGAAAACTGACATCAAAGTACTAGAAAAAAATATTAATTGCGAAGTTATTAGCTTACGTCATTTTTCAGAACGCGAGCCTATAAATATTTCAATTGTAATTGATCACTCAGGTTCAATGTTTGGCAGTTTTATTGATTATCTTACTTATTATGATAACGACACTAATAAA
>Ga0105354_1002886_pt1 | contig 10124 bp, 9 predicted proteins | sample GOMGulsemesocosm_FD_83658 | JGI IMG/M metagenome (GOLD analysis project Ga0105354, IMG submission 83658) | Methane-oxidizing microbial communities from mesocosms in the Gulf of Mexico - GOM9B Gulf of Mexico | ecosystem: Environmental > Aquatic > Marine > Cold seeps | place: USA: Gulf of America...
TAACTCGAGTTCTGCCACCGCCACCTAGCTCTCTTTGCCAAGCATCTTCAACAAATACAGCTTTGCCATCAGCTTGCTCTATACCTTGGCATATACGGTCTTGTAATCCTAAGAAGTATTCTTTCACTTTTTCTAAACTAACGTTCTGCATATTGTCCTCGATTAACTTCTGATGACCGCACCAGTCATTCCATCTTTTATTTGACTTGGTTTGTTGCCAAGGCCTAATTCACCTTGTACATAGAATAAGTTTTTATTGATAAAAACCTGCTTGGCTTCATCAATACCTTTTACTGGCTCACAACCTGCAAGATTTGCACTAGTCGAAACTAAAGGTTTGCCAAACTCAGAGCACAAAGCCTTAACATCAGCATGGTTTGTCACTCTTACTGCAATGCTATCAAATTTACCTGTTAGCCACTTTGGCGCTTTATCTGAAGCAGGTAAAATCCAAGTCACTGCACCTGGCCACGACGAGAATATTTCAGGTCTTTTGTCCATTGGTATTTTGTTATCATCGATGTAAGGTAATAACTGACTATAGTTATCAGCAATTAAAATAAGGCCTTTATCAACTGAACGCTGTTTAATTGCCAATAAATCCATCACGGCCTGCTCATTATCAGGATCACAGCCTAAACCAAACACAGCTTCAGTTGGATAAAAAATAACAAAGCCTTGGTTTAAGGCTGTTATTGCATTCAATTCATTATTAGTTTCTGTCACGATTTTATAACTCTTAAAATTAATCAGTTTGTTTATAACCGCATGATTTTTGCGGACACTGTAACTTTTTACCTGATGCCGTCGATTTTTCAATTAATACCGACCAGCCACATTGCGGACAAGCTTGATCAACAGGTAATTGATTTAATATATAGCTACAATCAGGATAAGCATTACATGAATAAAAAGTGCGACCTGATTTATTACTCCGCTTTACTAATTCTCCGGCACTACACTTTGGGCATTGAGGAAGCTTATCTTCAGCAGACTCATCATTATCATGCGCAATATAGTGACAGCTAGGAAAACCAGTACAGCCAATAAACATACCATAACGGCCATTTTTAACCGCCAGTACTTCGCTACATAAAGGGCAATGAGAGCCATCGAGTACTTTGACTTGCTCAACATCATGTTCAATCAAAGACTTTGTATATTCACAATTAGGGTAACTAGCACAACCTACAAATGGCCCACTTTTACTATGACGAATAACAAGTTCAGATCCGCACTCAGGGCATACACCAAACTCTTTTTCTAGAGCATGTTCATGTGCACTAAAAAGATCATTGTCTATTTTTGTCATAACAATGCCTGCAAAGATAATTAATATAAGGATTATACCTAACAAGGCAAAAAAATACCCTGAAACAATCAGGGTATTATTTATAAAAAGCCTATTTCATCTTTTGTTTATATTAAAAAACATAAATAGTTAATTAAAGTTTAAAAATAGATAAGCTATTACAGCTAATGTACTTGCCCTCGGCGCTCATCAAAAATCAAATCTTCCATCTGAGCATAGGCGCCCTCTTGCCCTGGCACATTAAATAACACCATTAAAACAACCCATTTTAAGTCATCTAAACTGATCTGCTCTTTATCTAAATCAAATATACGATCTATCACCATTTCTCGTGTGATAGGGTTAATTAGAGATACTTGCTCTAAAAACATTAAAAAACTTCTACAGGTAATATCGAGCTTGTCACACTCTGAATCCGTAAAAATTCTTGTTGAATGTGATGGTGAGCGATTTAAATATGGAAATTCATCGCTATTTTGTAAGTCAGCTAATTGCTCTAACCAATCAAGCGCTTTATATATTTCTGAACTATGAAACCCAGCTCGTTTAAGCTCTTCAGTCAATTCATTCTCTTCAACAAATATGGCTGATTCACTATGAATATAATTCTCAAATAAATACATGAGGATATCGAACATTTTAACACCTCCTTAGCTTAATGTAGCCGTCTATAACACGCTCTATTTTATCTTCTAATTCAAGATCTAATAAACGAGGTAATATTTGTTCTATTGGTAACTGAACCCTTTGTGCGATAACATCGACTGGAGTCACCTCAAATCCAAGCTGCTCTAATATTGGATCATCTTCCTTATTTTTTTCCTGCTCTCTATTAGTATATAGACAACTTTTTGGAAAAATGCTCACCTCTTCTAATATATCGTCCACATTCTCAATTAATTTAGCGCCCTGCTTTATCAAAAAATGACAGCCTTGTGAAACAGTACTGTGTATTGAACCTGGAACAGCAAATACTTCTCTATTTTGCTCTAATGCGTATTTAGTTGTGATTAATGAGCCGCTTTTAATTTCAGCCTCAACGACTACAACACCTAAAGATAAACCAGAAATAATACGATTTCGCCTTGGAAAATTACTAGCGTGTGGTTTTGTACCAGGTAAAAACTCGCTCACCAATAATCCTGACTGCTTTATTTTTTCAAATAAAACGCCATGCCTTTTAGGGTAAATCACATCAATACCAGTACCTAGCACAGCGATAGTACGTCCATTAGAAGCTAAAGCACCTTTATGGGCAGCTCCATCAACTCCTAATGCCAAACCAGAAGTAACAGTTACACCATTTTCAACTAATTCATAAGCAAACTCTGAAGCAGTCGTTAATCCATTAGGAGTTGCACTGCGACTCCCTACCATTGCAATTTGTGGCGTTGATAATAAATCGATCTGGCCTTTGCAGAATAATAAAAGTGGCGGACTTGATATCTGTTTTAATAATTCAGGATATTGGTTATCAAAGTAACAAAGCACATCTATATTTTGATCAGATATATGCGTGATTATTTGATTGATATAAGGCCAGTCAGTAGTTATTAGGTTTTTTGATACTTTTGCGGTTAAACCAAGCTCTAATAGTTGGTTATATGATTTTGAGGTTAACTGAGATAATTGAATGTTTTTTTGTAAACGAATTAAAGCTGCAACTCCAAGCCCTTTGCATAAATAAAAAGCGAGCCAATTACCAAGCTCGCTTTTTTTAATACTTTCCATGCTCCCTCCTTAGAGCCTGTCACTATTACTCTACGCTAACAGCATCTCCTACTCTGATAGGCTGTAACGTACCTGTGACTAAGGCGTAACTTAAATTGTTATAAACCTTAAATACCATTAACTCACCAACTTTCTCTTTTGGCATTTTCCAAACCGTACTGTCCGCGTTAGCTTCACTACCAAATAACTCACCTGCAGACGCGGCTATTTTTTCAAAACGAGATGAGTCTTCTAAATATTTAGGGCCATCGCTTCCATCTACAACTGTAGGCGATTGACGACGAATATCAAAAATATGCCCCGGTTTTATTTCATCATCAGTACCAAGGTCAATAACAACCACATCTAGTTTACTAAACTCTCTTAGTTTAGTTGTTGAAGCAATAATAGAACCATCAACGTCTTTTTCTGGCTTAGTCAAATTAAAGAAAGCAGGTAAAGATTGACCTTCCATTGCCGGCATTAAAAAGTCACCTGCATGGATTTCACGCTTTGAATTTTTTACACGTACCGATGCCGGCACACCATTATCAATATCACCATTTCTAAATGCGCGAGCAGTGCCCACTAAAATAGCTTCATGCGCAAGAGGCTCACCCGTCTCAGGATCGATATAAGCTTCGCCTTTACGGTAAATACCATAATATTTACTACGTTCTAAATTACCTTTCACATATAAAATATGACCAGAAATTAAATTTTTAGCACTTGTATTACCACCCAAAACATATGGCTTTGTTGCCATGGTTTCTTCATCCATCGCTTGTTCATAGGTTAAATAAGGTCGAATAAGCTCAAGCGGTAAAGTGGGAATAGCACCATCTTTTTTCATGGTTTTACGACCATGGGGAGATAATTTTTTATATTTTTGGTTCATAACCAGCATAGGCTGACCATCAGCATCATAAACTAATGAAAGCGTATCACCTGGATAAATTAAATGCGGATTATCAATTTGTGGATTAAATCGCCATAGCTTAGGCCACAACCAAGGTTGTTCTAAATAAATGGCAGAAATATCCCAAAGCGTATCGCCTTTTTTAACTACATACTGCTCAGGCGCGTTATTTTTGACTTTCAAAATATCTGCGATCGCTGGAAAAGCTATCGACAATGAAAGCGCTATAGCTGCAATTTTTTTAATCATAAAAGCTTCCTTTGGTCTTTTCTTTTATTATTATTGACCTAAACCTGTAAAAAATGAACACGAATGGCTAAAATACAAACATTAGCATAATCTAGTGTTTTAAGCACAGCTTTAAAAGGTAAATATGGCAATTTTAGAAGTATTACGTTTCCCCGATGAACGTCTTCGCACTATCGCAAAGAAAGTAACACAAGTCGATGATTCAATAAGAAAGATTGTTGATGACATGTTTGACACTATGTACGAAGAAAACGGTGTTGGTTTAGCTGCTACCCAAGTTAATATCCACCAGCGCATAGTTGTTATGGATGTTTCTGAAGATCGAGATGAAAGAATCGTTTTGATTAATCCAGAAATAATTAAACAATCAGGTAGTACAATCAGTGAAGAAGGTTGCTTATCTGTACCAGAAGCACATGCAAAAGTAGACAGAGCTGAATTTGTTACTGTTAAAGCATTAGATGCGCAAGGTGAAGAATTTGAAATGGATGCGGATGAGTTATTAGCTATTTGCATTCAACATGAATTAGATCACTTAGTAGGTAAATTATTTATTGATTATTTATCACCACTAAAGCGTCAGCGTATACGTAAAAAAATAGAAAAAGAAGCAAAGATAGCTGCTAAAGAAGCAGCCCAAAGCTAGAAAATCTAGCTACCCTATTTTAATGGCCACACAGTGTGGCCTTATATAATTATGCTTTGCATTTTTATAACCTAAGGAAATTTTAGTGACACAACCTTTACGCATTGTTTTTGCGGGCACACCTGATTTTGCAGCTCGCCATCTTCAAGCTCTAATAGATTCACAACATCAAGTTATCGCTGTATATAGTCAGCCTGATCGCCCTGCTGGACGAGGTAAAAAACTAAAAGCAAGTGAAGTTAAACAACTAGCTGTTGAAAATAATATTGACGTTTATCAACCTGAGTCATTAAAAGTTGAAAGTGAACAGCAAATATTAGCCGATTTAAACGCTGATATTATGGTTGTTGTTGCATATGGTTTAATTTTACCGCAAACCATTCTAGATACACCTCGCTTAGGTTGTATTAACGTGCATGGTTCTATTTTACCTCGCTGGCGCGGCGCTGCACCTATTCAAAGAGCAATATGGGCAGGCGATAAAGAGTCTGGTGTAACAATAATGCAAATGGACTTAGGTTTAGATACGGGTGATATGCTTGATATTACCACTTGTGAAATAACACCAGATGAAACAAGTGCGTCTTTATATACCAAGCTTGCGCAATTAGGCCCAAAAGCATTGATAGAAACACTATCTGAAATAGCAAATGGCACAGCTAAAGCCGTTATTCAAGATGAAGCCCAAGCTAATTATGCACATAAACTATCTAAACAAGAAGCTGATATAGATTGGACTATGGACGCTGATCAAATAGAGCGAAATATTCGTTCATTTAATCCTTGGCCGGTATGTTTCACCCAAATGTCAGGTAATACCGTTAAAATTTACCAAGCGAAAGTGGTTGAGTTAACTGGTGAGCCAGGCACAGTATTAGCAAGTGATAAAACAGGCATTACCATAGCAACAGGTCAAAATGCGATTAAAATAGAGCAGCTACAACCTCAAGGTAAAAAACCTATGTCCGCACAAGATTTTTTAAATGGTCGCGCTGATTGGGTCGAAATTAATAGTATTATTGGTAACAAAGGTGAAAACGAATGAGCGATGTAAGAGCTTTAGCAGCTGAAGTTATTTATCAAGTTATCATTGAAAAGCAATCTCTGAATCAAGCTTTACCAGCAGCTAGCACCAAAGTTGCAGTAAAAGACAAAGCTTTATTACAACAACTTTGCTATGGCGTTTTGCGCCATTATTCTAGTTTAGAGTTTTACTGTTCTAAATTATTAAGCAAGCCGTTAAAAGGCAAACAAAAAGTATTTGAGTTTTTACTTTATGTGGGTATTTATCAATTACAACATATGCGCACGCCACCACATGCCGCTGTTGCTGAAACTGTAAATGCATTAACAACATTAAATGCGACTGGCTTAAAAGGTTTAATTAATGCTGTTTTACGTAACTTTCAACGCAAACAAACAGAATTAGAAGCACAAGCACATGAGATTAATGCCTGTCGCTATAACCACCCAGGTTGGTTTATCAATCAAGTTAAAGCTGCATATCCAGAGCAATGGCAAGAAATTTTAGAAGCTAACCAACTACAAGCTCCAATGTGGTTACGTGTAAATCAAGCACAAAGCAGTACAGCTGAATATAGTGAAAAGCTAAACCAAGAAAATATAGATCATCAATTACAAGGTGATTTTGTTGATGCTATTTTATTAGATAAACCATGTGATGTATTTAGCCTACCAGAATTTGAAACCGGCGGCAGCTCAGTACAAGATGGTGCTGCGCAATTTGCAGCTAGATTATTAGATCCACAAGATGGTGACTATATACTTGATGCATGTGCAGCACCCGGTGGTAAAACATGTCATTTATTAGAGCTTGCTAAGGTAGAAGTTTTAGCCTTAGATGCTGATGCTAAAAGATTAGAGCGTGTTCAAGAGAACTTAACCCGCATAGGTTTAGAGGCAGAGTTAACCTGTGCTGATGCTTCCAAACCAGACGATTGGTTTGACGGTAAACAATTTGACCGTATTCTATTAGATGTGCCATGTTCAGCGACTGGTGTTATACGTCGTCATCCAGATATTAAATGGTTACGCAGATCTGATGACATCGAAAAGCTAGCAAAACTACAAGGGCAAATTTTACAAGAAATATGGCCTTTATTAAAACCAGGTGGTACTTTGCTCTATGCTACATGTTCGGTTTTACCTCAAGAAAACAAAAATCAAATTTTGAACTTCCTTGAACAGCAAGCTGATGCAGAACATGTTTCGATAAACTCTGATGATACTTTAACCTCTCCAGGATGGCAGTTATTGCCAGATCTAACTGATGGTTTTTATTATGCAAAGTTAACTAAAAAACACTCTTAATAAAAACAATAATATATTGGTAGATCATGAAAATTATCATTTTAGGCGCGGGTCAGGTTGGCGGTACTTTAGCTGAAAACTTGGTTGGTGAAAAAAACGAAATCACAGTTATAGATATTAACGGTGATAAACTTCACCAACTCCAAGATAAATACGACTTACAAGTTGTAACCGGACATAGCGCCCATCCTGATATTTTACGCCAAGCCGGAGCTGAAGACGCAGATATGATCATTGCGGTAACTAGCTCCGACGAAGTAAACATGATCGCCTGTCAAATTGCTTATAGTATTTTTAATACGCCAACAAAAATTGCGCGTATTCGTTCAGAGCAATATTTACGTTATAAAGAAAAGTTATTTCACAATCATGATTTACCTGTAGATCACTACATAGCACCAGAACAACTTGTTACTAAGTACATACGTCGTTTAATTGATTACCCCGGCGCACTACAAGTTTTACAATTTGCCGAAGGTAAATTATCTTTGGTTGCGGTAAAAGCCTACTACGGTGGTTTGCTAGTTGGTTATGCACTTTCAACATTAAAAGAGCATATCCCAAATGTTGAAACTCGTGTAGCGGCTATTTATCGTCAAGGTAGACCAATCAAACCTTTGGGTACCACAGTAATTGAAGCTGATGATGAAATATTTTTTATCGCAGCAACAAAACATATACGTGCCGTAATGAGTGAACTACAAAAACTGGAACAATCTTATAAAAAAATAATGATTGTTGGTGGTGGTAATATCGGCGCAGGACTTGCCCGCTCTTTAGAAAAGAGCCATACAGTTAAGCTTATTGAGCGTAACCCTGAACGTGCAACGCAATTATCTGAACAATTAGATAAAACGATTGTTTTTTGTGGTGATGCATCCGACCAAGAATTATTATCTGAAGAACATATAGAACAGGTTGATGTTTTTATTGCTGTAACCAATGATGATGAAGCTAATATCATGGCTGCTATGCTCGCAAAGCGTATGGGCGCACAAAAAACTATGGTATTAATTCAACGTAGTGCTTATGTTGATTTAGTACAAAGTGGTGAAATTGATATTGCCATCTCTCCACAACAAGCCACCATATCAGCACTGCTTACTCATGTACGCCGAGGCGATATTGTTAATGTATATTCATTGCGTAAAGGTGCCGCTGAAGCCATAGAAGCCGTTGCTCATGGTGACAAAAACACTTCAAAAGTAGTGGGTAAAGCCATTAGAGATATCAAGTTACCAGCTGGTACAACAATAGGTGCGATTGTAAGAAATGATGATGTACTGATTGCCCATGATAGTACTGTAATTGAATCAGGTGATCACGTGATTATGTTCTTGATCGATAAAAAGCATATCTATGTGGTAGAAAAACTATTCCAAGTAAGCGCTATATTTATATAATTATTTCAAAAAAGGTTAAAGATATTTAAATGAAAACCGCTGAAAGCCATCCATGGGTGCTTAAGTAAAATCATCCATGATTTTAACATTTAAACTTTTCTTTAACCTTATATTCTAACGCGAGTTAAAACTATCCACGCCAGAATGTGGGGGTAAACAGTACCAGTAAAGTAAATATCTCTAAACGCCCAAATACCATAGCTATTGTTAAGATCCATTTTGCAGTATCAGTAATATCACCAAAGTGTGAGGCAACATCGCCTAATCCTGGGCCTAAATTATTTAAACATGCTGCAGTCGCTGAAAACGCAGTGATATTGTCCATGCCCGTGCCCATTAACATCAGCATGATAATAACAAATACCAAAGCATAAGCTGAAAAGAATCCCCAAACAGCTTCTACAACTTTATCTGGTAATGCTTTGCGGCCAAGCTTTATTGAATATATCGCTCTAGGGTGCACCAAGCGATTTAACTCTCGTATACCTTGCAAGTACAATAGAAATACGCGAACAACCTTCATACCGCCACCCGTTGAGCCAGCACAGCCGCCAATAAAACTAGAGAAAATTAATAACATAGGTAAAAATATTGGCCAAGCAGAAAAATTATCAGTCGCAAAACCAGCAGTGGTACTTATTGATACAGCCTGAAATATCGCTTGATTTAAAGTTTCATCGCCGCTTTCAAAAATATTATGCGAAGATAATACCGCAAAACAAACCAAAATTAATGCGCCTTGAATAAACAAAAACACCTTCAACTCAGGAACTCTTATATAACTTCTTAAGCTTCTGTTCGCAACAACCGCATAATGTAATGAAAAGTTAACTGCAGCTATCAATAAAAAGAATACACATATCATGTTTATTAATGGGCTATTAAAGTGACCCATAGAAGCATCATAAGTAGAAAAGCCACCAATCGCGATTGTAGAGAAAGCATGACAAATCGCATCAAACCAGCCCATTCCCGCGCTCCAATAAGCTAAGGTACAGGCTAAAGTGAGTGATACATAAATATACCAAAGGTGCTTTGCCGTATCAGCAATACGCGGAGTCATTTTAGAATCTTTCACAGGACCCGGTGTTTCAGCCCTATAAAGCTGCATGCCACCAACACCTAACATAGGCAAAACAGCAACGGCTAATACAATGATCCCCATACCACCTAACCATTGTAACTGCTGACGGTAATATAATACTGATTTAGGTAGAAACTCAATTCCAGTTAAAACAGTTGCGCCCGTAGTTGTTAAACCAGAGAAGGATTCAAATACCGCATCAGCTAATGATAAGTTTGGCTCTTCAAGAAATATTAAAGGCAGAGAACCAAACGCACCTAATACCAACCAAAATAAAACAACAATTAAAAACCCTTCTCGGGCTTTTAAGTCTGCTTTTTCACTTCGGTTTGGATACCAAGTAGATAATCCAATAATGACACTAAATACAAAGGCGAGAACAAATGGAAAACCACCGCCATCTTTATAAATTAAAGAGACAAGTGCGGGAGGGATCATAGTGACACTAAAAATTGCAACTAATAACCCGA
>Ga0105354_1002887_pt1 | contig 10123 bp, 8 predicted proteins | sample GOMGulsemesocosm_FD_83658 | JGI IMG/M metagenome (GOLD analysis project Ga0105354, IMG submission 83658) | Methane-oxidizing microbial communities from mesocosms in the Gulf of Mexico - GOM9B Gulf of Mexico | ecosystem: Environmental > Aquatic > Marine > Cold seeps | place: USA: Gulf of America...
AAGATAAAATCATTAGTAAATGCTTATAAAATTGAAGCGATAGCTATTGGTAACGGAACTGCATCAAGAGAAACAGAGGCGTTTGTAAAAAAACTATATTTAGATAAGGAGGTACAAGTGTTTGTGGTAAATGAAGCTGGGGCATCCATATACTCTGCGTCAAAAATTGCTCGGGATGAATTTCCTAATTATGATGTTACGGTTCGAGGGGCAGTATCTATTGGTAGGCGATTGGCTGACCCTTTGGCAGAACTAGTGAAAATAGATCCTAAATCGATAGGTGTTGGGCAATACCAGCATGATGTAGATCAGACAAAATTGAAAAAGGAGTTGGATACTGTTGTAATGAGTTGTGTAAATAATATTGGTGTAAATGTAAATACAGCAAGTGCGCCGCTATTGAGTTATGTGTCAGGAATCGGGGCAATTATTGCTGAAAATATTGTAAAGTATCGAACAGAAAATGGAAGCATACAATCACGTGCGGAATTGAAAAAAGTCCCTCGTTTAGGTGCTAAGGCTTTTGAGCAGGCTGCTGGATTTATGCGTATTCATGATAGTAAACATCCTTTAGATAACTCGGCTGTGCATCCAGAACGCTATAAGCTAGTAGAACAAATGGCGAAAGATTTAAAAGTGAAACTTTCTGATTTAATAGGAGATAAACAATTAATTTTAAAAATATCGCTTGATAAATATTCCACTCAAGAAATTGGGATGCCTACACTAAAAGATATTATTCAAGAATTGGAAAAACCAGGTTTAGATCCTAGAAAATTAGCTAAAGTATTTGAGTTTTCAGCAGATTTGCAAAAAATAGAAGACGTTAAGGTTGGTATGCGAGTTCCAGGAATTATCAATAACATTACTAATTTTGGTTGCTTTGTTGATATTGGAATCAAGCAAAGTGGTTTAGTACATATTTCTAAGTTGGCAGCTAAATTTATATCAGATCCCAATGAAGTAGTACAGCTCAATCAGCACGTAAGTGTAAAAGTGATTGAAGTTGATGTGAAAAGAGGCAGGATACAGTTAAGTATGGTGGATTAATTTTAAGTTGCTGATTTAAAACATGTCGCTTAAATAGTATAATAATCGTATTCCATTTCCAAATTAATAAATTGACTAATAGGAAAACTCCATTAAAAAAGGGTGGCGATGATGAATGGTATCTAATTGTCAAAAGTGGTTGGATCTGGTATGTAAAGAAAAATATCTCCTGAATTACTAGTGAGTAACCACTACTTGTAAATTATAACAAAGGGAGATCAATATTGGCTTTTTTTTAGGGGATAAAGGGTTGTAAAAATCATAATAAAAAAATGAAGTTATTTTTACTAAGTAACTTCATTTTTTTATTTTTAGTAATTGAAGACAATACATCGTAGCTCCACTTAAATACAATGTATACATTGACAAAATAATGTCAAAAATAATAGGTACTTCAGCCTTACGGGGAGTTATAGGTAGTTTTTAGGTTAATGAATTGAAGTTCAATCTTTTGACATAGTACATATCTATCTTTATTTACTACAATATTACCTAAAAGCTAATCAAACTCAGGTTAAAATTTAATTCTTGAACAATATTTTGTAAAATTGGATTCAATAATTAATTATTAGAAGCTAATATTAAGGCTCCCTTCAAACTAACGGTCGTGTATTTTTAGTAAATCTTGAATAATAGTTTATCAACCTTATATTATTTAATAGAATTAAATAAAATATTATGAAAAAAAAATGCATTTTATTTTTAGTTGCCCTATCGTTATCAATGGCTTCAAAGGCTCAAAGTGACTTTGAAATTATTTTCAACCGCTTATATTCAGAAGCATTGCAAACTCCATCAGATAATGATATTTCAAGCATTTTATCCTTGCTAAACAATAATGGTAGTTTTTCTGGATTAAATTATAATTCAACTTCTGATGATTTGAGAGATCATCTAAGGAATTTGAACAAAATGGCCTCTGCATATAAAAACAGTCAAAGTACCTATTACCAAAGCTCAACTCTTAAACAATCCTTTTATACTAGTTTGAATTATTGGGTTACAACCAACCACACCCCCTCTAATTGGTGGTATAGACATATTGCTTACCCTAAAGAAATGTGGAAATGTCTAATCCTAATGTCTAATGAATTAGAAAATGAGCAGTTAGCCCTATATAATTCTACTATTAGCTATCTTACATGGGCCTATCTGCAAAACGATTATATGTCGGGTGCAAATGGTGCTGATAAAATAGCAGGAGCTTTCCCTGCTTACATCTTAACAGAGAACATTACGAAAATGAACACCATTTCGCAACAAATTAAAAACCTAATTCAAATTCAAAACCAAGGTGAAGGTTTTGAGGTAGATTACATGTTTGCTCAACATAGTGGCCATGGAAGACAAGCATATCTAGCTACTTATGGAGGAGAGTATTTTAAGTCTTTGTTGGCATATATTGAATTCAATGTTAATACCAATTTTGGTATTGGGTCTGCCGAGTATGGTTTACTTGAAAACTATTTTATAGAAGGGGTGCAATGGCCTATTTACAACACTAAAATGGATCCAACTCAAACAGGGCGTAAAAACAGTAATACTGCTGGAGTAGGTACTTTAAAAAACCGACTAAGAGAATTAATTGCATTAGATAGCCCTAGGAAGTCAGAATTAGAAATTGTAGAAAACAGATTGGATTATGGGCAAAATGCGAACTCACAATTAGAAGGGAACAAAATGTTTTGGAGGATGGATTACATGATTCATAGAAAGAATAATTATTATTTTTCTAACCGAATGACATCAACAAGAACTGTTGGTCAGGAGTCAGGATTAGGTCAGGGAAACTACAATTACTATTCTGGATCAGGTGTTCATTATATTATTAGAACTGGGAATGAATATGGTGGAGATTATTTTAATCAGTTCAACAAAAGAAGGTTTCCAGGTATAACTGCTGAGCAAGACAATAGTACACTTCCTTGGCCTGAATGGGGATTACATGGAGCTAATGGAGAATCTTTTGCAGGAGGAGTTAGTGATGGAACATATGGAGCTTGCGGAATGCTACACGACAGAAGAGGTTTAAGAGCTAGGAAGTCATGGTTTTATTTTGATGATGAAGTTATAGCTTTAGGAGGTGGAATTAATCAACCCAATGGATCTGCTGATGTAGTTACTACTTTAAATCAATGCGTACAAGCAGGTGATATTCAGTACTCTGCAGGGAATGGGATTCAAAGCTTCTCTACAGGAACTAATACCATAAATGGAATTGAGTGGATCTTACAGGACGAGATTGGTTATGTAAACCTTGCTAGCAACTCTACTTACACTATCTCAGGGATAAATGAGAATGGAACAAATATTTTTACAGCAAGTACAAGCCATGGTGTTAGTCCAAGCAACGGGAAATATGCATATGCGATTGTTCCAAATGTTACTACATCTGAATTAAATAACTATCATTCTAATTTACCTGTTAGTATTTTAAGGAACGATGGACATATTCAAGCTGTAAAACACAATAATTTAGACATCACGCAAGTTATATTTTACGATCTTACTCCTTTGAATATTGATGGAATGACAATTTCAGTAGATGCTCCTTGTAATATTATAATGAAAGAAAATGGTGAAGATTTAGCATTTAGTATCGCCAACCCGCTATGTGAGTCTTCAAACCCTCAAAATATTACAGTAACAATAAATAAAAAAATTACGGGGAATGGAACGAGTTGGGATGGTAGTAACACTACAATTACTGCTATTATGCCTACAGGAGATTATGCAGGGCAAACAGTAAACCTTGCTCTCATAAAACACCAATGTCCAGTGGCTTTAGCATCAGCTAATGACGGTAATTTACCCTCTAATGTATTGGATAATGACCTTAATACTAGATGGTCAGCATTTGGTGATGGAGAGTATATTGAGCTATGTCTTGGTGAAACAGTGTTATTAAACAAAGTTGGTATTGCTTTTTTCAAGGGAAATGAGCGAACAACAACTTTTGATATTCTAACCTCACTTGACGGAGATAACTGGAACAATGCCAAACTTGGCTTGGTGTCAAGTGGAACAAGCCTTGAAAAAGAAACATTTTTATTAGACATACCTATTGAAACTTGGAAAATAAGAATTGTAGGTCATGGAAATTCAAACAACAACTGGAACAGTATTACAGAAATAGAGTGGGAAGAAAACGCTCTTGGAACAAATGAAGCCATTCAGAATAATAGTCTCGTGCTTTATCCAAATCCTAACCAAGGTAAGTTTTTAATATCTAGAGCGGTTGAATTGTTAGAAGTATTCAATTTACAAGGACAAAAAGTTTATAGCCAATCAAATATATCAACAGGAGATCCAATAAACACAAAGAATCTAAAAAGTGGTGTTTATTTGGTTAAAATGACCACTGAAGGAAAGCAAAAGGTTCTAAAATTAATCATTAAATAAAATTTGTTAGAGGATCATTACCCCTGTGCAATCTTTATAGCTTTTTAAAACCATCTGCTTCTTATAAGGAACAGATGGTTTTAAAAATGAATTAGTTATGGGCTAGGGGTGAAGGTTATCAAGTAAGGTGTAACTTTGTTTTTTCAATGTTACGTTTTGCTTAGAAAATTGATTTGGTTTTTTGAAACTATTTCTTAATCATAAATTCGGATAACTTCTCCATTTCCTTTTCCTTTCACACTTCTAACATACCCATTAATTACTTTGTTCATTGGTATTGGGTTATGACCAGGAAAATAATCTTTATATTTTTCATAAGCATCTGCTACCATTCCAGAGGAAACAACATTTATTCTAATTCCGTTTTCAACCTCTAATGCAACAGCTTGTACAAAGCTATGTATTCCTCCATTGACCATTGCGGCACTAGCGGTTTTTATAACGGGGTCGTCGGCTAAAACCCCAGTTGATAACGTCATGGAGCCTCTAGGGCTTAAGTGTTTTTGACCTATTCGCACAAGGTTAACTTGTCCTATTAATTTACTTTGTATGCCAATATAGTAATCACTTTCTGAGAGTTCATTGAAATTTGCCCATTTAGCTTCACCGGCAATTCAAATTATGGCATCTAGTTTGCCTGTTTTTTCAAACATTTGTGTAATTGAATTACCGTCTGTGATATCTCCACTTGTACGACCAGCTATTAAAACAGTATTGTTGTCTTTATTGAAATATGAAGACACTTTCTTGCCAATAGTACCATTACCTCTAATTATAAGTGTTTTCATTTAATTAGTTTTTGAAAGTGAAACCCTAGGATGCTAAATCCTTGGTTGAAATAAAATTTATGTGAACGTGCATTTGATACATAGGTGTTTAAACTTATTGATTGGTATTCCTTTTGTAAAGCCCATTCTTCAATTTTGTCAAAAAACACAGTCCCTAATCCTTTAGATTGTAGTTTATTATCAATAATGACATTGTCAAGTTCTAGTTGTTTTCCACAATACATCCTTATAGATGTCCAACCGCTTGAGATACCAATCATTTTTCCGTTTTTATATAGACCAAAACAGTTGTAGTTTTTAAACCAGCACATTTGTTTTAAAGTTTGTTCAATGTATTTTTCTTCTTTTCCAGGGTTAAGCTGTAGTAGCAGTTTTTTTACTTTTGCTAAGTTGTTTAGCGGGTTTATTGTTTTTATTTTTAAATCATTTGAATCCATATATCTAGTTATTTAGATTTGATTGTTTAAAAAAATACTATCGAGTTATATAGTTACTATAGTTAACAATAGTTTCTTCATTACGTTTAAAGTATGACCACTTTCCGTGTCTTGTTAGTATTAATAAGCCACATTTTTCCATATTAGTCAAATAAGTAGAAACTGTTGATTGGGAAAGACCAACTTTTTCTTGAATATATGTTACACATACTCCGTCATTAAAGTGCTTTAAAGTTTCATGTGGAGGGAAGTTATTTTCGGGTTCTTTCAGCCACTCCATAATTTGTACTCTTGTTTGGTTAGATAAACATTTTCCGATTTCAGTCGCAGCTTTTATATTCATACTACAAATGTATCGATAATTGCCGATATGTAAATATGTTTTACGATATTTTTTAAGGTCAGGAGCGTTTTTGGTTTATTTACAGTCTCTTGTTTGCTATGTTTCAAGGTCAAATTAAAAAGAATAGCAGTCAAAAACAAGTAATATGATTGTTACAAAATTTCTTTTGGGATGATTTTCCTAGTCCAAGTTTTTATTCGTTTTATATGATCAACTTCATTGTCAGGATTGTATTTTAAAGTAGTTTCCCATGAATTATCGGGTTTAAATTCTTCTTCCATGCCATTTAATACACTAGAGGAGATTTTGTCCGAATTAATAACAACGATACATTCCGTATTTAGATTTGCACTTCTTGGGTCAAGGTTAAAGGTGCCAATAACGGTAGTTTTTTTATCAATAACCATAGATTTTGCATGAAGTCCAAAAATGGGTTTATGATTTAATTTTTCGTGTAATTCACCAGTGATAATCTTGGTGCGTATTGCTGCATTTGGTTTAAATTCAAAGATTCTAACTCCTGTTTTAAGTAGTTTATCTCTGTCAGATTGGTAGCTGCTAAAAGCTTCTACATTATCTGTTGATGCTAAGCTGTTTGTAAGGATTCTAATTTTTACACCGCGTTGAATAGCCTTTTTAAATAATTGTCGGCTTAGTTCAGTAGTAATCAAATAAGGTGTTTGAATATCGATTGATGATTTTGCTTTTTGCACTAAACTAATAAGTGCACTAGTAGTAATTCCTCCGCCTTTTAAACTATTTGTTTCATTGTTTTTACCTGGAATATCAGAGATAAAACTAACATCATCTAGCCAAACTAATTTTCCAGAGCTTTTTATAGATTTAAAGGTTTCTGGGAATTTTTTTATTCTTGTGCGTACTTGTGGCCAAAAATTATCAGGATTACAAGTATATTCGTGAAGTCGGTTAAATCTATTTTTAGGATAATATTTTTGAGGAACATCGTCAACAATATTGGTGATATTTACACTCAATGGATGCCTCCAAAATTCATTAAAAGATGCCTTTACATTTTTAGACTCTTTTCCTAGCAGTAATACATCTCTATCTCTAAAGTTGTACTCATGGTCGTAATCAAAATACTCGTCAGCAATATTTCTTCCACCTGTAATAACAATCTTATCATCTACAATAAACGTCTTGTTGTGCATACGTTGGTTTGCATTTCTAAAATCAGTTGTAAATTTCTTGATTTTACTAAAAATGTTTTTCCCTAAATTTACTCCAGGATTGTATATTTTAATAGTAATGTTTTCATGTGAATTAAGGGTTAGTACATCTTGTATTGGGGCATTAACCATGATGTCATCGACAAGAATTCTAACCTTCACGCCGCGATCGGCCGCTCTAACTAAGTAGTCGCAAGCAATTAGACCTATGTTATCGGTAGAAAAAATAAAATATTGAATATCGATAGTTTTTTCAGCATATTCGCTTAGCCAAGCGCGAGCTACCATCGATCCACTTCCATCTTCTAAAACGCAAACACCGGTTTTTGATTCCATTAAAGAAGAAATGCTCTCAAGTTCTTCTGACAGGCTTACAGTGTCATTTCTGTGAATATCAGAGCAGAAATCGGTTTCATTTAATTCGGATTTATCTGTTTGAGAGCATGAAACGAGTAGTATAAGTAGTCCAATATAACAGAGTTTTAATGATTGTTTGTTGTGTAGTGTCATTTGTATAAATTGCCAATAAAGAGTGTAGTTAAGTTTCAGTAGTGTGTGGTCTATATATTCAAAATATAGATAATTGAGATTTTGTTGTGAACTCTTCAAGAAATTTCATTCCTTTATTTGAATTTCCTTTTTCATTCAACTTTGGGCTCCAAACAGCAATTGCATATTGATTTGGGTGTATTGCTATAATCCCTCCTCCAACACCACTTTTCCCAGGAAGTCCAACTTTAAAGGCAAATTCACCGGATTCATCATAGAATCCACAAGTTTGCATTAGCGCATTTATTCTTTTAGACTGACTTTTTGTTATTATAGAATTATTATCAAAAGTTCTTTGCCCATTGTTTGCTAAAAACAAGAACAACTCAGAAAGTTCTCTACAATTCATTTCAATAGAACAAAGGTCAAAATAGAAGTCAAGAACGTCAGAAGGTTTATTTTGAATATTGTTAAAGGATTTTATGAAATTACATAAAGCTGTGTTTCGAAATCCTACAATTTTTTCTGATGCCGATATTTTAGTTGAATAATTTATTTTTGAATTATTAGAAATGCTTCTGACAAAGGCTAAAAAATCTTCTTTTGGGCTTTCTAAATTACTGAGAAGAATGTCAGAAATGACAATTGCTCCAGCATTTATGAATGGATTTCTAGGGATACCATTATCTGCTTCAAGTTGTACAAGAGAATTAAATGCGGTCCCAGAAGGTTCTACTCCAAGTCTGGTCCATATTTTTTCACCAAGAATACCATATGCTAGGCTTAGTGAAAGTACTTTTGCGATACTTTGAATTGAAAACTTTTCATAACAATCACCTATACCGAAATTAGCATTATCAATTGTCGAAATGTATACTCCAAAACTTTCTGAATTGACATTGGCTAATTCAGGAATGTAAGTTGCTAACTGCCCTTTGTCTTGTATGTTTTTAACTTTTTGATAAGTGTCTTGAATTATTTCTTTAAAATTCACTCTCCTTGATTTTTTTGAATTATTTAGTTGCTAATTTTCCGGCTAATAGTCCCATTGGGATGTATGCTAAGCTTAAATCTAAAATAGTAAACCAAATTGGGGATGGTAGCATAAATACACTAGCAATTCCTCCTAATAAGAAAAACACACCAATTGCTATGGCGAATTTCATTTTATGACTAGCCGCTAATTTGGCAGCAATAAATGCTGCAACAAATGCACCTAAAGCATGTGCTAAAAATGGCATGATGAAATGTTTGGCTTCAAATAAATGCATTCCGGCTTTTAAGCCTTCAGTAGTAGTAGTATCAACCCCTTCTGGGGTAGGGGTGATGCTACCGCTAATCATAATTATTCCCATGTTTACTGCCATACCTATAATGACACCTGCAATAACTGCTAAAATGTTTTTAAGAATTGGATTCATAATGGTTTTATTTATTGGTTACTTAGCTAAGTTAAGTCATTTATTTAAGAATGTTAGTAAAAGTAATTTCCGGATGTATTTTCTTATTTTTGTATTGATGACAGAAGCCTTAAAACTACAATTGCAATTATTGCCTCAAGAACCTGGGGTGTATCAGTATTATGATAAAGAAGATAAAATATTATATGTAGGAAAAGCTAAGAATTTAAAAAAACGAGTGTCTTCATATTTTACTAAAAACCACGATAATGCAAAAACAGGGGTATTAGTAAAAAAAATAAGTAGTATCAAACATATTGTGGTGGCTACAGAAACAGATGCCTTATTGTTAGAGAATAATTTAATAAAGAAGTATCAACCCCGTTATAATGTATTGCTTAAAGACGGGAAAACGTATCCGTGGATTTGTATTAAAAAAGAAGCTTTCCCTAGGGTGTTTTCTAAAAGAAAAGTCAACAAAGATGGGTCGGAGTATTTTGGACCTTATACAAGTATTAAAACAGTTCGTACTTTGTTAGATTTGATAAAAGGGTTATACCCATTACGAACTTGTAATTACCTGCTCAGCCATGAAAATATAACTTCCGGAAAGTTTAAAGTCTGTTTAGAATATCATTTGAAAAACTGTAAAGGAGCATGTGAGGCATTACAGAAAGAAGAAGCGTATAACAAGCAAATTGTAGCTATTAGAGAAATATTAAAAGGTAATTTTAAAGATTCATTACATAACTTTAAAAAGTTAATGAATAGTTATGCTGAAAATTTACAATTTGAAGATGCGCAACGGATAAAAGAAAAGGTTGAAGTGTTGGAAAATTATCAATCGAAGTCGACTATTATTAACCCGAAAATATCTAATGTAGATGTGTTTTCAATTGTAAGCGATGAAAGCTATGGATATATCAACTTTTTACAAATATCTTATGGATCAATAATTCGATCACATACCTTAGAGCTCAAGAAAAAATTAGAAGAAACTGATAAAGAATTATTAGAGTTAGGG
>Ga0105354_1002890_pt1 | contig 10114 bp, 8 predicted proteins | sample GOMGulsemesocosm_FD_83658 | JGI IMG/M metagenome (GOLD analysis project Ga0105354, IMG submission 83658) | Methane-oxidizing microbial communities from mesocosms in the Gulf of Mexico - GOM9B Gulf of Mexico | ecosystem: Environmental > Aquatic > Marine > Cold seeps | place: USA: Gulf of America...
TTCCATTAAGTACTTTCCACTTGGCTTTAAATCTGCTAAAAATGGAGTAGAATCACTTATTCTTTGGAAGTCTTCTAAGGTAAATTCAACATTCGCTGCTCTAGCAATTGCTAAAAAGTGTAATACTGCATTTGTTGACCCTCCTAAAACAGTAACTAAACGAATCGCATTTTCTAATGCTTTTTTAGTTACTATATCTAAAGGTTTTATATCATGCTTTAATAAATAATGCATTGCTCTACCCGCCGCAATTGACTCTTCAGTTTTCTGTGTGCTTTTTGCTGGATTTGATGCGTTATATGGTAATGACATTCCTAAAGCTTCTATTGCTGAGGCCATAGTATTAGCGGTATACATTCCTCCGCAAGCTCCAGCTCCAGGACAGGCCTTTTTCACAATACTTTTGAATTCAGATTCTTCCATGCTTCCGGCTACTTTACTTCCCCATGCTTCAAATGCAGAAACGATATCTAATTTTTTTCCTTCGTGACAACCAGAATCTATTGTTCCTCCGTAAATTAAAATAGAAGGCCTGTTTATCCGTAACATAGCCATTAATGCCCCAGGCATATTTTTATCACAACCAACAACAGTTATCAATCCATCGTAACTCATACCATGTACAACCGTTTCCATTGAGTCGGCTATAATATCTCTTGATGGTAATGAGTAGCGCATTCCTGGTGTTCCCATAGAAATACCATCACTTACTCCAATTGTATTGAATATTAATCCAATTACGTCGGTGTCTAAGGTTCCTTGTTTAGCTAGCTTAGCTAAATCATTTAAATGCATATTACACGGATTTCCTTCATACCCTGTACTTGCAATACCTACTAAAGGTTTTTTGAAATCTTCTTCCGTTAAGCCAATTGCATGTAGCATCGCTTGTGCAGCAGGTTGCGTATCGTCTTGAGTAACTTGCTTACTATATTTATTCATTTCCATATTAAACTAATTCAAAGTTTTTATATTCTCTTTTAGTAACCCTGTTTGTATAGGATTTTGCTAATTCGTAGCCCAAAGAGTCCTCCCAGAATAGGTTAAATTTATTTCCATCAAGTGATCCAATCGCAGCGACTTCAGCAGCAGTTCCTGTAAAAAAAGCTGCATCAGCTTGATAAACTTCTTCTGGAGTAAAGAATTTTTCAACAACAGGAATTTTTAGTTCATGGGCTAATTCAAAAATCGTATTTCGTGTAATTCCTGATAGTATATTTCCTAATGGACATGTATACAGTACTTCGTCTTTTTCATAAAAGAAATTTGCTCCAGGCCCTTCAGCTACGTTTCCATTCATGTCTAATAATAAAGCTTCATCATATCCTTTTTGTTTTGCTTCAGTAGTAGCTAAAATTGAATTGGTGTAATGTCCAACTACTTTAGCTTGAATGTGAGTGGATTTTGGGTTGGGCCGTTGATAACTGGAAGTCAGAAGGTTTAATGGTTTGTTTCCTAAAAAGCGTCCCCATTCCCAAGCACATAAAAGAACATGTACTTTGTTTGTTGGTTGTAAACTCATGTTTGCTCCTAAATATACTAAGGGGCGGATATATGCGTTTTCTAAATTATTTCGCTCTAGTAATTCATATGTTAATGCAGTTAACTCTTCAACGGAGTATCGTAAATCAATGTGCATCATTTTTGCAGAATACTTTAAACGCTCATAATGTTCTTTAGCTTTAAAAATACGTATTCCATCTTCTGTTTTGTATGCACGGATACCTTCAAATACTCCATTGCCATAATGTAAAGTTTGGGCGTATAAATCAGTAGTAGCATCATTGGCCTTTAGCCATTTGCCATCTAAAAATAGTAGTGTGTTTTTGTCGTAATACATTTCAATTCATTTTTCGGTGTAAAATTATTTATCTCTTTTTTAAAATATTATTTATATCATTTAAGCTACACTGTTCAGTTTACTTATTTCGTTCTTGTTTATTAGCATTTATAGTACTTTAAAAGCTTTGTGGTTTACGCTTGCTAAAGCATAAAAAAAGCCTGTATCTTACAAGAAGATACAGGCTTTGGATTCACATCATAGATTAGCTGCATCAACTCGGTGGGGAGTTAATAATGACAATGACGATGCTAATGACTAAGTTTATAGTATTGTTCATGTTGTAAATTATTTGTTTCAATTTAAATCAAAAAAAAAGCCTTCCGTTTCGGGAAGGCTTTTAAAATTATATGGTTAAAATTTTATAATACCGTTCCCTGTTGTAGTGAAATAATCACGACAATAATGACAGAGACGATATTTAAAATTTGTGTATTCATTTTGATGATGCAAAGTTATGTAATAATATTTTTAATAAACAAATTAAATTAGATGTTTAACTATAAAACACTGCTTTATAGCTGTTTGTTGTTTTTGATTGAGGATGATATACATGTTTTTTTGAATAAAAGTTAAATCCCTACTGTTTTAGTAGGTTTTTTGTGTTAAAAATAAAACTACCCTAATTTTTAGATGCGACCTATCAGAATTTTAATATCTTTGCGTGCTTAACAGCAACAACACAACACGTTATGAAACGTAATAACAGAACCTATGTATTTGACTTCGATAGTACACTAACTCGTGTAGAAGCCTTAGACATTCTTGCCGAAATTACACTGGCAAAAAACCCTCAAAAAGACGAGATTATTAAAGAGATTATCGACATTACCAACAAAGGTATTGATGGAGATATTTCCTTTACACAATCGTTAGAGAGTAGAATTAAATTATTAAACGCTAAAAAAGGTGATTTATCTGAATTGATTAGAAGGCTAAAAAGAGAAGTATCTAAATCAATTGAAGAGAATAAAGAATTCTTTGATAGCCATGCTGATGATATTTATGTCATTTCATGTGGGTTTAAAGAATTTATCGATCCTATTGTAGCTAAATACAATATTCCAACAGAGCGCGTATTTGCAAATACATTTGCTTTTGATCAAGATGATGTAATTATTGGCTTTGATGAAGATAATGTATTGTCAAAGCACAATGGGAAAATTGATTGCTTAAAGAACTTAAACTTACCTGGAGAGGTACAAGTTATAGGGGATGGGTATAGCGATTACGTAATGCGAGAAGCGGGTATAGCAGATAAATTTTTTGCTTATACAGAAAATGTATCTAGAGATAAAGCAACTAGTAATGCCGATCATATTACTCCAAACTTAGACGAATTTTTATACATAAATAAATTGCCAAGAAAAATTTCATTTCCGAAACATCGTATTAAAATTTTATTATTAGAAAACGTACATCCAGATGCTTTTGAGCGTTTATCAGGTGATGGTTTTACTGTAGAAACGGTATCAACAAGTCTTTCTGAAGAAGATCTTATTGAAAAAGTAAAAGACATTCATGTATTAGGAATACGTTCTAAAACACAAGTAACACAGAAAGTTATTGCTGCAGCTGAAAAATTAATGGCTGTTGGAGCTTTCTGTATTGGTACCAAGCAAATAGATTTAGAGGCGTGTAAAAAGAATGGAGTAGTAGTGTTTAATGCGCCGTATTCTAATACACGTTCAGTTGTAGAGTTAGCTATTGGTCAGATAATAATGCTAATGCGTAGCGTGTTTGCTCGTAGTACAGAATTGCACCAAGGACAATGGAATAAAACTGCTAAGGGTTCTAGAGAGGTTCGTGGTAAGAAGTTAGGTATTGTTGGGTATGGAAATATTGGTAAGCAATTATCAGTATTAGCAGAATCTTTAGGGATGCAAGTATACTATTATGACATTGAAGATAAACTTGCTTTAGGGAATGCTAAAAAATGTCATACACTAGAAGAGTTGTTATCTATTTCAGATGTGATTTCATTACATATTGATGACAATTCAAATAACAAAAATTTTATTGGAGCTACAGAAATAAACCAAATGAAAGATGGTGCTGTTTTTGTGAATCTATCTAGAGGATTTGTAGTAGATATTCCAGCATTGAAAGAAGCACTGGTTTCAGGGAAAATTTCTGGAGCTGCTGTTGATGTATTCCCAGTAGAGCCAAGAGCAAATGGTGCTTTTGAAACAGAATTAAAAGGAATTCCTAATGTGATTCTAACGCCGCATGTTGGAGGAAGTACAGAAGAAGCACAACGAGATATAGCTGATTTTGTTCCAGGGAAAATAATGAATTATATGAATACTGGAAATACGGTGGATGCTGTGAACTTTCCTAATATTCGTTTGCCGCGTCAAGAAAATTCACATCGTTTTTTACACATACATAAAAATGTTCCAGGGATTATGGCAAGTATAAATAAGGTGTTAGCAAAGTATGATTTAAACCTTACAGGACAATACTTAGCAACCGACTCAAGTGTTGGTTACGTAATTGTTGAAGTAGATAAAGAATACAATAATGAAGTGCTGAAAGCATTGAAGGATATTGAAAACACTATAAAATTTAGAGTATTGTATTAATAGTTCAGTAATATATTTAGAATAAAAAAATGCCACGATACATATCGTGGCATTTTTGATTATTATTAATCGTTATTTTATAAAATAGGTTACTTTAAAAACAATAACCTTGTTTTGTAATCAATTACAGCTTTTCCTTTTTGCAATATATCAGCGCCAATAATACCGTGAACAGGTTTTGATCCATGATTTGTTAGTGCTTCATTTACATGGGATAAATCAAATATAACCAAGTTGTTTTTTTTCGATTTCCACTTGCCTATTTTAATCGTATTCTTCTTTGAAATTTGAGTAACCATGTCAGTCGCCCCTGCACCAGCTGCTTTAGTGTCACTTTCTTCAGAGGTTAAATTAAATTTCTCAATTAAATTAATATCAACACAGGTGTTAGAAGCGCCAGTATCTATTATAAAATTACCTTTTATGCCATTTATCTTGGCTGAAGTTTTGAAGTGACTTGTTTTAGTTAGTTTAAGGCTCTTTTTTTGATAACCTTTTTTTAAAAGATAGCTTGGTAATGACATAATTAAAATATTTTTGCAAAAGTAACGAAATAATATCCCTGATTCATGATTTTAACTGATACACATACACATTTATATAGCGAAGCTTTTGAAGAAGATAGAGAAGCCATGATGCAACGAGCTTTTGAGAATAATGTAAAACGGATGTTTGTTCCTGCAATTGACTCTACATATACTGAAGCTATGTTTGAATTAGAAAAGACATACCCTGAACAGGTTTTTTTAATGACAGGAGTACATCCAACCCATGTAAAAGAAAATTATTTAGAAGAGTTAGCGCATGTAAAAGAACTATTAGCACAACGTAGTTTTGTTGCAATTGGTGAAATAGGAATTGATTTGTATTGGGATAAAACATTGCTGACTCAACAACAAGACGCATTCAGAACTCAAATACAATTAGCAAAACAATACGAGTTGCCAATTGTTATTCATTGTAGAGATGCTTTTGATGAAGTTTTTGAGGTTTTAGAAGAAGAGAAAGGAGAGAATTTATTTGGGATATTTCATTGCTTTACAGGAACATTAGAGCAAGCTAAAAAAGCTATTTCGTATAATATGAAATTAGGAATTGGTGGCGTAGTGACATTTAAAAATGGAAAAATTGATCAATTTTTAAATGAAATTGATTTGAAGCATATTGTATTGGAAACTGATGCACCTTATTTATCACCAACACCATATCGTGGAAAGCGAAATGAAACTTCATACATCGTAAATGTAGTTACCAAATTGGCTGAAATATATCAGGTAACTGAAAATAAAATCGCTGAAATTACTACAGAAAACTCTAAAGAGGTTTTTGGAGTTTAATTTAATAGAAAGTTATTTTTGAAATAAAATCAATGTCTTTTATCTGTTCGTATTAGGGGGGAATTATTTTTTTTCATTTAAGAGAGGTCTCTGGCTAATTAAATCTTCAGGAGGGACTAATCTCGATTATTTTTTGTTTTTTTGTAGGCTAAAATATTAAGTTTTGTCAAAATACGATCACATACGACCTTACCATGATGATGAAGTAAATCATGCACTGAGAGCAATTAGTGCTCATCCTATGGTGAAATCCATGATGAAGTTTATATACCCTCAAGCAAGTGAGGAGTATATTCAGGAGCAATTGGCGAATTGTAATTCTATTCGTGATTTTCAAACTACTGTTATCACGCAAGGAATTCAAAACGTATTGTCACGATCATCTCATGGTTTAACAACTTCGGGATTTGATAAGTTAGAAAAAGATACTGCTTACTTTTATGTTTCAAATCATAGAGATATATTATTAGATACTTGTTTGATAAACATTTCATTATACAAGCATGATTTAATTATGACTGCTTCAGCTATTGGGGATAATTTGGTGAAAAAATCTTTTTTGATGGAGTTGGCCAGATTGAATAGGAATTTTTTGGTGCAACGAGGATTGAGCCCGCGTGAAATGTTGAAATCTTCTAAGTTGATGTCAGAGTATATGGCAGAAAAAATCCTTGTAGATAATCGTTCTATTTGGATAGCTCATAGAGAAGGAAGAACTAAAGACGGGAATGATGTCACTCAGCAAGGAGTGTTAAAAATGATGGCTTTAGGAAAAGGAAACGCTTCTGTTTTTGACTATTTTAAGAAAATTAAAATAGTACCTATCTCGATATCTTATGAGTTTGATCCTACAGATATGTATAAAATGCCAGAATTGATGGCAAAGCATTATGAGGAAGAGTATATAAAATCATCTAATGAAGATTTTAATTCCATATTAAAAGGTTTAACAGGGCAGAAAAAAAGAATTCATCTTAGTGCTGGAGAAGTTTTAAATATTGAGTTAGATGAAATTGCAAATTCTGGAGAGCCAACAAATAAACAGTTTCAGCAGTTAGCAGCTGTTATTGATAATAAAATTCATCAGCATTACAAACTATGGCCTACAAACTATGTGGCTTATGATATGTTGCATAAAACTGAAAAATATAGGGCAAACTATTCTGACAAAGAAAAAAGACAGTTTGAGCGTAGGGTGGAGCGAAGAATAGATGCTTCCGATGCAGTTGCTTATCAAAATTTCTTATCAATGTATGCTAATCCAGTATTTAATAAAGAGCAATTAAATGGCAAAGCCTAATATCTTATTAATATATACTGGTGGAACTATTGGTATGGTTAAAGATTTTGATACCAATACGCTTAGGGCATTTAATTTCGATAATCTTTTAGTAAGAATTCCTGAAATTAGACAGTTAGATTGTAAAATTTCTACTCATTCTTTTGAAGAGCCAATAGATTCTTCTAATATGAATCCAGAATATTGGCTTCAGATAGCTGAGGTTATTGAAGAAAATTATAATGCTGTTGATGGTTTTGTAGTGTTACATGGCTCAGATACCATGTCATATACGGCATCTGCATTGAGTTTTATGTTAGAGAATTTATCTAAGCCAGTTGTGTTTACAGGATCACAATTACCAATTGGAGATTTACGAACTGATGCTAAAGAGAATTTAATTACAGCTATCCAGGTTGCATCATTACAAAAAAATGGAGTTGCCCAAATAAAAGAAGTTTGCTTGTATTTTGAGTATAAATTGTACAGGGCTAATAGAACTACAAAAATAAATGCAGAACATTTTGAAGCATTTGCATCATTGAATTACCCGGAATTAGCAGTTTCAGGAGTTCATTTAAAAGTTTTTTCTACAAATCTATTTGAAAATAAAGAATCTGGAACGTTTTTTGTGCACAAGAACATGTGCCCAGAAATAGCGGTTTTAAAATTATACCCTGGAATTACAGAAGCAGTAGTAAAAGCTGTTTTGAATGCGCCAAATATTAAAGGAGTAGTTTTAGAGACTTATGGTTCTGGTAACGCGCCAACCTCAAAGTGGTTTGTTGACTTATTGGAAACAACGCTAATTAAAGGAATTCATGTTGTTAATGTAACACAATGTAGCGGGGGTAGTGTTATCATGGGGCATTATGAAACAAGTATGCATTTACAAAAAATAGGATTGATTTCAGGAGGGGATATTACTTTTGAAGCAGCAATTACAAAGATGATGTACTTGTTGTCAAAAAAGTTGTCAAAAGAAGATTTTAAAATTCAGTTTGAGAACTCAATAAAAGGAGAGCTGACTGTTAGTTTTTTGTGAGAATCTTTCAAAAAATAACACTTTAAATTTCATCAAATCACATTTTTTTTGTTATTTGGCAGTCGTTAATTAGTTAAGACCTATAAAATGGGGCGGTTGTTAAATCCGCAACATTTTTTTAACTGAAAGACAGGAATATTTAAAGTTATATCGTTTAAAACAAATAGTACTAATTTAATTAAGATTAAAAAAATGAAAAAGGTATTTTCAATTTTACCAGTAGTAGCAATGATGTTAGCTTCAGCTAATGCTAAAGCCGTAACAATTACCGAAGAAGCTGGAGGAGGTTTTGGTCACGAAGTATTGAAAAATAAATTTATAGAAGGTGGTGCCGAATTTATGGGTGTTGTTTTACTGTGTTTAATTTTAGGTTTAGCTTTCGTAATTGAAAGAATAATCTATTTAAATATGGCGACTACCAATACTAAAAAATTAACGCAAAACATTGAAGAGGCATTAGCATCAGGTGGTATTGAAGCTGCAAAAGAAGTTTGTAGAAATACAAAAGGACCGGTAGCCTCTATATTCTATCAAGGATTAGAAAGGTCTAACGAAGGTGTCGATTCTGCTGAAAAAGCAATTGTGGCTTACGGTGGAGTTCAAATGGGACAATTAGAGAAAAACGTATCTTGGATTTCTTTATTTATCGCAATTGCACCAATGTTGGGGTTCATGGGAACTGTAATCGGAATGATTCAAGCCTTTGAAAAAATATCTGCAGCAGGTGGATTAGATGCATCTTTAATTGCAGCAGATATCCAAGTTGCCTTATTAACTACAGTATTTGGACTTATTGTCGCTATTATTTTACAGGTTTTTTACAATTACATTATTGCTAAAATTGATTCTATCGTTAATGATATGGAAGATGCTTCAATTTCGCTAATAGATATTTTAGTTGCAAACAAAAAATAATAACTCTTGATGTGTTACAATCTGTAAGAAGAATGTAAATTATCACGATAAAAAGTAGAATTATGAATTTACAAAAAATATTAACCATTGTTATTGCGTTAATTAGTGCTGTTGGATTGATTTGCTGGGTAATGATTATTACTCAGGATGATAACGAAGGTATTATTGGAATGACAATAGGTTTTGGTAAGATGTTAGTGTATGCCGCTGCAATTATTGCACTTGGTTTTTCATTAAAAAACATTGTTACTGATCCTAATAAATTAAAAAAAGCTGGAATTTCATTGATTGCATTAATTGCTGTTTTAGCATTAGGTTATGGTTTAGCGTCTGGGACTGAATACGTAAGTAATACGGGAGAAGTGATGGCAACTGAATCAGAATCTAAATGGGTAGGTACAGGGTTGTATGTGTTTTATAGTCTTGCTATAATATCTATAATTGCAATGGTACTATCTGGAGTTAAGAAAGCATTAAATAAATAAATTATGGCAAAAAGAACAATACCTGAAGTGAACGCAGGATCTATGGCAGATATTGCTTTCTTGCTTCTAATTTTCTTCTTAGTAACTACAACTATTGAGCAGGACAATGGTATAACGCGTAAACTTCCTCGTTGGGAAGAAGTGCCGCCGCCAAATCCTCCAATAATAAAAAAGAAAAACATTTTTACTGTTGTAGTAAATAAGAATGACGAGCTGTTAGTTGAAGATGAACGAATGGAGCTTAAAGATTTAAGAAAGGCAGCAATAGAATTCATCGATAATGGTGGAGGAGTTAGTGCTGAAGGTGAAAAATGTGATTACTGTCAAGGAGCTAGAAGCCCTGAGTCATCTGATCACCCTTCAAAAGCAATTATTGCATTAAAGAACGAACGTGAAACATCGTATAGTCTTTATGTGTCTATTCAAAATGAATTAGGTGCTGCTTATACTGAATTGAAAAATAGAGAAGCTGTTCGATTATATGGAGCAGGAAATACATTTACAGCGATGAATGCTATTTATAAAGACCCTAAAGTAAAAGATGTAGCTTTAAAGGAGAAATATAAGAAGCGTTTAGATAAATTAAAAGGAATGTATACTCAATTTATTTCTGAAGTTCCATCTAAAA
>Ga0105354_1002899_pt1 | contig 10097 bp, 9 predicted proteins | sample GOMGulsemesocosm_FD_83658 | JGI IMG/M metagenome (GOLD analysis project Ga0105354, IMG submission 83658) | Methane-oxidizing microbial communities from mesocosms in the Gulf of Mexico - GOM9B Gulf of Mexico | ecosystem: Environmental > Aquatic > Marine > Cold seeps | place: USA: Gulf of America...
TAGTGTATCCTCTCCAATAATAAAAATTGCGATACTAGCAATTGCTTTAGGGATGATAATGATGCTTGTTGCTGTAGCTGCTGGAATTGGGTTGCAACAAAAAATTCAAGAAAAAGTAGCTGCCTTTAATGGGCATATTATGATATCAAAATATGATAGTAACGCCTCAGAAGTTTCGGCTAAGCCCATAACGTTACATCAAGATTTTTACCCGGAATTTAAAACAGTTTCAGGTATTAAATATGTGCAGGTCATAGCTAATAAAGCTGGGATTATACGTACTGAAAATGATTTTGAGGGGGTTAATTTAAAAGGGGTTGGTACGGATTATAATTGGAGTTATTTCGAAGAATATCTAATAGAGGGGAGGCTCCCAAATGTAGGAGGAGAGAAAGAAAGCCCGGAGTTATTGATTTCCGAATACCTAGCAAATAGATTAGGATTTGAGTTAGGGTCTGTAGTGAAAACTCATTTTTTTAAAGAAGACTCTAATAAGTTGCCAAATACCAGAAATTTTAAAGTAGTTGGAATTTATAATTCTGGATTTCAGGATTTTGATAAAAAAATTATGATTGCAGATATTCGTCATATACAAAGGATGAATAAATGGAATAGAAATTCAGAAGGAAAATATATTGAGGTAGGAGGCTTTGAGGTTTTTTTAGATGATTTTTCTGAAATAGATTTAAAAGGAAAAGAAATATATCAAAATACGGATTCATTTTTAAATGTATCAACTATAAAAGAGAAATATTACGCCGTTTTTGAATGGATTAAAATGTTTGACTTTAATATTTATGTAATTATTGGGGTTATGATTTTGATTTCGGTAATTAACATGAGTGTAATGTTATTAGTGTTAATTTTAGAAAAAACAAAACTCATTGGTATTTTAAAGGCATTAGGTGGTGATAATTGGAGTATTAGGAAAATATTTTTATATAACGCTTCTTATATTGTGTTGATAGGATTATTTTGGGGGAATTTAATAGGCTTGAGTTTGTTATATCTTCAAAATACTTTTCATATAGTAGAGTTCCCAAACCCTGAAGATTATTATATGAACTATATACCAATTTATTTTAATTTTTGGTATGTACTTGCTTTGAATGTAGGGACTTTTGTATTGTGTTTTGTGTTGCTTTTAATACCCTCCCAGATAATCACAAAAATATCTCCTATAAAGGCTATTCGTTTTGAGTAGAGAAAAGAAATGCTGCTAATTTCTTCTTAGTGAAGTTAGTACATTACTAAATAACTTTTTACTATTTTTGCAGTCGCAAAAAAGATTAAATCAATGGAATACGCAAAAAACATACTAGAAACTATAGGGAATACACCTATGGTTAAAATAAATAAAATGACTGCAGAATTACCATGTTTGGTGTTAGCAAAATACGAAACATTTAATCCAGGAAATTCTGTTAAGGATAGAATGGCGTTAACAATGATTGAAGATGCAGAGGCTGATGGACGATTAAAGCCAGGAGGAACTATTATAGAAGGGACTTCAGGCAATACAGGTATGGGCTTAGCTTTAGCAGCGATTGTAAAAGGATACAAGTGTATTTTTGTGCTTTCTGATAAGCAATCTAAAGAGAAAATGGATATTCTTGAGGCTGTAGGTGCTGAGGTTGTGGTTTGTCCAACAGCTGTTGAACCTACTGATCCACGTTCATATTATTCAGTATCAAAAAGATTGGCTGAAGAAACACCAAACTCATGGTATGTAAATCAGTATGATAATCCAAGTAATGCTAAGGCACATTACGAAAGTACTGGACCAGAAATATGGAAACAAACCGAAGGGAAAATAACTCATTTTGTTGTAGGAGTTGGAACTGGAGGAACAATTTCTGGAGTAGGGAAATATTTAAAAGAACAGAACCCAAACATTAAAATTTGGGGAATAGATACTTATGGTTCAGTGTTTAAAAAATACCACGAAACTGGTATTTTTGATGAAAATGAAATATACCCTTATGTTACTGAAGGAATAGGAGAGGATATTCTTCCAAAAAACGTAAATTTTGATATTATTGATGGATTTACAAAAGTAACTGACAAAGATGCTGCTGTGTATACACAACGTTTAGCAAAAGAAGAGGGAATGTTTTTAGGTAATTCTGCTGGGGCAGCTGTAAAAGGACTGTTGCAATTAAAAGAAAACTTTACAAAAGATGATGTGGTTGTCGTGTTATTTCATGATCATGGAAGTAGATATGTAGGAAAAATGTTCAATAACGATTGGATGAGAAAAATGGGGTATATTGATTAATTCAATATAATTTCTAATTATATATAAGTCCTATTTTTTTTAAAGAGTAGGGCTTTTTGCTTTTGTCAGACTGAGCTTGTCGAAGTCAATATTGATAATGAATAGGTTGAAATATTTCGACAGGCTCAATATGACGTTAATTTTATTTTCATACAGCATTCTATGTTATTCATAGGGAACAATGAGTATAGGGATTTTTGATAATTCAATAATTTCTCTTGTTACGGAACCTACAAATGCTTTGTATAGAAAATTATGTTTATGATGCCCAGTAATAATAAGGTCGATATTTAATTTTTTAGACTCCAGAATAATCATTTCAATAGTTGCTCCTTGAATAAGCAGCCCTTCAGCATGAATGTTTTTTTTAGTAAGTTCTTTTGTGAATCCTTGAAGTTGTCTATGTTCCTCTCTTAATTCATGAGCTCTACTATCTCTAATGTATTGTGGTCCTACTTGATAACCAACAAAATCAGGTTCAGGAGCAGCAATGTGTACCAACCAAATTTTTGAGTCAAACGCTTTTGCTAACTCGTGTGCTTTGTCAATTAGCAAAGTAGTTTTAATATCAAAATCTATGGAGACTAAAATGTTTTTCATGATTCACAATTTTTCAAAAGGGCATGTAATATGCTAACTAAAGTTAGTGTATTTAAGTGTGAAAGGCAAGTTTTTTTTGTGCTTAACTATTGTGTGCCATAAAAAGTTAGTTGCAATATTTTATGTGAATGATTTGATTTTTTGGAATAGGGGTAGGTCGGAATGATTAATTGAAATGCAGCGATTTGTATTTCGTTTTATAAAATTTCTTTTGGAATAATTTTTCTAGTCCAAGTCTTTATACGTTTGAATTTGGTAACTTCATGGTCAGGGTTGTAGTCTAATGTTGTTTTCCAAGAGTTTTCAGGTTTAAACTCTTCTTCAATTCCTTTTAAAATATTTAAGGCAATCTTATTCGAATTAATGATAACCATACATTCAGTATTTAAATTAGCGCTTCTTGGATCAAGGTTGAATGTTCCAATAACGGTTTTTTCTCCATCAATAACCATTGACTTGGCATGTAATCCGAAAATTGGCTTGTAATTTAATTTTTCTTGTAATTCTCCAGTCATGATTTTGATTCTTATAGCCGCGTCTGGACGGAATTCATAAATTTCTACACCTGTTTTTAGTAATTGATGTCTACTTGATTGATAACTACTAAAAGCTTCTAAATTATCAGTTGAAGCAAGACTGTTTGTTAGTATTCTAATTTTTACACCTCGTTGCACTGCTTCTTTAAATAAATTTTGACTTAATTCAGTGGTAATTAAATATGGTGTTTGGATGTCTATGGATGTATTAGCGTTTTTCACCAAATTAATAAGTGTATTGGTAGAAATACCTCCACCACCTAGGCCCTTAGATCCATCATTCTTACCAGGGATATCGGAAACAAAATTAACGTCATCCAACCAAACCAAATTTCCAGAGTCTTTTATCGATTTAAAAGTGGTGGGCAGTTTTTCTATTCTTTCTCGAATTTGTGGCCAAAAATTATCGGGATTGCAGGCATATTCATGAAGTTGTTTAAACTTGTCAGAATCGTTTTTGAGTTCGGAAGTTTCGTCTATTATACTAGTAACTTTTACACTTAATGAGTTATTCCAGAATTCATTAAAAGAGTTTTTTACGTTACTAGTTTCTTTCCCCAACAAAAGTAAATCTCTGTCTCTAAAATTATATTCATGATCATAATCAAAATATTCATCAGCAATATTTCGTCCTCCTGTAATTACTACTTTGTCGTCTACTGTAAAAGTTTTATTATGCATTCGTTGATTTGCAGACCTAAAATCGGTAGTAATTTTTTTTATTTTATCGAAGATGTTCTTTCCTAAATTTACACCAGGATTATATACTTTAATGGAAATATTCTTGTGTGAATTAAGTGTTAGTATATCTTGTAGGTCAGCATCTACCATAATGTCGTCTACAAGAATTCGTACTTTAATACCTCTGTCAGCAGCTCTAACTAAGTAATCGCAAGCTATGAGGCCGATGTTGTCGGTTGAAAAAATAAAATACTGAATATCAATAGTTTTTTCAGCAGATTCACTTAACCAAGCTCGAGTTACCATAGCGTTGCTTCCGTCTTCTAAAACATAGACACCAGTTTTGGATTTCATCAGTGAAGAAAATTCTTCAAGTTCTTTTGATAGACTTATGTCGTCATTTCTATGAATATTTGTGCAAAAATTGGTTTCTTTCTGTGCGATTTCATTTTTTGATTGGGAACATGATACTAATAGCACAATAATAAAAATATGATAATATTTAAGAATGAATGATTGTTCAAATTGATTAGACATTTTTAATTTAAGTTGAATGGATGAGTTTAGTTTTTTATGCTTTAGCATATAGGTGAACGAAATTAGATGATTTTATATGAAAGTCAAAATGTTATTTGTTAATACGGGATAGTAAAAGTTCTTTGGTTTTTGTGACTTAGGAAAATGCAAGAAGATTTTCTACATTATATCTGGCAATATCAAAAACTAACAACTACTTCATTAAAAACCGTTCAAGGAAATAGACTTCAAGTAATTTCGGTTGGAGAACATAATACGAATTCTGATCCAGATTTTTATAATTCTAGAATATTAATAGGTTTCCAAGAATGGGCAGGAACCGTAGAAATTCATTTAAAAACTTCTGATTGGTATGTGCATAAACATCAAAATAATGTTGCTTATGATAATGTGATACTTCATGTAGTTTGGGAAAATGATATAGAAGTTTTTGATGGTAACAAGAATATATTAGAAACATTAGTGTTAAAAAATGTCGTAAATAAAACTTTGTTACAAAACTACAGGAAATTACTTCAGCGTAAAAATTGGATAAATTGTGAAACTCAAATTCATAGTATAAATGAATTTACGATGTCTTTCTGGAAACAAAAATTACTGATCCAGCGCTTACATCGTAAGGCAATTGAATTTCAGGTTGTTTTGGATGATTTGCAAAATAATTGGGAAGCATTATTATTTCATTTACTAGCTAGTAATTTTGGATTAAAAATTAATGCTTCGGCATTTTCTCAACTAACAAAAAGTATATCTTTTAATGTAATTAAGAGGCAGGCGTCAAATGTATTAAGTTTAGAGGCGTTGTTGTTTGGGCAGTCAAATTTACTAAATGAATTAGTAATTGATGAGCATTATCATATGTTGCAGAAAGAGTATAAGTATTTAAAACAGAAGTATCAGTTGCAGGATTCGTTTGTGAAACTTCAGTTTTTCAGGTTGCGACCTGCAAGTTTCCCTACAATAAGGCTATCACAATTCGCAGCACTGTACTATTCTCAAAAAAACTTGTTTTCGAAAATTATCGAAATAAAAACTATTGATGATATCTATGAGTTATTTTGTGTAAGTGCTTCTGGGTATTGGGATACCCATTATACATTTGGTAAAGAAACTAGTCTAAGAAAGAAAAGAATGAGCAAGTCGTTCATTGAATTATTGATTTTAAATACGATAATACCTATAAAGTTCATGTATGCTAAAAGTATTGGGGAGGATAATTTTGAAGAATTGTTACAGTTATACAGGGTGCTTAAACCTGAAAATAATAGTGTAGTGGGTAAGTTTAAAGATTTGAAAGTAGTAGTTGTATCATCAGCTGACACGCAATCGCTTATTGAGTTGAAAACACAATATTGTAATCAGCACAAATGTCTGCATTGTGAAATAGGAAATAAATTGTTGTATCCTTCTTAAAAATGACTAATTTGCATCGTAATTATGGGTTTTGTTAAAGAGATAAAATACTTTTTTGAAAAACACGGTTTTGCAGTATCATCACGATTAGCTGACCGTTTAGGGATGCGTGCAAAAAGTGTGCGCTTGTTTTTTATTTACTTAACGTTTGCGACTCTAGGAGTCTCTTTCGCAATATATTTGACCACTGCATTCCTTTTAAAACTTAAAGATTTGGTGTACACCAAAAGAACCTCAGTATTTGATTTGTAACTATGGTGATTATTTTTAAATCGAAATTTCGGATTGCCTTATTGTTAATAATAAGCATTTTGTTAATAGGTGTTTTTGGCTATCGTTTTATAGCGAATTATAACTGGGTAGATGCTTTGTATATGACTGTTATTACAATTTCAACGGTTGGTTTTTCAGAAGTAGCACCATTGAATAATGCTGCAAAATTGTTTACAGTGGGGTTAATTTCATCTAGTGTATTGACGCTTGCTTATTCAATATCTATAATCACCGAATATTTGATGGACAAAAACTCTTTTGAACAATTTAAAAACAGAAAAATGAAAAAGAAAATTGATAAGCTTTCAAATCATACCATTATCTGTGGTTATGGAAGAAATGGTATGCAGGCAGCTCAAAAGTTATCGTTATATAACAGGCCTTTTGTGGTCATTGAAAAGGATAAGGAACTTATTGATAAGTATGATGATGATGTATTATTTGTTTATGGTAATGCAAATGAAGATGAAGTGCTATTAGAATCTGGAATTGAAAGTGCACATAGTATTATTGTAGCTTTGCCTAATGATGCAGATAATTTATTTGTGGTGCTTTCGGCACGACAAATAAACAAAAATGTGTGTATAATAAGTCGGGCTTCTCAGGAGGCTTCTTATAAAAAACTAAAATTAGCAGGAGCAAATAATGTTATTATGCCAGATAAAATTGGTGGAGACCATATGGCTTCTTTAGTAGTAATGCCTGATTTGGTTGAGTTTTTAGATAATTTATCAATTATTGATGATAACAAGGTGAATGTAGAGGAAGTGGCGGTGGAAGCTATAACATCTAACGGTAGTTTACAAACTATAAAAGATTTGGATTTTAGAAATAAAACGGGTTGTAGTATTATTGGGTATAAAACTCCAGATCGGGAGTACATCATTAACCCTGAGGCAACTACTGTTTTATATCCTGAGTCTAAGCTTATTGTGTTAGGAAGACCAGAACAAATTTTAGCATTAAACAAAATGTTTGACATATAACATTAAAGCAGTATTTAACAACAAAAATTTTAGATTGCGTTTTTTTTTCGCCATCTTGCTGCACCAAAAAAAACTTAACTACTAATTAATCAACTAAAACAAAAAAATGAAGACAAGATTTCTTTCATTATTATTAACAATACTACCTTTTTTAACTTTTGCACAAGATGCTACTGAAAAAGCATTGACTATTGATCAGGAAATAGATGCTTTTTTTAAGCCAATAGCTGACTCGGTTGGTGGAGTAATATTCTATCCAATTCCTTTTGGAGAACATTCAGTTCCTTTTGTGCTAATTATATTAGTACTAGGAGCTATATTTTTTACAATTTATTTCAAGTTTGCAAATTTCACGCTTATAGGTACGGCAATAAAAGTTGTAAAAGGTGATTATGATGGAATTGATCATCATACTGTAGATGTTGCTGAAGGTGATTCAACTCCTGGAGGTGATATTTTTGAAACGATAGCTGTAGAAAGTGCTGAAGGTGAGGTTACTCATTTTCAAGCTTTAACAGCAGCCTTGTCTGCTACTGTAGGTTTAGGGAATATTGCTGGAGTTGCAGTTGCAGTTGCAGTTGGAGGTCCAGGAGCTACATTTTGGATGATTCTTGCGGGGTTGCTTGGTATGGCTACTAAATTTGTAGAATGTACTTTGGGTGTTAAGTATAGAGAAGTGATGGAAGATGGTACTGTACATGGAGGGCCAATGTATTACTTAAAAACTGGTTTGGCAGAAATGGGAATGGCTGGCTTAGGAAAGGTCTTAGCTATATTTTTTGCTATTATGTGTGTTGGTGGTTCTTTGGTGGAGGGAACATGTTTCAGGCAAATCAAGCGGCTGCACAATTAGTAGAGCGTTTTGGGATAGAAAATGGAGCTGCAGGATTAATATTCGGTATTATTATGGCTGCTATTGTAGGAGTTGTTATTATAGGAGGGATTAAAAGAATTGGTTCGGTAACAGAAAAAGTGGTTCCGTTTATGGCGGCTACTTATGTAGGTGCTGCATTGGTTATTTTAGCAATGAATTATGATCTTATTCCGAAAGCATTTGGGATGATTTATGACGGAGCATTTAATCCTAATGCTGCATTAGGTGGTATTTTAGGAGTGTTGATTGTAGGGTTTCAAAGAGCTGCTTTTTCAAATGAAGCTGGTGTTGGTTCCGCTGCAATTGCCCATTCTGCTGTAAAAACAAAATATCCAGCTTCTGAAGGTATAGTTGCGTTATTAGAGCCTTTTATTGATACGGTTATAATTTGTACAATGACTGCTTTAGTTATTGTTATCACAAATATTGATGGAGGATTCTTTGAATATGGACAAACGGGAATTCAAGGTGTAGAATTAACTACAAAAGCTTTTGATTCTGCAATTCCAGGATTCTCATGGATATTAACTATAGCAGTAGTGTTGTTTGCGATATCTACTATGTTATCATGGTCGTACTATGGGCTACAGGCTTGGAAGTTTTTATTCGGAAAAGGAAAAGCAATGGATATTGTTTATAAGGTACTATTTTTATTATTCGTAATTTTAGGAGCGTCAATTAGTTTAAATTCTGTAATTGGTTTTTCTGATGCAATGATTTTTGCAATGGTTTTTCCTAACGTAATAGGGTTGGTGTTATTGTCGCCTAAGGTTCGCGAAGAGCTTAAAATATTTAAAGACAAAATTTCTTCAGTGAAATAAATAAAAATTCAATGAAAAATATTAAATCCCACTTCGTGTTTACAAAACAACAACGTAGTGGGGTTTTTGTTTTACTATTACTTATTGTTGTGTTTCAGTGTATTTATTTTTTTGCTGATTTTACTGCTGGTGAATTTAATGTTGTTGATCAACGGAAAATAGTTGCTTTTCAAAAGGAAATAGATAGTTTGGCTTTGCTTAAACAATCAAAGAAGTATGAAGTACATCCGTATAATCCAAATTTTATAACAGATTATAAAGGCTATGTTTTAGGGATGTCGATAGAGGAAATTGATCGCTTACATAATTTTAGGAAGTTAAATAAATACGTAAATTCTGCTAAGGAATTTCAAAAAGTAACTCAAGTTTCTGATTCGCTACTTTTAGTGATGAGCCCTAGGTTTAAATTTCCGGATTGGGTAGCTAAAAAGAGAACATCTAATAGGTATTCTTCATCATATCAAAAAGATTTGAATAAAGCTGAAGCTAAAGATATTTATAAGGCAACAAAATTGGAATACAAGCTTGCTTATAGGGTTGTTAGTTTCCGGAAGAAGCTGAATGGGTTCCTTTCCTTTGATCAGTTAAACGATGTGTATGATTTGTCGGAAGAAGATGTCAAAAAAGTCAAGCAGAAATTTGTATTGAAAACTATCCCTAATATTAAAAAAATAAACATTAATTTAGCCAGCGCTTCTGAGTTAGCTGAGTTGATTTATATTAATGAGTATATGGCAGCTAATATAGTTGACGAACGAGTATTACGGGAAGGGTATAAAAACTTAGATGAGTTGAAGTACGTGGCTCATTTCCCAATTGAAAAATTAGATCGAATAAAATTATATTTAACTATAAATTAAATCCAAAAATGATGGACAAAAGATACTTTACTGAAGAACACCAACTTTTTAGAGAAAGTCTGCAAGATTTTTTAAAAAAGGAAGTTGTTCCGCATATAGATAAATGGGAAAAGACGGGGACGGTTGAGCGATTTATATGGAAGAAGTTTGGTGATATGGGGTATTTCGGTTTAGCTACTCCTGAAGAATATGGTGGGTTGAATTTAGATTTATTTTATACTGTAATCTTTTTAGAGGA
>Ga0105354_1002906_pt1 | contig 10093 bp, 7 predicted proteins | sample GOMGulsemesocosm_FD_83658 | JGI IMG/M metagenome (GOLD analysis project Ga0105354, IMG submission 83658) | Methane-oxidizing microbial communities from mesocosms in the Gulf of Mexico - GOM9B Gulf of Mexico | ecosystem: Environmental > Aquatic > Marine > Cold seeps | place: USA: Gulf of America...
GGTATATAATCAAGAGTATACGGACGCTGCGGATGACGAGCGACCCGAGCCGTTTGCCAAGGATCAAGATTAGAAAAAATCTTTTTCGTTAACTCCGCATTTTTTCCACGTAATTGGGTAATTTGCTCTTCAAGGTCAAGATCTAATTCTTGACCATTGTTTACTAATTGTAATTCTTCAATTTTGGCATCAAGCTCCGCAATCGGTTGCTCGAAGTCTAAAAAATTTAATGACATATGATTATTCTTACCTATGTTCTATGCCGTATTATCAACAACAGCATGATTATTCAAATAGAGTATTTAATAGTTTTTATATAACTATCAAGTTGTTAGCAAAATCGTAATCGACATTACTATAAATTATTTATTATGGTTAACAATAAGTTACCATTTAATGCGACCTAAATTATTTAAACCTTAAAGTAACATCTTCGTCACCGAGTAAGGTTTTCAATTCATTTAATAAAGGGTCGGCTGGCGTAACACGCCATTGTACGCCTAATTCTAGCATAGCTTTTGCTTCATCTCTTTGATAAAACAATCGAATTGGGCAAGTTCCATCTTTATATGGTGTTAATACATCAGTGAACTTGTCAATAAAACCGTTACCAACCTTAGTCTTATTCACATTAACGTCAACCGAAGTTACATAGTTTTCCCGAGCATCAGCAACAGTCATGATATCTCGGGCGGTCATTGTAATACCTCCAGAGTAATCATCAAAGCTGACCTGTCCGCTACACACTAAAATAGCATCACTGACGAGCAACTCTACAAATTTATCATAGTCATCAGGGAATAGTCTAATATCCATACGCGCGCTTTTATCGTCAAGCGTAACTAGTGCCCATCGTCTGCCACGCTTATTTACCATGACTCTGACACCAAGCACTAACCCTACAGCAACCGTTGTTTTGTCTTTACTTGTCGCTTGCAGGCTAACTAATCTGCCCGTGGCGTAATGTTTTATTTCAGTTAAGAAACGATTAATTGGGTGACCTGTTAAATACAAACCTAAGGTTTCTTTTTCGCCGTTAAGCCAAACTTCTTCCGGCCACATCCGAACATCCTTAAAGGCTTGTCGAGTGTCTTCAGGCTCTTCATTAATTAAGCCAAATAAATCGTTTTGCCCAACAGCTTGTGCTTTTGCGTGTTGATCTGCGGCCTTGATTGCTTCTGGTAATGTTTCAAATAAAACCGCACGGTTCGGCTCTTCTTTACCATTAATCGTTTGTTTAGGGCCAAGTGTGTCCATTGCTCCCGCTTTCACAAGTTTTTCGAGTACACGCTTATTAATTTTTTTCAAATCAAGACGAGCACAAAAGTCGAAAAGATCAGCAAACTCCCCTCCTTCTTCACGAGCGGCAATAATCGCTTCAATTGGCCCTTCACCCACGCCTTTTACAGCGCCAATGCCATAAACAATCTGATCTTTCTCATTGACGGTAAATTTATATGCGCCAGCATTTACATCAGGTGGCAGGAGATCTATGCCCATATTGCCACACTCGTCTACAAGGGTAACAATTTTGTCGGTGTTATCCATATCAGCCGACATTACTGCTGCCATAAAGGGTGCCGGAAAATGGGTTTTCATCCACAAGGTTTGATATGAAACAAGTGCGTAAGCGGCTGAATGTGATTTGTTAAAACCGTAACCCGCAAATTTTTCAACCAGATCGAAAATCTTCATGGCAAGTTCGCCATCAACACCTCGATTTATTGCACCTTGTTCAAAACCTGCACGCTGCTTAGCCATTTCTTCCGGTTTTTTCTTACCCATCGCACGACGAAGCATATCTGCACCACCGAGCGAATAACCAGCAAGTACTTGGGCAATTTGCATAACCTGCTCTTGGTATAAAATGATACCGTAGGTCGGTTCAAGAATAGGTTTTAAATCAATATGTTGCCATGTAGCATCCGGATAGCTTACTTCTTCACGACCATGCTTACGTTCAATGAAGTTATCAACCATACCTGATTGTAATGGCCCAGGGCGAAATAATGCTACCAGTGCGATTATATCTTCAAAGCAATCAGGCTTTAACTTGGCGATAAGCGATTTCATGCCGCTAGACTCAAGTTGAAAAACAGCGGTTGTTTCAGACTTTAACAACACTTTAAAACTGGCAGGATCTTCTAGGGGAATACTGGCAATATCGATAGGATCCTTGCCTTCTTTCAACAGTTTTACATCGGCCATTTCAATGGCCCACTGTAAAATAGTCAGTGTTCGAAGACCTAAGAAATCGAATTTTACTAAGCCTGCATCTTCAACATCGTTTTTATCAAATTGTGTTACTGGGTTGTTACCTTCTTCATCACAATACAAAGGTGCAAAGTCTGTAATGGTCGTTGGAGAAATAACAACACCACCAGCATGTTTCCCGGCATTACGTGTAGTACCTTCTAAGATGCGACACATATCTATTAGGTCTTTTACTTCGCTATCTTGCGCATAAGCTTCAGGAAGCTTAGGTTCTTCTTCGAAGGCTTTTGCTAAGGTCATGCCTGGTGTTGGTGGGATGAGTTTTGAAATCCGGTCAACAAAACCATATGGGTGACCTAATACACGGCCAACATCTCGAATAACCGCTTTCGCCGCCATGGTACCAAAGGTAATAATTTGCGATACCGCATCACGACCATATAATTCAGCGGTGTGATCAATAACTTCATCACGTCTATCCATGCAAAAATCGACATCGAAATCAGGCATAGAGACACGTTCGGGGTTCAAGAAGCGCTCAAAGAGTAAATCGTATTCAAGTGGGTCTAAGTCAGTAATTTTTTGTGCATAGGCAACAAGTGATCCAGCACCAGAGCCACGTCCTGGGCCAACGGGTATATTGTTATCTTTACTCCACTGGATAAACTCCATGACTATCAAGAAATAACCGGGGAAGCCCATATTATTGATAACTTCAAGTTCTATAGCTAAACGTTCGTCGTAAGGTTTACGTTTTTCAGCAAAGTCATCAGCATCTTTATCAAAAATAAACTCTAAACGTTCTTGTAACCCTTCTTCTGAAACTTTAACTAAAAAATCTTCTATTGATAAACCTTCAGTGGGAAAATCAGGTAATACATACTCGCCTAGCGTGACAGTAACATTACAACGTTTTGCGATTTGTACTGTATTTTCAATTGCCTCTGGAATATCTGAAAACAGCTCACACATTTCTTCTTCGCTGCGCATGTACTGTTCTTTAGAATATTTTTTCGGACGACGTTTATCATTTAACGTGAAACCGTCATGTATAGCTACACGTATTTCATGGGCATCAAAGCGTTCAGGAGAAATGAACATCACTTCGTTAGTAGCAACAACTGGCAGTGATGCCTTTTCAGCAAGTTCTACGGCTAAATGTAGATAGTTTTCTTCGTTATCTCTATTGGTTCTAATGAGTTCAAGGTAAAAGCAATCAGGAAAGTATTGTTGATAAAAGTTAACCATTTCATCAACAAGCTCAACATTCCCTTTAATTAGCGCTTTACCTATATCACCTTCGCGACCAGCAGATAATAACAATAAGCCCGGAGCATATTCTATTAACCAATGTTTATCGATAACCGCTCGACCTTGAATGTGACCACGCAGGTAAGCTTTAGAAATAAGTTCGGTAAGGTTTTTATAGCCGACATTATCAGTCGCCAATATTACAATTCTGGAAAGTTCGTCTGCTAATTCTTCACTTTTTACCCAAAAATCACAACCAATGATAGGTTTGATACCTGCGCCATGAGCAGCATGATAATATTTAACTAAACCACACAGGTTAGTTTGATCGGTTAGCGCAAGGGCTGGCATTCCAAGATCGGAAGCTTGGGCAATAAGCGGTTTAACTTTATTCAATCCATCACACATTGAGTAATCACTGTGTACACGTAAATGAATAAATTTTGGTTGTGGCAGAGGTTGAACTATATCTTGCTCTACATCTTGTGTATCAACTAATGTTTGCTCTGACATTAATTATTCACCTGAGCTTCTTCCGACTTTAATTTTGTTGGTAAAACCCCTTGCATAGCAATAACTTGTGCGACTGGTTTAAAACTTGCGCGGTAACAATCAAGCACGCCATGCTCTACTATTTTTTCTAAGTGCGCTTTGGTTGGATAGCCTTTATGTTTAGCGAATCCATACTCAGGGTGTAACTCATCTAAGGCGTACATTTCTTCATCACGAGCAACTTTTGCAAGTATCGATGCAGCACTAATTTCGGCGACACGGTCATCACCTTTAACTACTGATTGGCAGTCAATATTACCATTAATACTCATGAAAACAGGACAACGATTACCATCAACTAACACATAATCTGGCGTAACTGACAAATCTTGCACAGCTCTTTGCATTGCTAACATGGTTGCATGTAGGATATTAAGGGTATCTATTTCTTCTGGGCTTGCTCGGCCAATAGCCCAAGATATAGCCTTTTCTTTTATTTCAATAAATAATAATTGACGCTTTTTTTCCGATAGTTTTTTTGAATCCATTAAGCCTTCGATAGGATTTTCGGGATCAAGAATAACAGCTGCAGTAACGACATCACCGACTAAAGGGCCACGACCAACTTCATCAACACCCGCAATGCAATATGCAATGGGGTACTCAAAAGGGTCAAAAACCTTTTTAGGTTTCACTACCCTGCTACTTTTAGCTTTATTTGTATCAACCGTACTACTATTACTCATTTTGACATTAGATCCATCACGGCTCTCGCGGCTTCTTTACTGGCATTTTGCTTTAATGCGATATGAATATTCATATATTCATCTTCAAGGGAAGTTTGGTCTTGGTATAAACGTTCTCTTACAAGCGGGACAATGTTATCTACCGTAACCTTTCCCTGAAGTAGTTCAGGTACCAAGGTTTTATTAGCTAATAAATTGGGTAATGAAAACCACTCTAATTTTACTAAGCCCTTAAACATATGATAGGTAAACGTATTAAATTTATAGCAAATAACCATTGGGCGTTTAACAAGTGCGGCTTCTAAGGTGACGGTTCCAGAGGCCATTAACAAACAATCACTTGCTGCCATAACTTGTTGAGTTTTATTGGTAATAATAGTAACCGGTAAGTTAGGCGCAATTTTATTTTTCAGAAGGTTAAATTGCTCTGTTCTTTTTTCACTTATCATCGGTACGACAAAGTGCAATTGCGGGTCTTGTTCTAATAATTGACTAGCAGAAAGCAAGAAAGGTGCGGATAAACGAGATAATTCACCACCCCGACTGCCCGGCATAAGCGCGAGTATTTTTTTATCGAGTGGTAAGTCTAGTGTATGTCGTGCTTCAATTTTATCCGATGATAATGGAATGTCGTCTGCTAGTGGGTGGCCAACAAATGTACAAGGTACTTCATATTTGTCATAAAAATCTTTTTCAAAAGGTAATAGTGACAAAACCATATCCGTAGCCGCTTCTATTTTAAAAATACGCTTTTCACGCCAAGCCCACACTGAAGGACTAACATAGTGAACGGTTTTAATGCCTTTTTTCTTTAATTGTCGTTCTAAACGCAAATTAAAATCAGGGGCGTCGATACCGATAAAAACATCAGGTTTATTTTCAATAAATTGTTCAGCTAAACAGTCTTTTACGTGGAATAAACGCTTGAGGCGGCCTAATACTTCGAAAATTCCCATCACTGAAAGTTCGTCCATGTCGAATAGACTTTCGAAACCCAGCGACTCCATTTTAGGACCACCGATACCAATAAATTTTGCATTAGGATAAACACACATTAATGATGTCATTAGCCCTGCGCCAAGCGTATCGCCAGAATGTTCTCCAACGACAATACCAAAGACGGGAGCGGATACGGTGGCTGAATGATGGGGTGATGGTGATGTTTGTGAAATCGCCTGATCCTTTATTGTTTTTGTCATTAAAATTACTCTACTACTTTAAGGCAGTTGCTGTTAGCGTGCGATACCGCGTTTAGAGTTTTTAATAAACTCAGCAAAAAAAGTTAGTTCTGGCATATCATCGGCTAACTCAGCTATCTTGACTAGGGCTTCATCAACATTTAATCCTTTGCGATAAACTTCTTTATAAGCTCGCTTAATGGTTAAAATAACTTCTTTATCAAAACCTCGACGCTTTAATCCTTCTGAATTTAGTCCAAAGGGTGAAGCAGGCTGACCAGAAACCATCAAATAAGGGGGGATATCCTTTAAAATTAAAGAGTTTGCCGCAACAAAACTATGGGCACCTATATGACAAAACTGATGAACTCCAGTCATACCACCTAAAATAGCATAATCACCAACATGAACATGCCCGGCGAGGGTAGCATTATTAGCTAAGATACAATGGTCACCCACGACACAGTCGTGTGCAACGTGGGTATAAGCCATGAATAAGTTATGACTTCCAATTTTTGTTAAGCAGTTATCTTGAATAGTACCTCGATGAACCGTACATGACTCACGAAAAATGTTGTTATCGCCAATAATCAACTCGGTAGGTTCACCTGCATACTTAAGATCTTGGCAGTCTTCACCTATACTAGCAAACTGAAAAAATTGATTACCTTCGCCTATTTTTGTAGGGCCTTTAATAACAACATGAGAATTAATAACACAGTTGTCACCAATAACGACATCTTTGGCAATATAAGTCCATGGACCAATACTCACATTACTGCCAATAATGGCTCCTTCTTCAATTATTGCTTGAGGATGGATTAAACTCTCATTATCACTAGTCACAATTTATACCACTCTTCTTGCACACATAAGTTCAGCAGAACAAACAACTTTACCTTCAACTTTTGCTTCACCATAAAATTTCCACATACCACGGCGCTCTTTCAAAAATTCAACATGTAAATGCATTGTATCGCCAGGTACTACCGGTTTTTTAAATTTTGCTTTATCGATAGAAGCAAATAAATACATTTCATTTTCAGCGCGACCATCAGTGCTTTTAAAACCTAAAATTCCTGTTGCTTGTGCTAAGGCTTCGAGGATCATCACCCCAGGAAAAATAGGAAGCTCAGGAAAGTGACCATTAAACACAGGTTCGTTAATACTAACGTTCTTAATAGCATGCAAAGATTTCATTGGTTGGTAATCTAAAACGCGGTCAACCAACAACATTGGATAACGATGTGGCAGTAATTCTCTAATTTCTGCAATTTCAAGGGTGTTTTTTGTTGATTCCAACTGATTATTCCTTTTCTATAATTTTATTTAAGTGCTCAATATCTTGTTCTGCACTTTTCATGCGCTTAAGTATACTTTCTAACTTTCGAATTCTTGCATTATTTTTATTCCACTCTTTATTGGTTTGACATGGCATACCAGAAGAATACACACCCGATTCGTCGATATTTTTTGTTACCATAGACATACCAGTAAAAACACAACCGTCACCGACTTCTATGTGACCATTGATACCAACAAGACCCGCTATAACACAATTTTTACCAATAGTTGTACTACCCGCAATAACACTACAAGCCGCCATCGCCGTATTTTCGCCAATAACAACATTATGAGCAATTTGAATCTGATTATCTAGAATTACACCGTCTTTAATAAGGGTATCTTCTAACGCACCACGATCTATAGTTGTGCTAGCACCGATCTCAACGTTATTGCCAATAATAACCCTGCCAAGCTGAGGAATTTTCAGCCATGTTCCTTGATCATTTGCATAACCAAATCCATCAGAGCCAATAACCGTATTTGCTTGAATTAAACAGTCATCACCAATTTCAACTCGATGATAAACGCTAACATTTGCCCATAATTTTGTGTGAGAACCAATCTTAACTTGCTCACCAATAAAACAACCTGCACCTATACTTACATTATCAGCAATCATGGCTCCCTGCTCAATAACAGCATTAGCGCCAATAGTGACATTCTCACCTAAAGCAACATCATTTGAAATTTGAGCAGATGGATGAATATTTGTAGCGGGCAATGGTGTTGTATCAAGTAATTGTGCTGTTAATGCGTAGCCTAAATAAGGGTTATCCATAACTAAAGCATTAGTATTACAGTCGTTTAGGCTTTGCGAAGCAATTATGACCGCACCCGCTTTGGTTTGTGAAAGCTGTTGGTTATATTTTTTATTGGCTAGGAATGCAATTTGTTGCGGCTTTGCAGTTAATAATGTTGCAAGAGAATCAATCAAATGATTTTCATCACCATGAACCTCAGCACCAATTTTTTCTGCTAGTTGTTTGAGAGTATAAGACATAAGCACTTAATATTGTTATGGATGCTATAAAAGCATAGCTGGAAAAGAAGTTAAAACCAAGATGATTTTTTAAGGCTAGAAACAAAACTTGCAACTAATATTATAAATAATAGTTGCAAGCTTAATAGCGATAATGTTTGATTTAGCCCATTATCTAATACCTGAATGTAGACTTATTTAAGTTTACTAACCTGCTCTACTACTTTGTCAGTAATACTTGCATCTGGTTTAGCAAATACAACAGCTTGTTGTTCTAAAACAAGGTCATAATTTTCTTTTGCTGCAATGTTATCGATTGCTTGACGAACTAATGCAACAATTTTGTTTGTTTCTTCGTTTTTACGAAGACCAGTGGCTTGTTGGAATGCTTTACCTTTTGTTTGGTACTCTTGATATAAAGTATCAATTTTCGCATCAACATCTTCTTTATCTTTAGCGCTCATTAATAACGCTTCTTTATTTTTCTTTTCTTGATAATATTTAATGTCTTTTTCTAATTGTGCTAAGACTGCTTTATCATCTTTAAATTCAACTTCCAAACCTTTCATTACTGTCGCTGTTTGCGGAATTTTACCCATGACTTCTTGGAGATTAACTACTGCGATTTTTTGATCAGCAGCCATTACTGAACTTGCTAATAACAAACTTGACGCTACTGTTGAACAAACAACTGTTTTAATGAATTTTTTCAATTTTATCTCCAAAATATTATTACTACGCAACTTTGGTTAAGCTACATTAATTTTTATAATTATCATTTAATTGCTATGGGGGCTAACAAATAGAATTAAACCCCATAATTAAATTTTTATGCACAAATATTCTTTGAATTAAAAAGTTTTACCTATATTAAAACTAAAGAACTCTTTGTCATCGTCCTTCTCAGACTTTAATGCCTTTGCAAAACTAAAGATCATCGGCCCCATTGGCGATAACCACTGTACAGACAAACCTGCCGAACTTCTGTAACGCCCCGGGTCTGAATAATCATCTATTTTGTTGTATTCAGCAAGCCCTAAGTCGCTATAGTCATCCATGCTAAATTCGGTATCCCAAACATTACCCGCGTCAACAAAAAAGCTGGTACGGACACTGTGAGTGAATCCTTCATCAAGGAAAGGTGTCGGCACAATAAGTTCTAGTCCAGCAACAACGATTGCATTACCACCAACAGAACGTTTTGATACTTGAGTAAAGTCATGATCAGTACCTAAACAACAGCTAGTACCTTGCTCTACAGAATCAGGTGCTCCAGAAATTGGCGTAGGGTATCTAAATACAGCGCGTGGACCAACTATATTGTTTTCGAAACCGCGTAATGTATCAGAGCCACCTGCTCTAAAGTTTTCCCAGAAAGGTAATATTTGATCATTCCCATTTATTTGACCATAACCATTTCCGTAACCTGCATTAAAGCGTGTTAATACAGTCCAGCGTTTATCTCTCGTTAATGGAAAATACCATTTAGTATCTAAATTAATCTTAAAATAATTTACATCCGAATTAGGTGTAGTCATCTTATAAGATAAACTTTGACTAGAACCATCTGTTGGGAAGGTACCACGGTTCAAAGTAGTACGAGAAATACCAAGGGTTAAATCAAAGCTTTCAAATTCTAAACCACCATCAGGGTCATGGGGATCCGAATATATTTGATAAAACTCTTGAATTTGTTCATAGGTTTTTAAACGGGTAATACCGTTATGCTTATAACCAAGACCAAAATTCAAGCGAACATATTCGTTAATAGGAAAACCTAAATTAAGTCCTACACCATATGTTTTATTGTTATATTCAACTAAATTCGCGTTACCTGCATCAAATTCGCTGTAATATAACTGTCCGCCCAAAGAAACCGCATCTAC
>Ga0105354_1002908_pt1 | contig 10091 bp, 6 predicted proteins | sample GOMGulsemesocosm_FD_83658 | JGI IMG/M metagenome (GOLD analysis project Ga0105354, IMG submission 83658) | Methane-oxidizing microbial communities from mesocosms in the Gulf of Mexico - GOM9B Gulf of Mexico | ecosystem: Environmental > Aquatic > Marine > Cold seeps | place: USA: Gulf of America...
AATTTATCTTTAACCCTAAATTTACTATAAATATATTGATATGCAATACCAAGGTGTTTTACAAAAAATGCAAACTGATTTACAAGATACAATTCAGTATTACTTAGTTTTTGATAATGATGTGCTGAATATGAATCAGTTATTAGGTAAAAAAATCAGTATTTCTTTTGAAAAATACCAGTGTATGAACTGTGCAAAAAATAAAGAAATTTATAGACAAGGGTTTTGTAAATCTTGTTTTTTTGAAGCGCCTCAAGCCGGAGAATGGATTATGCATCCTGAAAAGTCTACAGCCCATTTGGGTATAGCAGATAGGGATTTAGAATATGAACAACGCGTACAGTTAAAACCGCATATTGTTTATTTGGCATTGAGTAGCACGGTAAAAGTAGGGGTTACTCGTAAAACACAAGTGCCTACCCGTTGGATTGATCAAGGAGCAGTTCAAGCATTACCAATTATTGAAGCTCCTAATAGATATTTAGCAGGGATTGCTGAGGTTGCCTTAAAAGATCATGTGGCGGACAAAACAAACTGGAGAGCAATGCTTAAGAATGAAGTTACTGAGGCCGATTTAGCACAGGTTAAAAATGATTTAAAGCAATTCTTACCTGAAGAGGTAAAAGAATATGTATTAGAAGGTGAAACAGTTTTAGATTTAAATTTCCCGGTAGAACAATATCCAGTAAAAATTAAAAGCTTGAATTTATCAAAAACACCTGACTACTCTGGTGTGTTAAAAGGGATTAAAGGACAATACTTAATTTTTGAAGACAATACCGTTTTTAATGTCAGAAATAATGAAGGGTTGGTGGTGAATATGGAGCTGATGTAATAGTAAACACCCTTTTTTGACTTATTTTCTATCGTAACTTTTTGTGATGCATTCAAATAAAATTTGAAAAGTATGGTAGGTGTGTTTATGTTGGTTTGTTCAATTATGTGTGACAGTTTGAATAAACGTCTGTTTTAAGGTCGTTTATTCAAACCGTTAACATGTTTTAGTTTTTTATGAATTTGATGTTTGTTCCATTGTCAAATTGAAGAAAATACATTCCATTTCGTAAATGACGAATCTCTATTTTCTTATTATTAGAGACAGAACCTTCAAGTATTTGCTTACCTAAAAGATTGAATACTACGTAATGCTTCTCGTTTTTAAGATTAGAAATAGTCAAATGAGAAGAAGCTGGGTTAGGATATATTGCTAAAGCTTCTTGTTTTTGTTCAGAATTTATAGATAATACATTTCCACATATAGCTGTTGTCGTTGTTCCAAGTGAGGTGTATTTGTTATGAATTGTTGTAAGTAAAGAATATTGGTCAAATGAATCTTGTCCAAGTTCCCAAATTAAAACTCCACCAACGGATGTATTTGCCAAGGCTATTTTTGCTTCGATGGTTGGTCTTCCATTGTAATAGGCAGTTCCTACATTATCCAAATCTGCATTGTTTGGGTTTGCCGCTACCATTTGGGCGTAGGTAACAGCGTTTACTGTTGTTGAGTTAACGAAGTCATATCCATAAAAAGGAAGTCCTAAATTTAGCTTATCTCCTGGTATTCCAACGGTAGTATTCCAAAAAGAGATTCCGTCCTGAGAGAAGCTATATGAGCTATGTTGCCCTGGGTTATTAGGGGCCCAACCTCCAGTTGCGTCATAGGACATTATGTTAATAAAGTCAAAGGCGTCTAATGCGTTTTGATTGATGTTTGCAAATAAGGTTTGATTGGGAAGGGCAGCAGTTATTAATTTTCCATGAACATCTAACGCTGCATCAAGTTCAACAACAAAGTCGCTGTAACCACTTGTTACATGACTCCATTCTAAATCAACATCAACTCCATCTAAATTATTAGCTAAAACAAAGTTAACTATTTTTGTAATAAATGCAGGCCTGTTGGCAGGAATGTCTATTAAATTAGACCAATCATTTGTTTGTTGAGCAGTTAAACTGGCTCCAGCTAGCGATACCATAATAACGATGTTAGGGTTATCGTTTTTAGCATCTGACATTATAGTGCTAATATCTGGCATAACTAGGTTACCGTTGGTGTCAGGATTAGCAAAACATATGTTTAAGTGTGTTAGTTTACAATACTCTATTTGGCTACTTGCGTAGAATCTGTAAGTAGGTAAATAGCCAATTACTCTAGCATTTTGAGCGTAAAATGATCCAATGGAAAGGAGTAGTAAAAAGGTTGTGATAAGTGTTTTCATTTCAATTAAGGGGTTTAATTTTTGTTAAATCTTATAAGGGTATACAATAAATCATTTGCAGTGTGTTACTCCTGAATTCAAGGTTTATAAATTGATAGTCAGACTGAACTAGTGTAATTTTATTTTTTTATTTGACATCTATTTATTTTTGATGTAAAAATACTTAAATTAAACGACTGAAAGTCAGTATTGTATCCCTGAATAAGGCTGTTTTGTCCCTAAAATATAGGTGAAAAATGGAATGTGAAAATTGGAGTTGCAACTAATAGCCCAAAGATTAATATGTTAGTCAATAATTAATTATTTTAAATTGATGACGTAGTAGGGTGTTATAATTACTGCGGATGTTTATATAAAGAGTCGCACGACGTAAGGCGACCAACAGGATTTTTAGCAGGAAAATCTACTAGTAAAAATGTACTTATTTTTGGAATTTATCTGAGACACAAGCATACACTTTATATGTTGTTACATCTAGTTTTATTGCTTAATTCTAGTCAACAAAAACTCTCCTAATCCAAGTCTCAGAGCTAATTCATTTTTTGAAGTTTTTAGGATTTTAAACTCTTGTGGGCCACCTTCAACACCATTTAAAACTAAAATATTAGCTTCCGAAAGAAGCTTCCACTCTCCATTAGCTTTCTGTCCCATCATGTAAGTATTAAATTTCCCATCAGATTTAAATTCAAATTTCCATTTGCCAATCACTTCTGCTTTCATGAAAGCCAAACCAGCTTCATCAATATTTTCGTTTAACGCTTTTGTAAACACCCAATTTCCTACTATTAAATCAGATTTTTGAGCATACAGGTTAATAGGAATAGTCAGTAATAGTAGTGTGAATAGTAGCTTCTTCATTTGAATGTTTTTAAATCAGGTACAACCTTTATATAAACACAATTGTGTTTATATTTTTATCTATTTAAGTAATAGGTTCGCTTTTACTTTGTCGTATCTTTTTTCTTCTTCTTTTTGCCAAACAATCCACCAAGTGCATCTTTAACGCCATCTTTAATAGGGTCAGAGGTAGTGCTATCTTTTGGAGTTTCATTTGAATTACCACCTCCTAATACATTTCCAAGCACATCACCTACAACTCCTCCAGCATCGTCTCCGATTACGTCTCCTAAGGCATCGGAAGCAGCTGCAGTACCTTGGCCTAATAATTTTTTCTTTTGTATTTGAATCAGTTGTTTTGTAAGGTTGGTTACGGATTGTTTTAAATCCGTGTTTACTTGTGGGCTTGAAACGGTACCTCCAATATTAGCTATTACCGGAACTTTAACATCTTTAATATCCTGGTCACTTAGTTTTGATAAAATCCCACCAACTTCATTTCCAAAATATTTTGCAGGCACATCAAAAGTAGCAGTATATCCTAAATTGTTTTCAAAACTGTGCGACCCTGCTATTTGCACTTTAATATCTTCATAATGTACATCAAAAGGCTTAATGGCTACTTTCCCATTCTCAAACTTTAAAGCCGTTTTTAAATCTTTTAAATCTAATTTGTTCAAGTCAATAAATGACAGTTGATCATTTGCTTTGCTAAAAGCAGAGCCTTCTTGAGGGCTTATCTTAGTTGTTAATACTTCCGCTAATGCATTACCAGTAAGTGAATTTAAATCGAGTGAAAAAGAATCGTCTAAATTTCCTTTTAGGTTTAGATCCGTATTTAATTTTCCTTGTAGCATTTTAGCAACAGGTGCAATACTTGACAACAAATCCATTCCGTTAAATGATTTGGCAATATCAAATTTGTCAATCCCTAAATCCATATTAAATGTTGGTGTTTCGTTTTTTGTCGACACATTACCATTAATACTCATGTTACCATCAAATAGTTGGGTTGTGATATTACTTAATGTAACAGTTTCATCTTTAATAATTACGTCACCGGTCAGGTTTTCCAAAATAAGGTCGTCATAAATAACTTTCTTGGCATTAGCTGAAATTTTGGTGTCTAAAAAGGCAGGTATTTTTAGGGCGTCACCCTCTTCAGATTCTTTTTGAGTGTTTTCAGTTTCGGTGGTATTATCAACCATAAAGTCACTCACATTAAATAGGGTAGAGTTGAGGTTAAAATTTCCTTTTAATTTTTTATCACTAAAAAGGAATCCCATTAAATTATCAATAGTTCCAGTACCATTAATATCGCTTTCACCACTTTTAATATCTAATTTTTTTAAAGAGATTCTTTGAGGTGTGAAATCTACAGCTGCTTCGGAAATGTATATTGGGTTTACAATATCTTTTGAGGCAAACTCAAAATCAGCAATGCTAAAAGCACCGTTATTTTTTATTTGTTCATAGTTGTTATTGTCAATAGCGCTTTGAGAAAATGAGGTATGTAAGTTAGCTTTTAATATTCCTTTTAATTCATTGTCTAGTTGAACAGGGTATGCTTGAGAGAGGTTTCCTAAATTAAGGGTCCCGTTAAGGTTCATGTCAACAAATCGGTTGGCAGTTAATTGTTTTATTTTTCCATGTGCATTAAAAACATCTTGATCTATTTGTAAAGATAATTTTTCAAGATCAAGAAAAGTGTCATCCACATTTCCGGTAGTATTGCCTAAAGAGGTATTTAAATTGATGTTTTTTACACTTTTAGGCAAGTCAGGATATTTAAAAGAGGCGTTTTTAGAAACAATATTTACATTAAATTTAGGAATGGTATTATCATCCATAATTCCTTTTGCAAATCCTTTAATAGTAAAACTACCGTTTGTTTGAATGTTTGCTATATCTTTTGAATATTCTGCAGGCAACAGCGCTAAAAATTGTTTAAAATCGGCTGTGGGTGTATTGAATTTGATATCTATTTCGTTATTGGTTTCGTTTTGCTTTACAAAACCATCAAAAATTAATTCTAACTGATTTAGCTTAAATGAATTTTCTAAGAAGGTATACTTGCTTTGTGTTTGATCTATTTCCAAATCGGCATTTAAAGCAATGGTATTATTGTTTAAGTAATTTGATTCGCCACTATTTAATGAAATATTGGAAGTGGTTATTGTTTTTAAATTACTAACAGCAGCCGATAAATCACCAGATCCTGAATGATTAAAATCTGATAATTTTAAGTTTATTTCAGATGCTTGATCAATATAGTTTATTTCAGCATTTGTAATGGCATATTCTGCTACTGAAAATAAGAAGCCTTTTTCATCGGTATCGGTAGTTTCTTCGGGAGTAATTTCATTAGTTTTTTTAGCAATATCATAATTAGTATCTCCTTCTTTATTACTAATAATATTTACCAGAGCATAATCAATAGTAAATGAACTGATGTCAATGGCATCTTCAGCAGTTTTGGTAAGTCCTGATAATGGCATTTTTAATGAAATTTCTTTCGTGTAAAATAATGTATCTCCTTTAAAAGGTTCAAAATTGGTAACACTTAAATTTTCAAGTGTTACTCCTGCTTTTGGAAAAGTGCTAATCAAACTAATATCAATGTCAGAAAAATCTACTTGTGCATTTACATTATTATTGATCTGTTCTTTTATAATTTGAGCAAATTTGTCTTTAAAAATAATTGGAGCAGCAACAGCAGCAATGATTATAAATAGAAATAATATTCCGAATATTTTAAATGCTTTTTTCATAAGTGATCGATCTTTTTTAAGCAATTCTTTCAAACTAAATAGTTATTATTCTTCAGGTTATTGAAGAATTAAAATGCTAAGCAAAAATAAGTTAAAATATATAAAATTGATGTTAACTAATCACTAATGTTTTATCAGGGCTTATGGTGATTAGTTAGCCAGCATTGGCTAGTTATGATTAGGGATGTGAAGATATTGTGTAACTTGAGATATGAAGTTGCTTAATTTTTTGATTATAAAACTGACCATTTGCCTTGTGGGGGGAATACTGATTGGATATTATTTTCCCATTTCATGGGTTCTTATGTATATGGTTGTTTTTGGAGGGATTCTACTTTTGGGTATTACCTTTTTGAAGGTGCATACTAAAGTGAAGCAAACTTCTTTTTTAGGAATACTCTCCTGTTTATTAGTCATCGCCACTGGAATTCTTTCCATATCGTTTCACACGCATAAAAATCAATTGCAGCATTACTCATATCAGTTAATGGATGATAACAATGAAAAACTTCAACTTAGAATTTACAAGAAATTAAAGCCTAACCGGTTTTACAACAAATTTTTGGCTAAAGTTGTTGCTGTAAATTCTCAGAAAGTAAATGGAATCGTATTGGTTAATGTTGATTTAACTGTTCCAGTGGCTATTGATGCTGTGTTTCATGTTGTTGGGCAATTGCAAGAAATTAAAAAGCCTCTAAATCCTCATCAATTTAACTTTAAAGATTACATGAGGAAGCAGCAAGTGTATCATCAAGTGTTTCTGAATGATACAAACACGTTGTTCTTGACTTCTGAAATGACTATTTATGGGCGGGCAGCTGCTATTAGAAATAGGATAAATAAAACGCTTAGGCAATACTCAATTTCCAAGGGTAATTTGAGTATTATCAATGCATTGTTGCTAGGGCAACGACAAGATATTAGTAAGGATACCTATAAGAGTTTTACGAAATCAGGAGCAATACATATTTTGGCTATTTCCGGATTGCATATTGGTTTGCTGCTGCTTATGCTAAGTGTACTTTTTAAACCATTGTCTTATCTTAAATATGGAAAAAACATTGTTCCTATAATCATTATACTATTGCTATGGATGTATGCTTTTATCGCAGGGATGTCAGCTTCAGTTGTTCGGGCGGTAACTATGTTTTCCTTGGTAACGATAGCTATGTATAGTAATCGAATTACGAACACGTATAATATACTTGCTATTTCTGCTTTTTTATTATTATTGAGTAATCCGTATTATGTGTTTGATGTAGGTTTTCAATTAAGCTATGCCGCGGTTTTTGCTATTGTTTGGATTAAGCCTTTATTTGATAAGCTCTGGTCTCCTGAAAATTATTTTGCTAAAAAGTTTTGGGATGTGTTTAGCGTAACCATAGCTGCTCAACTTGGAATATTACCGTTGTCATTGTTTTATTTCCATCAGTTTCCAGGGTTGTTTTTTGTGTCTAATATCGTCATTATACCGCTTTTAGGTATTCTGCTGGGTTTAGGAATTGTAACACTTATTTTTGCTTATTTTGGATGGATACCTGAAATACTTCTTTTTATTTTTAATGAGAGTATTAGCTTATTGAACAATTTCGTGACTTTTGTTTCTGGTAAAGAAGATTTTGTATTTACAAAAATCCCTTTTAACGCAATGAATTTGGTGGCAGCATATTTATTAGTGATTAGTGTGGTGTTACTTTGGAAACAGTTTAATTATAAGAGGCTTGTATTTGTGTTTTCAAGTGTTTTGTGTGTTCAATTAATATTTATGTATAATAAATTGAATACTCAAACAGAAGAATTTATAGTTTTTAATCAGTATAAAACAACACTGATTGGTTTCAAAAAAGGAAATGAATTGCATTACGCTTCTAAAAACCTTAGGTACCTACAAGGTTTAGATAACTATATTGTAAACGAATTTATACAGAAGGTAAAGCATGATTCATTACAGAACGTATATATGTTCAAGGATAAAAAACTCCTAGTGGTTGATGAAAAAACAATATATAATACATCTTTTAAACCTGAGGTAGTATTGCTTACCAATTCCCCTAAACTTAATTTAAACAGATTGATAGATAGTATACAACCTAAAATGATTGTGGTTGATAATAACAATTACAAAAGCTATGTATCGAGATGGAAAACTACTTGTTTAAAAAATGATGTTCCATTTCATTCCGTAAGGGAGGATGGTGCCTTTGTGTTAAAATAAAAAATCCTCTTCCGCATGGTTAGCGAAAGAGGAACAGTTGTAAATCGTAAATAACCAATAAATATTTCATTACAACATTTTATTCAAACCACTATGTGGTTTATTTTGTTGGTAAAGAAGGTGCAATACTAGCTATCCATTTTTCAGGACCTCCTTTTACATAGCCAGTTTTTCCAAGTGGTACAATTCCATCAGTTGGAACTTCGCCATCTCCGGCATTCATTAGCCATACAGTTGGGTATCCTCTAACTTGAAAAGCACGTTGTAAGGCATCATTTTGTGCTGCAATATTTTCAGGTAATTTTTTTCTTCTCGGGAAATCTACAGTAAGTAATACCACATTTTCTTTTGCCCATTTTTTAAATTCGTCCGTGCTAAACACTTGTTTGTCTAAACGAATACACCATCCGCACCAGTCACTACCAGTGAAGTTTGCTAAAATAGGTTTGTTGGTTTTCTTAGAGATTTTAGAAGCTTCTTCAAAATTATCATGCCATATAGCTTCTTGTGCTTGAATACTGCTAAATCCTATAAAAAGAATTGCTACTACGATTAACTTTTTCATTGTCTTATTTTTTTTATTACAGTCGCAAATAACTTGCCAGAATTACAAATTACTAAAAATGCTTCATATAGAAGCATTTTTAGTATAATTTTTATCTTACTCCGTGCATTAGTTTCTTCAATACTGGGTTTAGTCCAATTATTAATAAACCTGCAACAGTAGGAACAATAGTAAAGATTAAGAAAAATGTTGATAACCCAAAATCTTTGGTGATGTTTTCTATTTGACCACCTAATACAGCAGCTACTTTATTTCCTATTGCAATAGCTAGGTACCACATACCAAACATAAATGCGATCATACGTGGTGGTACTAATTTAGATACATAAGAAAGTCCAACAGGAGATAAACATAGTTCACCTAAAGTATGGAATAAGTATGCTAGTATTAACCATATCATACTTACTTTAACACCTTCTTGAATTCCATGAGCTCCAAAAGCCAATAATCCGAATCCTATAGCCAAAATTATTAATCCTAAACCATACTTTACGGCTGCAGATGGGTTGTATTTAGATTCCCACCATTTAGAGAAAGAAGAAGCAAAAGCAATAATAAAGAATGAGTTTAATATACTAAACCATGAAACTGTTATTTCTGTAGCTTCAGCATTAAAATCTCTATTTAACATCCATAATGCAACTCCCCAAACACCAATAAAAGTAATGGCTAAGATAACATTTGAAGCAGGGATTTGTTTCCAAGTTTGTTTACCTAATAAGTACAATACATAAGAGATTATAAGTAAAGGAATTATAGTAAGTAATGTGTTTACTATTTTAAAAACCATTGCGGCATCACCTTCTAAAGTTCTGTCAACAGAATCTCTTGCGAAAAGCACTAATGAAGAAGCACCTTGTTCAAAAGATAACCAGAAAAATACAGTAAAGAAAGCAAAGATAATTACTGCAATCATACGATCTCTAACGATTCTATCATATCTTGATATTCTTGAAATAACCATAAATAAGAAGGCAGCTAATGCTATTAAGATCATTACATATTGCCCAGGTAACGTTTCAGTATTTGCAAAGGCAAACATATCAAAATTTGCTATTTTAGATAATGGGTCATTAATTGCGTATCCTAATCCTATAACAGAAGAAAAGACAATTAATATTTTATCTAATAACGTAAAAGGATTTCTTTTGTCAGTATCTTCAGTATCACCAGGCTTAGCAAAATCAGATGCTTTTTCATTTATTCCTTGTTCTAATTCAACTTCATAAACTATAGAAGGAACTTCTCCGATTTTCCCGAATAAAGGTTTTGCCAACCAAAACTGTAGTGTTCCTAATAACATGAAAATTCCAGCTAGTCCAAATCCGTAAGCCCAGCCAATTTTCTCACCTAAGTATCCACAAAGCAACATACCGAAGAATGCACCAGCATTTACTCCCATGTAAAAAATAGTATATGCACCATCTTTTTTTTCAGGAACGTCTTTATACATTTCAGATAAGATAGAAGTCATGTTTGGTTTA
>Ga0105354_1002914_pt1 | contig 10073 bp, 4 predicted proteins | sample GOMGulsemesocosm_FD_83658 | JGI IMG/M metagenome (GOLD analysis project Ga0105354, IMG submission 83658) | Methane-oxidizing microbial communities from mesocosms in the Gulf of Mexico - GOM9B Gulf of Mexico | ecosystem: Environmental > Aquatic > Marine > Cold seeps | place: USA: Gulf of America...
TATTTTATGTGAATTAATCGCTAATAAATTGGGGATGGACTCAGCTTTTGTTGATGCCTTACGTCTGGCAGCACCACTGCATGATTTAGGTAAAATAGCGATACCTGAGCATATTTTACATAAACCGGGAAAACTCGAGGGCGAAGATTGGGAAATCATGAAATCGCATGCAAAAATAGGCAGTGACATCTTATCAAAATCAACGGTGAGTGTTTCCAAACTGGCCTCTCGACTTGCGCATTACCATCATGAGAATTGGGATGGCTCAGGTTATCCAGACGGTTTAGCCGGTGAAAATATACCACTTGAAGCGAGAATTATGGCGATAGCAGATGTATTAGATGCCTTAGGCTCTAAACGTTGTTATAAAAAAGCATGGTCTGACGATGAAATTAAAGCGTTTTTAATTGAGCAGAAAAATATAAAATTTGAAGACAAATTAGTTGATATGATTATTGAAAATTATGAGGTTTTTGCTCAAGTAAGGAAAGATCATCCTGATAACTATTAAAATTAAATAGGTAAGTTACCGGGTTTAGCTTTTGTCAGCATGCATCCTTATGCTGGGAATACTCGCCAGCAATGGCTAGAAATATAAGCACTGTTGGTTCTTAATTTCTAGCTCATCAGCAAACGTTAGTGGGGTGATACTTGTAGCTTAAACCTGCTTATAAGTAGCAAAAAAGTTTTTCAGCTTTTCGAGTGCTGGTACTAGTTCATCAACATGCGGAAGAAAAACTAACCTGAAATAATTTTTTGCTTCAATGTTAAAGCCACTACCATGCACGACTAGAATTTTCTCTTGCTTAAGTAAATCGAGTACCATTTTTTCATCGTCTTTAATATTGAATTTTTCAGCATCAACTTTAACGAATAAATATAAGGCGCCCATGGCCGGATGGCAAGATAGGCCATCAATCTCATTGATCATTTGTGCCGCCACATTACGTTGTTTCAGTAAACGGCCATCACCTTGAATTAATTCATTGATACTCTGATAGCCCCCCAACGCTGTTTGAATAGCATGCTGCGAAGGTACATTGGCACACAAGCGCATTGAGGAGAGAATATTCAGACCCTCTAAAAAATCTTCAGCATGGATTTTAGGACCCGATACCACCATCCAGCCAGCTCTAAAACCAGCGACACGATAATTCTTAGATAAACCACCCATAGTGATAATAAGTACATCTTGAGCGAGTGATGCCGTTGGGATGTGCTGCGCTTGATCATATAAAATCTTATCGTAGATTTCGTCACTAAAAACAATCAAGTCATGCTTTCTTGCGAGCTCAATGATACCTTGGAGCACATCTTCAGGGTAAACCGCACCGGTTGGGTTATTCGGGTTTATTAACACGATGGCTTTGGTGTTTTCGGTGATTTTAGCTTCCATATCATCAAGATCTGGATACCACAAATTCTCGTCATCACAACGATAATGTACCGGTTTCCCCCCTGAAAGGGACACTGCTGCTGTCCACAATGGGTAATCGGGTGCTGGTATTAACACTTCATCGTCGTTGTTTAGTAATCCTTGCATCGACATGACGATCAGCTCACTGACACCATTACCAATAAAAACATCGTCAACGCCGACATCCTTAATGCCTTGTTGCTGAAAATATTGCATTACTGCAACGCGAGCAGAATAAATACCTTGAGATTCACTATAGCCCTGAGAGTTAGGTAAATTGTGAATTACATCCTTTAAAATGTCATCAGGGGCAGCGAAACCAAAGGGGGCAGGGTTACCAATATTTAATTTAAGAATTTTATGACCTTCGTCTTCTAAACGACGGGCCTCGGCTGCCACTTGTCCTCTAATTTCATAACAGACATTATTGAGTTTAGACGACTTGTTTATAGCTTTCATGATAGTGCACTTCTTAAATTATTGAGTTTGATAGGTGAATTGACATTGTTGCTAAAAATTCCTCTTATTGATAGAGCGAACAAGCGTTTTTTAATGATTAATTAGTGAGTTTTGTGTCAAAAGGGCATATAAGTGCACAAAAAACTACCATAGCAACCCGTAAAAACAAAAAAGAGGCATAAAGCCTCTTTTGGTTGTGGTCTTGGTACAGCTAACTCAACGAGTAAATTTGCTGTACCTGTTGAAAAACTTAACTAAAAAGTGCCATTACGTCATCAATAGCGATTAAGGTTTTTTCACCGGTAATTCTATTTTTTAATTCAACTTGTTGTGCATCTAAGTTACGTTCACCGATGATTAATAATAATGGCGTACCCATTAATTCATGATCAGCAAACATGACTCCAGGGCGCTCTTTTCTATCATCAAACAATACTTCGATACCAGCTTGACCTAATTGTTGATATAACGCTTCGGCGGTTTCTTTTACCCGGGCAGATTTTGCCATATTCATTGGCACAATGGCTGCCTGAAAAGGGGCGATTGCTTTTGGCCATTTAATACCATATTTATCATGGTTTTGTTCAATGGCTGCTGCAACAATACGTGAAACACCAATACCGTAACAACCCATAGTTAAGGTTTGTGATTTACCACCTTCATTAAGTACATTACAGTTCATTGCTTTAGCATACTTGCTACCAAGCTGGAAAATATGTCCAACTTCAATACCGCGTTTAATAACAATGTTACCTTGGCCACATGGGCTAGGATCACCGGCAACTACATTACGAATATCTGCAACAGTATAATCGCTACCATCTCTTTCCCAGTTTACGCCGATATTGTGATGGTCATTTTCATTAGCACCACAAATAAAATCACTCATTTGGGCTGCGGTTCTATCAACAATCACTTCACACGTTAAACCTACCGGGCCAACAGAGCCAGCATTACAGTTAGCTGCGGCTTTAATCTGTTCATCAGTTGCAAAGGTTAGCGGGCTAGCAACTTGTGCTAAATGCTCTGCTTTAATTTCATTCAATTGATGATCACCACGAACAACTAACGCGACAACCGGTGTTTCGCCTTGTGCGTTTTCAACACCACAAACCAGTAATGTTTTGATGGTGTTAGTAATATCACCATTTAAAAACTGTGCAACATCTTCAATGGTTTTCACATTGGGCGTGGCTATTTTTTCAAGGGCTTTACTGGGGGCGGCACGCTCCGCAGTTGGCGCTAATGCCTCTGCTTTTTCAATATTTGCAGCAAAATCACTGCCATCACTAAAAGCAATATCATCTTCACCAGAGTCGGCTAATACATGGAATTCGTGTGATGCATCACCACCAATAGAACCAGTATCGGCTAATACTGGGCGGTAATCTAAACCTAAACGGTCAAAAATACGGCAATAGGCATCAAACATTTTTTGATAGGTTTTTTCGAGGCATTCTTGCTCTAAATGGAAGGAATAAGCATCTTTCATTAAGAATTCTCGACCACGCATTACGCCAAAACGAGGGCGTATTTCATCACGAAATTTCGTTTGCACTTGAAACAAAGATAACGGCAATTGTTTGTAACTGCTGATTTCATTGGCAACCAGCTTAGTGATCACTTCTTCATGCGTTGGCCCTAATACGAATGCGCGTTGGTGACGATCGTTTAAACGTAATAATTCTGGCCCGTAATCATCCCAACGACCAGATTCTTCCCATAAATCGGCAGGTTGTACAAGCGGCATCAGTACTTCGTTAGCGCCAACACGTTCCATTTCTTCACGGACAATGTTTTCAACTTTTTTAAGTACACGTAAACCAGTGGGCAACCAGGTATATAAGCCCGAAGCAAGATTACGAACAAGACCTGCTCGTAACATTAATTGGTGACTAATGACTTCAGCGCTCGCTGGAGTTTCTTTAAGAGTAGACAGTAAATATTGGCTGGTACGCATTACTAAAATTCCGTAAAAATACAAACTAACTAAGAAATTGTTAGTTATAAATAAAATTGTCGCTATTCTAGCAGGGCACTTGCCGTTGAAGAAAGTATTAAATACTATAATTAGGCAATATCAAACAAATACTAATAGAGTGATTGTAAGCTTTTCGCTACCGAGTCATCTTTTTGACAAAAACTACCACAAATAGCGCGATAGTAAAACTCCCGGTAAAGGCTTCAATGGCGGCAATCACTCTGGCTATACCTATGGGAGTAAAGTCACCATAGCCTAAGGTCGTAAAGGTTACCACGGAAAAGTACAGTGAGGAGGAAAATAGCTCAAAGTAATCTTTGATGCTCGTAACGCTACTAATATGGTAAGTGGTATCTTGGTAGTTTAAACCAGTAAACGAATACAACAACGCGCAAATAAAGATGATCAGCATAGATAGTCCGATGATGCGCAGTGGCGCTTCACCATAACCACAAAAAACATCGACCAGTTTAGAAACCGTACGTTTAGGGCTATATCTGGGTAATTGTAAGCGGCGCATGGTTAATTCTTTATGGATGAAAAATCCTGATAGCGTAAAGATACCTTCTTGCTCGGCATGTTTGCGTAAATCTCGGTAAATCTCTTCAGCTTGTTGTAAGTAATCGTGAGACACCGCGATTTCTTTTTGCTTAATGGCCTTTTTGGCATTAATTTCTTGTATTAATTTTGCGCCAATTGCGACATTTTCAAATTTACTACCGGTCCATTTTACCCCCAGTAAATTTGTTTCCTCCAAATTAGCGCAGTTAAAATTAGCTTCACGGCAATCGGCTTTCATTAAGCTGGCACCGGTCATTTTTATATTAAATAAATGTCCGCCACGAATGTTAGCGTGATATAAATCCGCGTAAGAAAAATCATATCCTTGTTTATGATGATGATTAACGAGATCTACACCTGCTAATTGCGCTCTAGGTAAACTGATACCGCGCAACATACCACCGGATTTAGCATACTGCTCGAGCCGCTCTTTGATATCATCGCCTTTTTTGTCGATGGTTTTATCATGCCAAAAGCACAAGCCACTTTCATTGGCTTGCGCTTGGCAACAATAGTTATGTTCAGGGGAGTTGTCGGGATCTATATATCCGCAGCGGCTTATTTCATCGTTCATACTTGCAGTATAGTGTGACTTACTCAAAAATGTTATTGAACAATATTCTTTTAGGCCAGTCACACTATGCTTTTTAACAAGTTAGCTCGGCTTCGCTATTGATTAGCGCTTTAACGATATCGTAAACGGGCAGCGATTATTAGCAATAATAGTAACCATACACTAGTACCGCCATTATCCTCCTTTACACTAGTACGGTCGTTATCTGAGGTAAGATCGCCGGTGTTATTGGTGTTATTAGAGTTACTGTCATCACTTTGCGCGTCGTCGTTTGCGGTACTATCACCTGCTGCTAAGCTATCAATCACGGTAAAGGTAAAGGCAGTTTTATCGGTAAGGGCAGGTGTAGCATTGTCACTGATGGTAACTTCAATTCGATGAGAACTGCCAACTTCCATAGAATCAGGCGAGAAGCTGACTAAATGACTGGCAATGGTAGGGGAAGGAATAGCGGATGACATTATCCATGAGTAGCTTAATTGGTCATTTGGATTAGCATCTGAGCCCAAAGCGGTAATGATAACGTCTCCACCACTAATATCGATGGTGTTTACCTGCGAACTCTCAACCTCACTGCTGTTTTGGCTAACCAATAGACTGACTTCAGGGGCGCTATTGTCAATAATGATACTACAGCCATCACTGTCTATTACATCACCCATGGTGGTATTTGGGCAGTGGTCATTGGCGTTAGCGATTCCATCATTATCATCATCAACAAATACAGTGGGAGTTTGTTCGTTGCAACGAATCGCATTATTTTGATCGGTACTATTACAATGCGCCAAATAGTCTACTTCCATGGTGGCTTGAGTTAAGTTGGCATCAATAGCACCGCCTAGGTTACCCCCCATGGCAACATTGAGTAACACAAACATTGGCTCGTTATATTGGGCGCAGTTACTGACATTATGTGAGGTGACTAAGGTGTCATCGACATAAAAAGCAATGTTGTTTTGATCCCATTCAATGGCATAATCATGCCAGCTTAAAACATCATTGCCCCCATTAGGATAATTATATCTTACCTCATGGCCGCAATTGGCACCGCCAGCATTGAAAAAGTTAGTAATGTAGGTAGTAGGGCTATTAGAAAACCATTCCCAAACATCAATTTCACCAGCGCCAGAGTTTGGCCAGTGGGAAAAATCATCATCAAATTTTCTAGGGCTTTCGGCAATACGGTTTTCTAGCATCCAAAATGCTGGCCAAGTACCACCGGCTAAGTTATGAAAGCGAATTCTTGCTTCAATTCTGCCGTAAAGAAATTCATGTTTATCTTTCGAATTTAACCGGCCACTGGTCCATGAACGTGATGCATTGTTTAACCCTGCGCAGTTGACTTGCTGCTTGCGGGCGATAATTTTTAAGGTGCCATTCGAAACATCAAAGTTTTTATCTGCGGTGCTATCATCATCGGTGTAGCATTGCACTTCGTTATTGAAGTTAGCATCGGTTTGCGCATTCCAATCATTCCAGTTAACGCCATCACCATTGAAGGTATCTATCCATTGTACTTGCCAACCCGCGTTAACATTAATACTAGTTGCTAAACTTAATGACGTCGCTAAGCCCAAGAGCATCTTAGATAGTGTTTTTATCGATAGTGTTTTTCTCGATACTGGTTTTATTGTGGGTATGTTATTCAATTTATGACTCTCTCGATGTGGTTAATCATATTAATAAAGATTAAATGACAAGCTTGCGGTGTTTTTTTGAACAAGCTCGTCATTTTTAAAGTGAATTTATATCGAACGTATAGCTAAGTTAAAGTGAGTTTAAAAAGCTAAGTAACGCTGCTTTTTCGTCTGCACTTAGTTGCTTATATGACGCGGTCGCGTTGGCAGATTCACCGCCATGCCATAATATTGCTTCGTCGATAGTGCGGGCGCGGCCATCATGCAAATAGCTGTGCTCTGGAGTACAAAATTCATTACCTTGGCCACCAATAATATTGATAACACCGCCAGTGACACAAGCCGATAAACCTAAGCCCCATAATGGCGTAGTACGCCATTCAGCACCGGTGGCATTTCCTTCGCCTAAGTTATCCGCTAAGCCTTCACCCATATCGTGTAATAATAGATCGGTATACGGGTGTATGGTTTGATCTCTTAATTCACTGAACGGATGATATAAGCTAGTCTGTAGGGTTGGAATATGGCAATCAGCACAACCAATATCACCGAAGGTTGTTTGTCCTTGGATCACACTGGCATCCTCTAAATCACGCTGTGCTCTAACACCCAATAAGGCAATATATTTGACTAAATTATCAAGGTGTTCATCGCTAAGTGGTGATTGCGAGCTGGCACATTCACCATTAGTTACTTGAGTTGAACCACAATCAGGAGTAGGTAATAGTGAGGTCATTACCCCCATGTCAGTATTAAAGGCTGCGGCTACTTGGTGTTTAATACTGCCGGTTGCGGCTTTCCAACCAAAGCGACCTAAGCGGACTTCTTGGCTTTGTGGATCAACAGTACGTTGAATTTTACCTGAAATACCAAACGGTGCCGCTTCATCATTGACGTCAGCAAGCGCGATAATGGTTTCTTCAGGAATGGCTTCTAATAACCCTAAACCGACTAATTGCGGGGCAATACGAGCCGAAAATTTCGCCGGTGTACCGCTAGAAAAAGCATAGTTAGGCGATCGTAAACCATCGGTTTCGGTCCATGAGGCGATAGCGACACTACCTTCACTTTGCACGGTGTCGTTATTACTTGTTTGTAATACTTTACCACGTGTGTCGTCAGCATTATTGTTGGCGTTGGCAATTTTAAATACCCATTTATCTAGTGGCTCGCCAATAGGTGCGGGTGCTGCTCTGCCATTTCGTTCATGACAACTAGCACAACTTTCATTGATAAAATGATTACCAGATTTCCCTATCATCTGGGCGAAAACGCCATTGGCTGGGTCTTCATCGTGTTGGCCATCAACAAACGAAGTATGATGAATACGTCTACCGAGCACAAACGGTTGCCCATTTAAACTTGATAAATTGGTCGCCATTTGCATAAAGTGATCATTAGGCTCATTGGTATATTGGTAAGGTAGGGTAGTGTTTCCACCAAGCCAGCCATCTTCTGCGATAGGGTGAGAATTTTCTCGTTCAGATGATTTATCATCGAAATCACCGACGGTTTTCCATGGCACCATGCCACCTTGACCAATTTGATAAAGGTAAGTTGTGCCGTAGTAATTAGAACGTCCTTCAGGCACACCGAGTAAAAATTGACTGACTTCAATTTCCATGTGTTGACCAATGGTTAATGGCTCGGTACTGCCATTTATCCCTCTAAATTCTGAAATAATGAGTGAGTACTTATATTGATCACCGTCACTGCTGATTAACTCCAGATCATCACCGTAGGTACCACGCCCTACCGTGACAACATTGGGCTCGTAGTTGCCATGGTATTGAGCAACGGTATTCATGCCTGAGTACCAAGCTCTAAATTCTAAGGCTTCAAGCTGCCATTCACTTACCCATTCAATCAGTAAGTCGCTGCCACCTTTAGCGACATAATCGGTAAACTTAAAGCGTGCGGTTCTGTGGGTCCAATAATGTGATAAATAGTGATCGTACTGCTGGAATTGATCTTCTTTGGCATGACGATCTCGGCCGCGGTCGGCAAACTTAGTGATAATCGCGTCAGTGCTTTCGTAAATCAGATCATGCTCTAGCGGGGTTGTAGCCGAGTACAAAGGAACAATATCACCAAACAGACCGTATTCTTGGGTATGCCAGCCGTCAATCGTTGCACCGGCAGTGGTGCCCGCACTGGTGTCATTAATGAAGTAATATAAAGGCTTTCCATGGTAAGCGACTTGCTTACTGCCATCTTGGCGAGTGATAGTGGTTAGATTTGGTACACCAGAAGCTAAACCATCGGTAACTAATAGTGGCGGCCAGTTAACTGCACAACCGGCATTACAATTACTACTATTGTCAGTATCATTATCGAACACATACAGGGTAAAACCAGGCTTGTCACTACCATTACCAGCAATAAGTATGTCATTTTCATAAGCGACTTCTAATAGCGGCTCTACTGCTTCACAACCGCTGGCATCAACATAGGTATCTGCTAGGGTATCAGGACAACTATCAACATTATCAAACACACCATCGATGTCGGTATCTGGACAACCCTCGTTATTCACGGCGGTTTCTAGTGGTGTGGCAGGACATAAATCTAGGGTATTAGCGATACTATCGTTATCATCATCAATCAGTATGATCAGCTCTAACCAGTTAAGGTTAAATGAGCCGGCATTAATGGTTAATCGCAGTGTATGCGTACCTGCGGTAATGGTAAAAGAATCTTTGCTTTGGGTAATAAAATTTTGCCAACCGCCAGTACTGCTCACTTGGTTAGTACCAATGACTTGGTTATTAATGGATAACGTATAATTACCGTCTCCCGATTCAGTGGCAACACGGGCGTTTACCGCATAGGTACCTGCTGAAAGGCTTACTTGGTATTCAAGCCATTCAGTTGGCTGGGTATAGCCGATATTAAAGCCGCCGCCAACATCGGTAGTCACTTCAATATCCACTGCATCATTACGATAATTAGCCCCACCTTCATTGGTCGGTGACAGGTCTAGGTAGTTAATATAATCTTCTGCTTGGATTACTACATTGGTAATACTAGGGCAGCCAGTATTATCTACCACGGTATCAGCTGGGGTTTCAGGGCAAAGATCAGCACTGTCGAAGATGCCATCATTATCAGCATCACTTTCGATGATAACAATAACTTCACAACCATTGTCATCAATAATACCATTGGCAATGACATCTGCTGATGTATCAGGGCATAAGTCAGCATCATCAGTTACGCCATCGCCATCGGTATCTGATGGCACTATTTCACAGCCATTAGCATCTACAGCAGTGTTTGCAGGGGTGTTTGCGCAGCTATCGTCATTGTCAACTACTCCGTCATTATCGGTGTCTACCGTTAATACTATCGGATCAGGTGCGGGATCTGGGCTTGGCTCAAGTGTTGTGGGCGCGCTATCGCTTCCACAACCAGATAAAAAAGCAGTGACTAGCAGTAGTGACA
>Ga0105354_1002922_pt1 | contig 10064 bp, 8 predicted proteins | sample GOMGulsemesocosm_FD_83658 | JGI IMG/M metagenome (GOLD analysis project Ga0105354, IMG submission 83658) | Methane-oxidizing microbial communities from mesocosms in the Gulf of Mexico - GOM9B Gulf of Mexico | ecosystem: Environmental > Aquatic > Marine > Cold seeps | place: USA: Gulf of America...
CGATATCATATAAACATTTAATCTCTAAAGAGAATGGAGCGACTTACGAGGTTCGAACTCGTGACCTCGACCTTGGCAAGGTCGCGCTCTACCAGCTGAGCTAAAGTCGCACTTAATGTTTACGTTACCGAATGTCTCTTCGTTACTACGTTTTGTGTAGTGCCGTGTTGTCATCCGATGCAGCGCATTCTAATGATTTATGCTGTCGAGTCAACAATGTTTTTATCTTTTTATTTTACTTGGACAAATATCCATCGAAAAGCGCAATAAAAATTCAAAGTGACTCATTATTAAACGCTTATTGTTCACCTTCATTGATTGCTTGCGTTGCTGCCCACAAATAACTGATCATTGAAGAGATAGTTAATGCAGTAGCAATGTACATTAAACCGTAACCAATTTGGATGACGGTTTCGTTGTAACGAGATAATAGTGCAATAATTGACAACATTTGAGCCGCCGTTTTAACTTTACCCCAAATTGAAACAGCAACGACACCACGTTTTCCTAATTCCGCCATCCATTCTCTTAATGCACTAATGATAATTTCACGAGATATCATGATAATTGCAGGAATAGTCACCCAAACATTTTGATAATCTTGACTGAGCATCACTAATGCACCAGCAACCATGACTTTATCGGCAACGGGGTCAAGGAAAGCGCCAAACTTTGTACTTTGATTTAAAACGCGCGCTAAATATCCATCTAAAATATCAGTTCCAGCCGCAAACCAAAAAATAAAGGCAGAGATTAAGTACCGGTGTTCTAAATCCATATAGAAAGAGGCAATAAAAACAGGGATTAAAACAACACGTAATAGTGTGAGGAGATTTGGAATATTTAACGGCATCGAAGATAACTAGCTAGTTTAAAGTGCCCTTATGTTGCCTTAATAAGTAGCGTAATACAAACCTCATGGCGCAATGGATTTATATTTGTTCACTTAGTGACCACACGCCAATTTTAAGACTTCAAAGTATCAAATATTATTTGGGCAAGTTCACTGCTTATTCCAGGTACTTTTGCAATTTCAGCACTGCTAGCATTTTTAAGAGGGATTAAGCCTCCCATATTTTTAATCAACGCTTGTCGACGTTTGGGGCCAATGCCCGGGATGCTTTCTAAGGTTGATGTTTTCTTGACCTTACCACGACGCGCACGATGGCCTGTAATGGCGAAACGATGCGATTCATCACGGATATGTTGAATAAGATGTAAAGCGGGGTTATCGTTCTCTAGATCAATGATTTCACGGGTAATGCCAACAAACAACGTTTCTAAGCCAGCCTTACGACCCTCGCCTTTCGCAACACCAAGCAAGAGTGGCATTTTAGGCAAGCTATCTTGGTATTTGGCCATTACAGCTTCAGCTTCACTTAATTGCCCTCGCCCACCGTCAATAAATAAGATATCCGGAATAAACGCTGCATCATTCGCCTTAGCAAAACGACGTGATAAAGCCTGATTCATTGCCGCGTAATCATCCCCTGGAGTAATGCCCTCAATATTAAATTTACGGTATTGAGATTTGGCAGGGCCTTCGCGGTCAAATACCACACATGAAGCCACGGTTTGTTGCCCAGAAGTGTGGGAAATATCAAAACATTCCATGCGCACTATTTTTTGATCACTGTCGATAGCTTTCTCTAAGGCGGTGACACGCTGTAGCTGTGTTCCTTTTTGAGCCAGTTTACTTTCAAGTCCAATGCGCGCATTTCGCTGCGCCATTTCAACTAATTTGGCACGTTCCCCTCGAGTATTAGTAAACAAACTGACTTTGTAACCAGCTTCCTTAGTTAAGGCTTCACCAATGATCACATCATCTAGCTGACTTTCACTATAAAGTATCTGACGAGGTATTTGGCGTCCGGCACTGGCATTAAGATAAAATTGCAAAATAAATGCACTGTAAAGCTCATCAGTTTCTGTATCTTTGGGGATTTTTGGATAGTAACTTCGAGAGCCCAACACCTTACCATGGCGAATAAATAACACATGAAAACACGCTATGCCATGGTCATAATTAAAACCAATAACATCAACGTCACTCTGGTCACTATTAATCCACTGTTGTTCTTGTACTTTACGCAAAGCGCTTATTTGATCGCGATAACGTGCAGCAGATTCAAACTGTAAGGCAGCACTGGCCTGCTCCATTTTATGGATGACTTGATCTAAAACGTGTTGACTATCACCTGACAGAAACAATCCCGCGAGTTTTACCTCATTAGCGTATTCTTCTTCACTGACTAACCCTTTAATGCAAGGTGCTAAGCAGCGTTTTAATTGATGTTGTAGACAGGGACGAGATCGGTTGCGGTAGTAAGCATCCTCACATTGCCTGATTGGAAATATCTTTTGCATTAAATGCAAACTTTCTCGCACCGCACCGCTGTTCGGGTATGGTCCGAAATATTTCCCCTTCGCTTTCTTTGCGCCGCGATGGCTAGTTATTCTAGGATGCTGATGCTCAGAAATAAATATAAAAGGATAAGATTTATCATCTCGAAGCAACACATTATATTTCGGCATGTGATGCTTAATTAAATCATTCTCTAAAATAAGCGCTTCGGTTTCGCTACCAGTAACAATAATTTTAACATCAGCGATTTTACTGACTAGGACACGGGTTTTACCGTTTGTGATATTGGTACGAAAGTAGCTAGCGAGTCTTTTTTTAAGGTTTTTGGCTTTACCAACATAAATAACGACATTATCGCTATTAAACATTTGGTAAACGCCAGCCTCATTGGTGACGTTTTTTAGAAAGGATTGACTATCAAACAACAAATTATCTCATGTATCGTGGGTTACAGCTTTTCAGTATCTAAAATACCGTGACGAATTGCTAGGTGAGTTAGCTCTACATCCCCGCTTACTTCCAGTTTAGCAAACAAACGGTAACGATAAGAGTTCACAGTTTTAGGGCTCAAGCTTAATTGCTCAGAGATATCATTTACCTTTTGCCCCGTGGTGATCATCATCATAATTTGCAATTCACGCTCTGAAAGCGCCTGAAATGGATTATCTTGTGGCGGCTTAAATTGACTTAGCGCCATTTGTTGAGCAATTTCTGGTGATAAATATCGTTGACCGGCTTTTACTTGCCTAATTGCGTTAATCATTTCTAAAGGGGCAGCACCTTTCGTTAAATAACCTGCCGCACCAGCTTGCATTACCTTTGTTGGGTAAGGCTCTTCACCGTGAATACTGATCACAATAACCTTAACATCAGGGTTTAAACGTAAGATCCTTCTAGTTGCTTCTATGCCGCCAATGCCTGGCATGTTCATATCCATTAGCACAATATCGGTATCATTGCTGCGACACCACTGGACTGCGGTTTCACCAGAGTCTGCCTCACCAACCACTTTAATGCCGCGTACATCTTCAAGTAACCTTCTGATGCCGGTACGAACCAGTTCATGGTCATCAACTAAAAAAACGTTAATCATTTAATTACCCTTACACTTTATCGCTCTACTTAACCATCAATTTATGTGGCATATAGCCTACCACCCATCAAGATTAAACTGCGTTTATATTATCGGTGCCTACACTAATCTATTTTACATTGGATTGAAACTGATACTTACTTCGCCACAAGGATATTTCGCGAACATCCCAGTGGTGATAAAACATCAGTTAATCCTTTATAAGCCAATGATAAATATATTATTACTAGCCAAATATTTTCGTCAACAAATTAATGACATCTTCAATTTTCTTGCCAGCTTCTACTTGCGAGATAATAGAGCTACGTTGATCTTTGATAAAATCAGGGGTTTCGTCAAAGCCAAGCACTCTATCTACAAGTTCTGTCGCCGACTCTTTACTACGACGCACATTCGTCGCTCGGCCTGATTTTTTAGCCGGTTTATTTAATAACTGTAAATAATTTGATTTAAGTGCACTTGCTTCATCAGCCCAAAATAACATATCCAATAAAACGACACGGTTACGCCATAAAACCAACGCTTGCTCATCACTTGGCTGCTCACTATTAAACCACTTCATTGTTCTGATATTGCTAATTACATCACTCCAGTAACTATCAAAACCATTCATTTTAAGCTTTGGAATAGCAAGACCTTGACATAACTCATCAACTTTTGACGATGTAATAGCCAGGAATTGATCAGGACGACGCATAGCCAATAAACGTGTTGCCACAGGTAATGTTGGCTTTTCATCAGCATTAACCATTACCATGACAAATTGCTCAACGAATTTCTCGTAATCTTGCTTGGTAACGTCACCGCTTGCTGGAATCGAATTAATTGCCTCATCAAATGCGCCTGGATTCACGCTAAGTATTTGATGGAAACCTTTGGCTGTTTTAGTATTACCAAACCACTGAACATCAAAGTCATAAATCATAGGATCATGACTTGAACCATGTTTTCCAACAAATGCTAACCGATCTTCCTGAATTAAATCAGCGAGCCCAGTTACGTTTAATTTATCGATGTAATTAAGTAACCTTATGCGCTCATCCATAGCTTGATTGTCAGAAAGCTCAAGTAATGCATGCTGATATAGTTCCCACGGAGATATGCTAGCGATTTTAAAACGGCTAATGCTAATACCTGTGCTAAGAAGCTGAATGAGCTTTTTGAGCGGTTTAAACTGCGGTTCATCCATTAAGTCACGATTAATTTTATGTAAGCAAATATCGAGTAACTGCACGCACCAACCGTTAAATTCATCGGGATGTTCAGTGACTTTTACCGCCATTAAATTTAGGCTCAAGGGCGCAACTTCAAGCAATACCTTTTGGTAAATAGCACTTTCGTTGGCTGATAATGACATTTTTGATGGTGAGGTTAGTAAGTTTTTCACAAGTAAGAGGCTTCCACAATACAACGGTAAAATTAAGGCGTGAATGATACGACTTTAATATAAAGACACAACAATCAATGTCAGAAATTAAGGGTTTAACAATCTATTGGTTCATTTTTTGTTAGAATTGCTTATCTTACAGTCAAATCAATAGATTAATCGCAAAACGCACTGTGAATAAACGCATGGCGTGAAGACATAAAATTCGCCTCACTCGTATTTATAAAATTGATCGCTAATTGAGATTGTTCTACTAAACATTTAAGTTCCTTAGCAATCTCATATTCATTCATGACTATAAGCATTGCTTCAATCGTGTGCTGAGGCTCTCCGGCACCGATTTCAAACTCATCAGGTTCAAAATTATCAAGCATCCAGTGTTGCATCTGCTCGGTACTAATTTGATTATCCCCCCATTGATTTAAAACATCAACGAGTTGTTGTTTAGAAATTTTAGTGTTCATTATAATCACTTAATGTTTGCCAGTCTCGCGGGGCGTGTTCACCACACTTAACGCAGGAGAGTTCATAGCCTAACATCTCATCTCGCCCCTGTTTGGTGGTTACCCACAGACGCACTGTCCATGGGGGATTATGACGTACGTGTTGGTTATGGCCGCAGATAAGTTTAGCAACCCAATGTTGCTCATCATCTTTGTGATAACCAACAATGGGCTGTTTAACGGATTTAGTATCCATTTTATTTATCAAGTGTATCTTCAATCACAGGCTCTTCGTCAATCCCGCCAAGGTCTACGCCAATCGAGTCTACGCGTTGCAGACCACGGGGCAACTTATTACCACGACGGCCACGTTCACCAATGTAATGCTCTAAGTCACTCGCTTTAAGTGTTAATTTACGTTTGCCAGCAAACAAGGTCACATCACTATCAACATTTATGACCGCAATTTGTTTTACGAATTCTTCACGCGTTACCACACGTGAACTTGGAATGTTGATGATTTTATTTCCCTTACCTTTACTCAGCTTTGGCAAACTATTAAGAGGGAATATGAGCATTCGTCCTTCATTTGAAATTGAAAGACACAACTGGTTTTCATAATCGTGTACCCGTACTGGCGCCATAACCTCAGTGCCCTTAGGACGTGATAACAACGCTTTACCCTTTTTGTTGCTCGATACCATGTCTGCAAACGAACCAATAAAACCATAACCGCCATCACTAGCCATTAGGAATAATTGTTCATCGCCGCCCATCAATGTATGGGCAATAGTATCACCAGCAGTAATGGTAAATCGGCCCGTCAATGGCTCACCCTGACTACGCGCTGAAGGCAGCGTGTGTGCGTCAGTACTATAAGCACGCCCTGAACTATCAATAAAGACAACGGGCTGATTACTGCGCCCTTTCGCGTCACATAAATAAGCGTCACCGGCTTTATAACTTAAATTCTGAGGCTCAATATCGTGCCCCTTAGCACAGCGAGCCCAACCTTTTTCAGATACAACAACAGTTACTGCTTCACTCGGTACTAGGTCTTTTTCCGATAAGGCTTTGGCTTCACTACGCTCCATAATTGGCGTGCGGCGTTCATCACCATAAGTTTGAGCATCACTCACTAATTCTTTTTTCACTAACGTTTTCATGCGACGTTCACTAGACAACGTTAACTCGATACCATCACGCTCTTTGGCTAATTCATCTTGCTCACCGCGAATTTTAATCTCTTCAAGCTTAGCCAGTTGACGCAGTTTAATTTCTAAAATGGCTTCAGCTTGTATTTGTGACAAGTTAAAGCGGCGCATTAACTCAGCTTTAGGATCGTCAAACGTGCGGATGATTTCGATAACTTCATCAATATTTAAAAACGCAATCAACATGCCATCAAGAATATGTAAACGCGCTAAAATCTTATCGAGGCGATGTTGCAATCGGCGGCGAACTGTTTCTAATCGATAGGTAATCCATTCAACAAGAATATCTTTCAGTCCCATCACTCGAGGTCTATTATCAAGGCCTAATATATTTAAATTTACGCGATAATTTTTTTCGAGATCTGTTGTAGCAAAAAGATGATTCATTAAGCCTTCAACATCAACGCGATTAGAGCGTGGCACTATTACTAGGCGCGTCGGACATTCATGATCTGATTCATCACGTAAATCAGATACCATGGGTAGTTTTTTAGCCTGCATTTGAGCGGCTATTTGTTCTAAGATTTTTCCGCCAGACACTTGATGAGGTAACGCAGAAATGACAACTTCGCCATCTTCCACTTCATACACCGCGCGCATTTTTATAGAGCCTTTACCCGTGCGATACATTTTTTCAATGTCTGTTTTAGGGGTAATAATCTCAGCATTAGTAGGATAATCGGGTCCAGCGACATGCTCTAACAGCTCACTTAATTCAGCTTTAGGCTTATCGAGTAACGTAATTGCCGCATCAGCGACTTCTCGCACATTATGCGGCGGAATATCAGTAGCCATACCTACGGCGATACCCGTTATGCCATTTAATAAAATATGAGGTAAGCGTGCAGGCAAAACCATAGGCTCTTTCATGGTGCCATCAAAGTTTGGTTGCCAATCTGATGTGCCTTGTCCTAATTCGCCTAACAAAACTTCACTAAACTTAGATAATTTGGCTTCGGTATAACGCATAGCGGCAAATGATTTAGGATCATCAGGTGCCCCCCAGTTTCCTTGACCGTCAACCAATGGATAACGATATGAAAACGGCTGCGCCATTAATACCATTGCTTCATAACAGGCACTGTCACCATGGGGGTGAAATTTACCTAGTACATCACCAACAGTACGGGCAGATTTCTTATACTTGGCCGACGCATGAAGCCCTAATTCGCTCATTGCATAGATAATTCGGCGCTGAACCGGCTTTAAACCATCACCAATATGCGGCAATGCTCGGTCCATAATTACATACATCGAGTAATTTAAATAAGCGTCTTCTGTAAAGCTATGCATTGATTGCTGTTCAACGCCATCAAGACTCATCATGGTTTTATCTGTCATTTGATTGCTACCTATTAATCTTGTTCATCGACGTTGAGTGAAGTTTGCGCTAAATTACCCTTGGTTTCTAACCAATGGCGTCTATCTGGCGAGCGTTTTTTGGCAAGTAACATATCCATGGCTTCACACGTTTCCTCAACATTATCTAATGTAAGTTGAACGAGGCGGCGAGTATTAGGATCCATAGTAGTCTCACGAAGTTGTAGTGGATTCATTTCACCCAACCCTTTGAAGCGTTGCACATTCACTTTACCGCGTTTTTTTTCTGCTTCTATGCGATCTAAAATGCCTTCTTTTTCACCTTCATCAAGTGCGTAATAAACCTCTTTACCAATATCAATTCGATACAATGGCGGCATAGCAACGTAAACATGGCCTTGTTGTACAAGATCTCTAAAGTGCATCATGAAAAGAGCACACAATAAGGTAGCTATATGAAGTCCATCGGAATCGGCATCGGCCAAAATACACACCTTGTCATAGCGTAGTGCCGATAAATCATTTGAATTAGGATCTAGGCCAATGGCAACAGAGATATCATGTACCTCTTGTGAGGCCAATACTTGCGTAGATTCTACTTCCCAAGTATTTAATATTTTACCTCGCAATGGCATGACAGCTTGAAACTCACGGTCTCTGGCTTGTTTGGCACTACCACCCGCAGAATCCCCTTCGACTAAAAATAGTTCGGCGCGTGATGGATCTTGCCCAGTACAATCGGTTAGTTTTCCCGGCAATGCGGGGCCTGATGTTACTTTTTTACGTGCAATTTTCTTGGTCGCTTTTAAGCGGCGCTGCGCGTTATTAATACACAAATCAGCAATTTGTTCGGCAACTTCGGTATGTTGATTTAACCATAAGCTAAATGAATCTTTGACTACGCCAGAAACAAACGCACTACATTGACGAGATGACAAACGTTCTTTAGTTTGTCCTGCGAACGCTGGGTCCTGCATTTTAACCGATAAAACGTAACTACATTTATCCCAAATATCATCTGGTGTTAGTTTGATGCCACGGGGCAACAGGTTTCTAAACTCACAAAATTCACGCATGGCATCAAGTAAACCAGCACGTAATCCGTTGACATGAGTACCGCCTTGAATCGTTGGAATGAGATTCACATAACTTTCACTCAACGCGTCTCCGCCTTCAGGTTGCCACACAACCGCCCAATCAACCGCTTCCGTTTTGCTGATCATGGTGCCAACAAAAGGTGTGTCCGGTAGACATGGCCATTGTTTAACAGTCTCTAGTAGGTAATCCTCGAGACCAGATTCATAATGCCACTCTTGAACATCTTTAGTGATTTTGTTGGTGAATTTTATTTTTAGGCCTGGGCATAACACCGCTTTAGAGCGCAGGTTATGATTCAGGCGAGAAATAGAAAATTTAAACGAATCAAAATAAGAGGGATCTGGCCAAAAGCGAACGGTTGTACCTGTATTGCGTTTACCACAGGTGCCGACTTCTCTTAAGTCCTCAACTTTAAAACCGTCCTCAAAAGCAATTGAATAGACTTTAGCATCACGGCGAATCGTTACTTCAACGCGCGTTGACAATGCATTAACCACCGAAATACCAACACCATGTAAACCACCAGAGAATTGATAGTTGTCTCCGGAGAACTTACCACCAGCGTGTAATTTACATAGAATCAGCTCCACACCACTCACTCCCTCTTCAGGGTGAATATCAATGGGCATCCCACGACCGTCATCGTTAACTTCAAGCGACTGGTCTTCATGTAGAGTGATTTGAATGGCTGTGGCGTGCCCAGCTAATGCCTCATCGACACTATTATCAATAATCTCTTGTCCAAGATGATTAGGACGGGTGGTATCGGTGTACATTCCCGGGCGGCGCTTAACAGGATCCAATCCATTTAAAACTTCAATGGCGTCCGAATTGTATTGCTGATCACTCACAATGATGGCCTTTTTCAATTGTTCTTATTATTAGGGGCAGTGTAGCTAAATTTGCTCAATCATTTAAGTACTTAAAACTATTTTTCGAACAAAAACTCAACTATTGCATGCAAAAATCGATTAAAGCCGACAAAACTATGATCGCCAAGTGGTTCTAAAGTGATTCTAGCCCCTTGATAAAACGATAACGCATGACGATAATCTAATGTCGCATCCCCTTGTTGCAGCAATACCCAGTAGTTTTTTGGCTGTGAAATCTTTGATGGGTTCATTAACGCGAGTTCATCACCATC
>Ga0105354_1002930_pt1 | contig 10043 bp, 7 predicted proteins | sample GOMGulsemesocosm_FD_83658 | JGI IMG/M metagenome (GOLD analysis project Ga0105354, IMG submission 83658) | Methane-oxidizing microbial communities from mesocosms in the Gulf of Mexico - GOM9B Gulf of Mexico | ecosystem: Environmental > Aquatic > Marine > Cold seeps | place: USA: Gulf of America...
ATTTTTTCGCGTTTTAACGGTTAAACCAACACTGGCAATACCCGGTTTTTCGGCAAGTGCTCTATCGCCTGGCAGAATTTTTGTTCGGACATAAATAACATCTCGTCCTTTAAATAACACCTCAACAGCTCTTTTTTGTAAGGTACTATTCTTATCAACTACCCAAATAGTATTATCGGGTTGTAACCAAGGATGCTTGATGGTCCATGCATTATTTATGGCATTACCTTGTAATTGAACATTAAGAAAATCATTGATAAAAATTTGCGGCTGATCGGCTACTTCTCCCTGAGGAGCATCAATCGCTAATAGCACTTTGACTTGTCGATCTTTTTCATCTAACTCAGGTAATATTGATACAAATCTTGCCTTACGATAAGTACCTTCCCCCCATAGTCTAGGTTGTGAAAGGCTTACTAATTTTTGCTGATCTAATATTGCCAAAAATTTGTGAGGGATTTTAACCTCAAGCCAATAAACGTCTGTGTTAATAACAGAAAACAACAAGGTATTAGACGATACTTTCCCTCCATGCCCTATACTTTTACTGACCACTTTTCCATCGAATGGCATCATCACTGTTGTTCTTGCTAAATTTAAAGCCGCTTTTTCGACGTTATTTTTCGCGACAGCTACTTTTGCCTTAGCAACGGTTAATTGTGGCTTGCGCAAAACCAGTGATTGATTGATAACTAATCCATCATTGTTGCCGAGTAATTTTAGTTCTTCTTGTGCCAGTGTTTGGTCCGCTTGCTCTAGAGAAAAGTTAGCTTGGGCTTGTTCAAGTTGAGCTTGCTGTGACTTTAATGCTAATTCAAAATCAATGGTTTCAAGTTTTGCTAGCCACTGGCCCTTATTTATGACTCCGCCCGGTGTTGCTAAAACATTTATTTCAGCAATATTCCCCGATACCCGCGCATAAATTTTCACCGACTCAGCTGGAATAACAAAACCCGAGGCATTCCAAACGGGCACCACAGAGCCCTTTTCCAATTTCATAGTTTGAACAATTCGAACACGCTTCATTGTCTTTTTTTTATAACCTTTAGGCTGTTGCTCTCCCGTATTTAAAATCAGATAAGCAAAAATTCCTCCTAAAATGACAATAACCAAAGGCAAGATTTTATTTGAAAGTAAGAGACGACGCATTAAGACTGTTTTCCTTGGATATCATTATTTTTAGTGGTGGCGTGTTTACTCATTGAAAAATCACCATGGCTGAGCTCTCGGTATAATAAGACCCGGTTAATGATGACTCTCTTATTTGCATCGATACCTTGCCTTTCAAGCGATAAAATACTTTCTTGAGCTTTAAGCAAGTTCAAGTAATTGGTTTTTCCGTTCAAGTACTTTATTGCCGTTAACTTTTCTGTTCGCTGGGCTAAATCTAACTGTTCAGCCAAATTTATAGTGATCTTCAATAATTGTGCTTCATTTATCAGCACTTGATTAACACTCGCTATCGCCTCTAACCACACTTGTTGATAGTCAATTAATAAGGCTTTTAGCTCTAGTTTACGCTGCTCAACCCGCGACTTCCTTTCGCCACTATCAAACAAAGGCATGGCCAGTGAGGCAATCAAATTACCCGACCAGTCATCGAACAAATCTTTGACCGAATTTTTTGATGTGGAATAATTTGCCTTTAAAGTAATTCTTGGATATTGATTTGAAATCGCCACCGCCAAATGTTCATTAGCCGCTTTGATTTTAGCGAACGACTGCTCAATATCAGGACGATACTTTAGCACCTTTGCAGGAACACCAATCTCAGGTAATTCAGGTAATAAAGGTAAGGGGTGTAGCGTACTTGTATTTAAGCGCTTAGTTGGCACGCCTAACCAAAGTGCTAATGTTTGACGATAAAGATACAAATCTGCATGATTTTTTGATTGCAGTACTTCAATAGATTTAAGTAACTTTTGCTGTTGCCAAATATTAGTTACCGAATTTTTTCCCATAGCGAAACGCCGAGAAATTACCTTTAACGCAACGTTTGTACGTTGAAATTGCCCAGCTAACACAAGTTTTTTTTCTTGCTCTGAAATCAAACCTAACCACGCATTACTGATATTACCAGCCACTAAGTTAGCTCTGCCACGATATAAAGCTAACTGTTCTTGGTGATTCCAATAGGCTTTTTTTTCATTCGCTCCTATGCCGCCCCATAAATCTAATTCCCAACTAGAACTAAGACCTAATGAAGCGCTATCAAAGTCGCCAAAATTATCGAAATCTGTTGAAGTATTAGCATTTAAATTAAGGGTAGGATAAATATCAGCGCCGGCAATTTTAGCATTGATAGCACTGCTTTTTAATCGGAGGTCTCTGGCTTTCAAAGAAAGGTTGTCTTGAAGTCCTTGGTTAACAAGTTGAGATAATTCTTCACTTTCAAAACTATTCCACCAACTAATATCAAGTTCACTACTGCCCTGTTGGATAAATGACGTTGGATATTCCACATTTTCAATAGTAGGTTCAATCTTTTGTGCACACGCTGTCAACGATAATAAAATGAATAAGACTATAATTTTCATGATTACAATTAAGTTAAATTAACTCCGAAAAAATAAGATTTGTTACTATGCGTAAACTCAGTCAAACCCTATACTGAACAATAGCTAGCTATTACCTAAATTAATATTTATGAATAATAGATACAACTAAATTTACATTCCTTTACATAGCAATTATTTATTACCCTTGGCAAAGGTTCGTCAGGACAAATAAATGATCAAAAGCCTGTGACTATTACCTATGCCAATCACTCAACTTCTTTAGACATCCCGATGAAAACATACGCATTACTTTTATCATTTTTTGCTTTAATTTCTTTAATGGACAATTTGAAATTAAACGTTTTTGGTGTTTTTTTGCTTTCACTATACAAAGCACTTATTCATTTATCGACTCAAATTTAAATATAATTGTTCGCTGATATTGCTGATTAGGCTTAAGAATATTGCTAGAAAAGTGTTTATTATTTTCGGCATCTGTATAATTTTGTGCCTCTAAACATAAACCTTGATATGAGCGAAACATACCATTTAAATAATAACCCGTATAAAGTTGTATAGCTGGCTGATCGGTATAAACAGATAAACTAACTTGATTCAACCAAGATGTTAGTACCGCTTTGGGCTGTTCAAACGACGAGCTATCCAAGATAAAACAGTGGTCATATCCATTTTTTTCGATCAGTGATTTATCAATAGTACTCTTTTGTCGGTGCCCTATTCTCACTGGCAGCTTAAAGTTATAATCAGTATCGTCTACAGGTACTATATTGCCCGTTGGAATATTCGCACTGTCACTTTCTAGATATACCGACGAGTGCATTTGTAAATACAAAGACTGACAATCTTGCTCACCTAAATTGAAATAAGCGTGGTTGGTTATGTTTATTGGCGAGGCTAAATCGGTATTAGCTTGGTATTGAATGCTTAATTTATTGTCTGCACTTAATTGGTAAGTGACAGATATATTTAACGTTCCAGGAAATCCTTGGTCGCCATTGGGAGATACGAGCAATAAGGTAACCGAACAGTCATTGAGTGTTTGGCTATCAATTTTCCAATAACGCAAAGAAAAATTGTTAACTCCACCGTGCAAGCAATTTTCACCATCATTTAAGGTTAATTGATATTGACGATCATCAAGCTCAAACTTTCCTCCAGCAATACGATTACACACCCTGCCGCAAGTTGCCCCTAAATAAAATTCATCATTGATATACTCTTCTGCCGATGCATAGCCCAAAATCATTTCTGTAGGTTTGTCATTCACAGGGAACTTGATCGATTTTATTCTGGCACCAAAGTTAATAATTTCCACCGACATGCCATAGTCATTGGTCAATGTTACTGTTTCCAGCTCAGTTGTTAGTTTTGCATTCACGTTATTCATTAAACTAAAAAACCATCGGGATTATTTGATTGCCAACGCCAAGTATCAGTCATCATTTGCTCTAAACTTCGATTGGCTTGCCAATTAAGCTCCTTATTTGCTTTATTAGCATTTGCCCAAAAAGCAGGAAGATCACCCGCTCTTCTTGGTGAGACTTCAAATGGGACAACATTATTAATGGCTTTCTCAAATGCCGTGACAATTTCAAAAACAGATACGCCGTTTCCTGTTCCTAAATTAAAAGACTCAACACCCCGAAATTCACTCTTGCGATTTAACCAGTTTAATGCCGCAACATGCCCTTGGGCTAAATCCATAACATGCAAATAATCACGCTCACAGCTGCCATCTTTAGTGGGGTAATCATCACCAAAAACACTGAGTTTTTCACGCTTACCAACAGCAACTTGTGCAACGTAAGGTAAGAGATTATTTGGAATACCTTTGGGATCTTCCCCTATAGTGCCACTTTCGTGAGCACCAATTGGGTTGAAATAACGTAAAGAGACGCCTCTGAAGTTTTCATCCGAGAGAGCAACATCAGCAAGCACACGTTCAACCATGACTTTACTAGCACCATATGGACTAGAAGGTGTACCTAATTTCATTGTTTCTACATATGGTACGTCGTTTTCTTCGCCATAAACCGTGGCTGATGAACTAAAAATGAATTTATGCACCTTGTGCTGTTGCATAACCTCCAGCAAACAAACGCTACCATAGACATTATTTTGATAGTAACTTAACGGTATTTTCGCCGATTCTCCTACCGCTTTTAATGCAGCAAAATGGATAACAGCATCAATTTCAAATTTTTTGAATACCTGACTTAGCTTTTCTTTGTCGCAAATATCGCCTTCCACAAATTCAACGGATTTTCCTGCGAGCTTTTCAACTCGCATAATAGAGTCAAAACTTGAGTTAACTAGATTGTCATAAATGACAACCTCATAATTATTTTCTAATAACGATAAAACAGTATGGGAGCCAATATAACCAGCGCCACCCGTGACTAATATTTGCATATTTATTCCTTTCAAAAAAATAAAGGCCAACTTTACTCAAGCTGACCTTTATTCCTCGTAATTATGACTTGTGTTACCACCAAGTAGCGTATAAAGCAGTAAGAATAAGTATCACACCTACGGCTGCGACATTAAATGACTTAGCTGTAGCGAAGCTCACTTCATCTAAGCTAACACTGCTATCTGTGGTATTTGGTTTACCTAACATGGAGACCACATAACAAAGACCTAAACACAGTAAGAATACTAAACCAACACGGTCCATGAACGGTAACTCAGGCCAAGCAAATTTCAGTATTAAAGAAAATGCCGCTGAGCCCAAGGCCGCCGATAATGCGCCCATTGATGTTGCTCTTTTCCAGAACATACCCATCACAAAGATCACCACAATGCCCGGAGTAAAAAACCCGGTAAACTCTTGAATATACTGGAATGCTTGGTCAAACTTACCGAGTAACGGCTGAGCGACAACTAGCGCGATACACAAAGAAACTAACGCTGCAATACGGCCAATATGCACATAATGACGTTGGCTTTCGTTTGGCTTAAAACGAGTATAAATATCCATGGTGAAGATAGTAGAAATACTGTTAGTCATTGATGCCAGTGAAGATACGATAGCAGCAACTAAAGCGGCAAAGACTAAACCTTTAATACCAACAGGCAACATAGCCATCATTGAAGGGTAGGCTTGATCTGGTGATGTTAACGTTGGATATAGAACAACCGCTGCAATACCAGGTAAAACAACAATAAGAGGCATTAATAATTTAAGATAAGCTGCAAAAGCGATACCTTTTTGTGCTTCTTTAAGATCTTTTGCTGCTAAAGCGCGCTGAATAATATATTGATTAAAACCCCAATAACTAAAGTTCATCACCCACATACCACCAATTAGTACAGAAAGGCCTGGCAGGCTCATATAATGTTCACTGTCAGTACTTAAGATCATGTCGAAATGTTCAGGCATTTGTTCAGTAAGAATACCAAAACCGGCTAACACGCCTTGACCATCTGCAACTGCATCTAAAGCTAAATAACTCAGTAACAAGCCGCCAAAAACTAGTAACACCACTTGTAATATGTCGGTAAAAGCAACTGCTTTTAAGCCACCATATAGAGAGTAAGCAACGGAGAAAACGGCTAAGAATATCATGCCGAACATCCAATCAACGCCCGCAACGGTTTCGATAGCCATACCACCCAACCATAAAACTGCCGTTAAGTTAACAAAGGTGTATACCGCTAACCAAAAAATGGCCATAGTAGTTTTTACTTTGTTATCAAAACGTTGTTCAAGGTATTGCGGCATGGTGAATATTTCATTTTTCAGAAATATTGGCAACATATATTTACCGACTATTACCAAGGTAATCGCTGCCATCCACTCATACGAAGCAATCGCTAAACCGATGGCGTAACCCGAACCTGACATACCAATAATTTGTTCAGCGGAAATATTTGCCGCGATTAAAGAAGCACCGATAGCCCACCAAGGTAATGATTTGCTGGCAAAAAAGTAATCTTCCGTATTCGCGCCTTCTTTTTTCTCATTTCGAGAAATCCACAAGGCAAGACACAGCAGCCCTATCACGTAGACAATAAAAATTGTACTGTCTATCGTCCCCAATTTATTTGCAAAATCCATCGTTTGTTCACCTTTTGTTTTTAATTATAATTATTAATTTTTAAATCTTGTCAATTGTTCCTGGCAACCAATTATCTAAATGCTCCTTGTGTTGCGGTGCAAAGATAAATACTTGGCGTTAAATGAAATTCTTTCTCATATCTACTGTTTACAGCATTCTTTACCTGTTCAACCATAGCTGTTGGTACAAGTGCGACAATACAGCCGCCAAAGCCGCCTCCTGTCATACGTACACCACCATTTGAACCTAAAACACTATCAATAATATCAACTAAACCATCCATTTCTTTGGTGGTTACTTCAAAATCATCACGCAAAGACAGGTGAGATTCTTTCATAGCAATACTGATAGTCGCCATATCATTATTCTTAAGTGCCTTTAACGTTGTCACCGCTCTAGTGTTTTCAGTAATAACGTGTCGAGCACGTCTAAATAACACCGGTTCAATAAATTCTTTAGCTGAATTTAACTGTGCTAAGGTTACTTCACGCAGTGCCGACTTGCCAAAAAACTGAGCAACTTTCTCACATTGCTCTCGTCTTAAGTTGTACTCACTATCAACCAAGCCTCGCTTTACATTGGAATTAACAATAAACAATGTTAAATCTTCTGGAATGGGTGCATCTTCAAAAGATAAATCTCTGCAATCTAGTAACATGGCATGACCTTGCTGCCCCATTGCCGAGATAAGTTGGTCCATAATGCCACAGTTACAACCAACAAAATCATTCTCTGCTTGTTGTCCTATAAGTGCAGCACTAATTCCATCAAGATCTAATTGATAAAGCTGAGCAAAAGTTTTTAAGATGGCAATCTCAAAACTTGCAGACGAACTTAAACCAGCTCCCTGTGGCACGTTACCAGTAACTACTAGGTTTGCACCATTAATTTCAGGGTGTTTTTTCATTAATGCTTGTAATGTGCCTTTAACATAATTACTCCACATCATCTGTTGATCAAACGATATATCATCCAAAGAAAATTCATTGGTTTGTTGGTCACAGTCATGAGCATATACTTTGATTAGATTATCTGCACGTACAGAAGCCGCAATGGTAGTGCCATAATTAATAGCCGCTGGAAGAACAAAACCATCATTGTAATCAGTATGATCTCCAATCAAGTTAACACGGCCAGGGGCATGACATACCATTTCGGGTGAACGTTTGAATTGCTGTTCAAATAGTTGTATGACTAGCTCTTGTTGCTCAATACCTTGCTGTTCTGAGATAAATTGAGTCATTACTTTTGCTCCTTATAATGGATGTCTGACACGTCACGTAGCCTTTGAGCGGCTTGTTCAGCAGTAAGATCTCTTTGAGCTTCAGCCATCATTTCATAACCCACCATAAACTTACGAACCGTGGCAGATCTTAATAGCGGAGGAAAAAAGCTGGCATGCAAAGTCCATTCATCATGAACTTGACCATCAAAAGGTGCACCATGCCACCCCATTGAATAAGGAAAAGAACAATTAAATAAATTGTCATATTTGGTGGTGATTTGTTTAAGGATCTCCGCAAGAGATCGTTTTTGCTGTTCATTTAGCTCTGTAATACGAGATACCATAAACCTTGGTAATAAGAGTGTTTCAAATGGCCATGCAGCCCAGTAGGGAACAACAACTAGCCAATCTTTATTTACCACAACTATACGCTCTTTGTTTTCTACTTCTCTTGCAACATAGTCTTGCAACAAATTACTATTATGCTGGTTAGAATAAGCCTGTTGCGCCTTTTGTTTTTTCATAACCAACGTCGGTAATTGCTGTTGTGCCCATATCTGTCCATGTGGATGTGGGTTCGAGCAGCCCATGACACTGCCTTTATTTTCAAAGACCTGCACCGATAAATACGTTTTTCCTAATTCTTCACATTGACTCTGCCAAGTGTCAACAACACTAGAAATTTCTTTAATAGAAAGTTGAGGTAAGGTTTTACTATGGTCAGGTGAAAAACAGATAACACGACTCTCACCTTGTTCTGTTGCCATTTTAAAAAGTGGATCATCGTTTTTAGCTATGGGAGTGTCCTGTTTCATTGCAGCAAAATCATTGGTGAAGACAAAAGTCTCTTTATAATCATCGTTGACTTCACCATTTATTCGAGTATTTCCAGCACATAAAAAGCAATCTTTGTCATATACGGGTTTTTCTTGCTCATCAAGCTTTTCAACTTGTCCCTGCCAAGGTCGCTTTGCTCTATGAGGAGAAACTAACACCCATTCATCGATTAGTGGATTATATCTTCGATGCGGGTGCTCTGTAGGGTCAAATTCTATAGTCATAATATTTAAAGCGTGTTTAATTTCAATTATGAAACAAGGGTAAACGTTTACATTTTATTGTGCAAGCATTAATTTCCATTAACACAACTCTTGAATATTCACTAACAACTAGTGTATATTCATACTATCCAAAACAAAACATAACAATGTAATCATTTACCCTATGGCAACAATAAAAGACGTCGCTCGTATCGCTGGAGTATCTGTAGCCTCCGTATCACGCGTACTAAATAAAGGTCCAAAAGTCAGTAAAAAGACCATTGAAAAAGTATCAAAGGTGATGAAAGACCTGAACTATACTCCTAATGCTAATGCCCGTGCTTTAGTTACTCAAAAAAGTACCACTTTAGGTGTTGTGATCCCTGATCTAGTCGACCCATTTTTTGCTTCTTTGGCTAACGGCGTAGAGCAAATGGCACGTAAAAGCAATATGCAATTATTATTAAGTACTGGTTTAGTTAGTGCTGAATCTGAAAGGCAAGCCATCAATTTACTTATGGAAAGACAATGCGATGTGATGGTAGTACACAGTAAAAAGTTATCGGATAAGGAGTTAATTGAATTTTCAAATAAGATTACTGGCTTGGTACTCATTGATCGCTATATTGAAGAAATAGCACACCGTTGTGTATGGTTAGATAATGTTGAAGGTGGAAAAATTGCCGCTCGACACTTATTATCACTAAATCATAAAAGCTTTGCTTGTATATCAAGCAAACATCAAATTGATGACCCTCGTCTTAGGATAGAAGGTTTCCAACAAGAACTTGAGTTCGCAGGTGTTGATATAGACTCAGAATTAATTGAGTTTGGTGAACCAACATTGCAAGGTGGAGAAATGGCAACTCAAAAACTATTGGCATCTGGTAAAAAGTTTTCAGCGATATTTGTCTATAACGATGCCATGGCTATTGGCGCTATTTCTACTCTAGAAGATAACGGCTTTAAAGTGCCTTCCGATATATCAATACTCGGCTTCGATGATGTTTTACTCTCTAGATATTCCAGACCAAAATTAAGCACTCTCAACTACCCCATTGAAGAAATGGCCATGCAAGCGGCCAACATTGCGCTTGAGCTTACAGCGCATGCAGACGTTGATGAAAGCAAAAATTATAAACACATTCCTAGACTAGTTAAACGAGAATCAACCAGTTATAAATCCAGTTAATCATAG
>Ga0105354_1002938_pt1 | contig 10034 bp, 10 predicted proteins | sample GOMGulsemesocosm_FD_83658 | JGI IMG/M metagenome (GOLD analysis project Ga0105354, IMG submission 83658) | Methane-oxidizing microbial communities from mesocosms in the Gulf of Mexico - GOM9B Gulf of Mexico | ecosystem: Environmental > Aquatic > Marine > Cold seeps | place: USA: Gulf of America...
TGGAAAAACACATTTACAATCCAAAGTATCGGAACTCATACCCCAAGAGGATAAAATAGAAATAACGGTATTATCTGCCAATGCTTTTTATTACTTCAATAGAACGGAATTACAACACAAGTTAATTTTAATAGAAGATCTGGACGGTGCGGAATCTGTCCTCTACCCTTTGCGTGAGTTACAATCAAAAAAACGAATAACAAAAACAGTCGTACATAAAGATACCAAAGGAACTACACGAACAATTCATTTAACGGTTGAAGGTCCAGTAAGTGTTGCAGGATGTACCACTCAAGAAAGTATTTACGAAGATAATAGCAATAGAAATTTCTTGCTCTACATAGATGAATCGGCAGAACAAGACCAACGCATTATGCAATATCAACGTTTGATTAGTGCAGGAAAAATAAATACAGAAGCAGAATACAAAGCAAAAGAATTATTACAGAATGTACAGCGAATGTTAAAACCAATCAAGGTTATAAATCCTTATGCAATGGCGCTTAGTTTACCACAATCTGTGTTTAAACCACGAAGAACCAATAGCCATTATTTACAGTTCATAGAAGCAATTACTTTTTACAAACAACTACAAAGAACACATCAAGTAAATGAAGAAACTGGTGAGGTATATATAGAAACTACCATCGAAGATATCCAAGAAGCAAACGAATTAATACAAGAGGTTTTACTCCGAAAAAGTGATTTACTAAATGGAGCTTGTAGAAGTTTCTTTGAAATGCTCAAAGCATATTTAAAAGCCAATACACAAACAACCTTTACTAATTCAGAGATACGCAGAACATTACGCATCAACCCTAGTAACCAAAAACGGTACATGTTACAGCTACAACTAGCGGATTTAATACAGAAAGGCAAAGGAGATAAACGCAAAGGGTATATCTATGAAGTTGTGAATTATGACGATTACGAAAACACCAATAAACAGATAGAAACCCTTTTAAAGTCTACAGTAGAAACCTTAGAAGTTCAAAGTAGTTCATAATGGTTCAATCATCAAAATGGACTAATAGCATATCTGTAAATCAGTTTATTACACCAGTAGTTCAGTAAAACTCAAAAAACACATACCGAAGTGAAAAAATTAAAGCTAGAAAACAGAAGTTACAAGGTATTAGTTGCTAATTATAAAGAGTGGTTAGATATACTGGGATATGCAGAAAGTACAGTCTATTACTTACCAAATCATTTACAAGAATTCTTCTATTATGCGGAACAGAAACACATCAATAGTTTAGATGGGATTACCTCACAAACCATAAAAAACTATTACAAAGAATTACAACAGAGAGCTAATGAAACAAGGTCGGGAGCATTAAGTAAATCCTATTTGAATAAACATCAACAAGCCCTAAAGAAGTTTAAAGAATATTTACAAAATCATAATCATAAGGGAATTAATATACATCTGAAAACAGAGAAACAACCCACAGAAGAAAAGCTAAATATACTTACTCAGTCAGAGATTAAAGAACTTTTTAAAGCAACCCAGTACAGTCATAACGAATCAAAATTTAGATTAAGAGATAAGGCAATATTAACGGTGTTGTATAGTTGTGGATTGCGTAGAAACGAAGCAGTACACCTAGATATTAGCGATGTAATATTTGATAAATAGCGCATATTTGTAAGAAAAGGAAAGAATTATAAAGAGCGTTTTGTACCAATCAATCGGAAAAATGCAGAGATACTAGAAGATTATATTTCTGAAGGGAGACCAGAATTTTATAACTCAAAAGATTGCGAAGCATTATTTATTAGTAGGTTAGGAAAACGATTAAGCGGAATGAGTTTCGCTACTAGACTAAATGCAATTGTAAAAGCATCAGGAAATAAAGATATTGAAGAAAAGAAAATCACACTTCATATTTTAAGACACTCTATCGCAACACATTTATTGCAACACGAAGTACCACTAGAAAGTATAAAAACCTTTTTAGGTCATAGCAGTTTGGAATCCACTCAAATCTATACACATCTTCTAAAAACGATTGAAAATGAATGATTATAAAAGCTACTTAAAAAAAGAAGGCTATGCTGTTACTACTATACAAAGCAATGAAAGGGAAATACAATATTTCATAAAATGGTGCAAGAGTAAATCCATTACAACTATTGAAATTGATTATAAAAACAGTTTAAAATATATCAAACACCTAACCCGAAAAGGAAATAGTAAAAAGACTGTAAATCACAAATTAGCCAGTTTAAAGACTTATTTCAATTACTTGGTAAGTGAATCATATCGAAATGATAATCCTGTTGAAAATGTCATTGTAAAGGGTCAAAAACGCACAATCAATTATAATTTATTAGAAGCAGACGAGTTAGAAGATTTGTATTATTCTTTTGAAACTGAAAACATAAAAGACCCCTATCATCAATTAACGGCTAAACGAAATAAAGTAATTGCCGGATTAATGGTTTACCAGGGATTAAACACTACAGATTTAATACTCTTAGAAATAGACGATTTAGAACTCTACAAGGGAAAGATTTACATCAAAAGCACCAAACGTAGTAATGCTAGAACCTTAGAGTTAAAATCTTGGCAAGTCATAGAATTACTGGAATATGTAAAAGAGATTAGAGAAGAAATCAAAGCACGTAAAAACATAGAAAGTAATCGCTTACTAATCCCAAACAATGCAAGACTAGGAAATACAGTTCAGCTTCTCGTAAGGAAATTACAAAAGACAAATCATAAAGTAAACAACATAAATCAAATAAGGGCTTCTGTTATTACCAATTGGTTAAAACAACATAACTTAAGACAAACACAATATCTTGCAGGACATCGCTACATAAGTTCTACAGAGCGGTATTTGCAAGATGATTTAGAAAATCTACACGAAATCATTAATAATTTTCATCCTATAAGTTAATCAAGGAAGGACAACTAACTAATCTAAATTGTAAAGTTCTGTAAAGTTTTGTAATCTTTTGTAGACGTTATTTTCAAGTGTATTCTATTTGCTACAAGGAAAATAGGTTAATAACAAGTAGTTAAAGGTAGTTAGCGTCATATACTTTAAATCACTGTTTTAACTTGCGATTCTATAGAGGGTAACTTGTTGTGGAAACAAAGCAAAATGATGCGCAAAATTAAGCATAATGGGAATCATGATTTAACATTGTTACGTGATGTTTATTTGAAATTTGCAAGTATGCGTATAGCATGAAATTGCATATAATAAAGAGCTGATTTAGGTGTCCTATTTAATCCAGTGCATTATTTAGACTTTTGTTTTAAAGGGTTTCGAGGTGTCCTTTAGAAATTAAATTTAAAAGCGTCCTTTTGAACGGTTGAAACCCTTTGGTAGAAAAAGATTATATTATGAAAAAGTCAAAAAACAAAAACAAATTAAACCTTAACCTAGTAGCATTCTTTATTTTTATTCTAGCTCTGGTAGTGTCGTTTATGTATTATACCATTGATCAAATTGATGCTATAGGGAATCTCTTTTCAAAAGCACTAGCAACTATGACTATGAATCCATATATAACAACATTATTTTTTGTCGCTATATTCGGGTTTGATGCTATCAAAGAACAAATTTTTAAATCCGTTCAAAAATGATGAAGAATAGAGGCTGGCAAAAGCGTTGGATTCTTCATTGTTTTGGAATGCAAACTTCTTCATAAAACAGCTCCAAAATGATGCTTTTCAGAAAAAAGTAAATACCGTGTGTATGATACACGGTCAAGCGTGAGTCTCTCGCTCACAAATTAGATTTAAAATTCAGTCATATTTCAACACTAAAATGAGCTTGTAAAATCACTTTTTAGAAAAATAGAAAAGTGGGGTTAATGATACCCCACTCATGGTTAACAAAAATGTTAACTATTGGCTTTAAAAATAGCTAAAAAATCGTCCTTTCAGAAAAGGTTAAAATCCCGACTAATGATAGTCGGGACATGGTTAGCAAAAATGCTAACTATTTGGAGTCAAAAAACGGCTTGAAAATCATTCAAAAAACAGCTTAAAAAAATAAAGAGAAAAACCGACCTCTTGATGGTCGGTGATTCGTTACTCCTATGGTAACATTTCATATTAAAAATTAGAGGTGAAAAACACTCAAAAATGTACTTTTCTTCAGAGCAGTAAAAACCAACCGTATGATGGTTGGTAAATTGTGACTCTTATGGTCACAAAATGGATTGAAAATGAAGACTAAAAAACACTCAAAATGTCTCCTTTCTTCGAAAGTGTAAAAACCGAGTAGGTGATACTCGGTTTTTCCTCACCCTTACGGTGAATTTGGAACATGAAAAATTAGCATTAAAATCTCCCTTGCTAATAATACGGATACCGTTGTCGGATTGTTAAAAAAAGAGCTGAATATTTAACATAAAATACCCAGTTTTAGTGAGCTAATAATCTCATTAAAATGTTACTTTTACGGGGCAATGGAATGCAGGAAACTTACATATCAAAATTATAATTTTTTAGAGGTAGTACACTCTGAAAAAAGGGTGCCCGAAATAAAAAAATGCATAAACTACTATCCCTTTGGACTGAAACATAAAGGGTATAATAATGTTATTACTGGACGTGACCATAAGTATGGATTTGGTGGTAAAGAATATAATGACGAACTTGGACTTGATTGGTATGATGTATCAGCTAGGAACTATGACCCAGCTTTAGGTAGATGGATGAATTTAGACCCGTTGGCTGAGAAGATGAGACGTCATAGTCCGTATAATTTTGCTTTCGACAACCCTATCTTCTTTATTGACCCAGATGGGATGAAACCAATACCTACAGTTGACCCACCGAATACTCAAAGTATTGCAGTAACAAGGAAAGCTACTAGTATATGGAACTCATTCAAGACTATAGTAACAAATAGTGCTTCTGAAAATATTGCTTTAGCAGTAAATACAGTAAAATCTGGTGTATCAAGTGGTGCAAACCTTGCTAAAGCTTATGCTTCAGATGGTTTCTCTGGTGTAGCTAAGGTTGTTTCAAATGGTATTGCATCAAATATTCAGCAAATTGCTGCTGAGGAAAATATTAGTACAAGTGATGCAACTACAGTAATGGGTAATGGAGTCTTACTTGATGTTACAGCTGGAATAATGACATCTGGTTTATCTAGCGGAGCAACTTCTGCTACAACATCTACTGCTTCGACAATAGCAAGGGTTGCTGATGAAGGAATAGAGTTTACTGCAGATTTAACTAAATCTAAGGCAACAACTCGAAGTGGTCATAGAAACGCTGCAAATAAGCAGTTAAATGATGCTATGAGTGCTAGCCCACAGTTAAAGGCGGCGATGGAGAAATTAGATTCAAATGTATTTGAAAACACATCATTATCTGTTAAATCGGGTAATAAGACAAAAACTAGAAGAAACCCTCAAGGTTATGAGTGGGACCATAACACAGCTAATAAATATCAATTAGACTTAAGGAGTAAAAGTAATCATGCTCAAAAAACAGCAAATGACCCTAATAGAGCTGGAGGATATTCAAAATATTGGAAAAATAAAAATTAATTAAATTAAATTAGGATGAATTTATTTGGAAGAATTAATTTTAGTAAGATTCGAAAAGAGACTATTAAAAAATTAAAAGAAAAGAGATATAGTATAAATGAAGATTTACCTTTACTCGAGTCTAATATTGATATTAAATCAAGAAAACAATTGATGAATCGTATAGAAATTTTACATTTATTATATACTATTTCTATTGAAGGTGTAGAATCTAAGGATTTCTTTTTTAATATTATTAAAGAAAAAGGACTTGATAATAGTTTGTCTGATAATGAAAAGCAGTTTTTAGAAAACGATAAACATTTTAATCAAAATTTGATTGATATATCTTGGTATAAAGAATCAATTCTGGGTTTATTATGGTGTAGCGGAATAGTAAATGAAATTGATGATATTAAAGAAATAAACATTGGTGATTTATATCATTTATTGCCACCAGAAATTTCTGATATGAAATTTAAAGAATCAATTAAAATTAGGTCAGAAAAAGAAATTATAAAAATGCTAGATTATTATTATAATTTACACTGGTCATTTAAACATTCTAAAGAATTTGATAGCAATAAAACGTCCGTAATATATGAGAGAAGAAAGTCATTAGAATGGTGTCTTTACATAAACGACTGGGACGATATACACTTAGATACATAAAGAGTTTTCTATTAAACTATCTAAAAAAACACCAAAAGGCAGTTCTAACGAGCTGCTTTTTTATTTATGACAAACTTGCTCTGAGGTGTTTTCGAGGCTGTTAGGGAGGGGCTGAAGGTGTTGTGGAGAAAGAATTGTATATTCGGTGGAGTAATTATATATTAATTTATGAGTATAGATATAACATTAATAATACTAGGTGTTTTCATTATAATAGAATTAGTAATTGTGGCGTTACTTTTTATTGATAGAGAGAATATGAAAGGTATTAATGATAAGGGCTTTGATTTAGAAGAATACCCTACTGGAAGTTGGCACGGAGGTACTTTTTATGCAAATCCATTATTACCTATGGAAGAAATTGATGGTAACCAAAAACTTAATACTCTAATTAAATCTTACAATTTAAAAGTTAAGATATTTTACTTAATAATCGTATTAGCATTAGGCTGGTTGCTTATTAAATATAACATCTAAACAACAAAGGTAGCACATATAGGACTGCTTTTTATTTTTATAACAGTTATCATCTGATGGAATGCATAGGATGTTATGATGGGGCTGAGTAAGTTTGTGTGGTAGTTTTATTTATATAAAGGTAATTCGTTCCACTTATCGAGCATTGTTGCATAATGACTTGCAGTATTTGTTGTTTCATAATCCGTTCCTAAATGTCCAACTTCCAAATCTCCAAACATTTCAATTATTTGTTCGATTTGACTTACTTTTAAGTCAACTTTATAATAATTGGTTTCCTTTTTATTCGGCTTATTATGAAGGTTAGGTTTAAACATTTTATTTTCATTTAAAATCCGCTCAATTTCAGATGATAATTCTACTTTTTCAATTTTATGAAGCTCTTCCTTTGTTATTTTTAGAGTTGTATAATCGAGTAAGTTTTCTGTTGTTAATTCCACTTTTTCACAATTTATTCTAATGATTTTGCCGTTTTCAAAAAGAAAAATCAAATCATCTTTTTCACTTGGTTTATTTTTATCTATTATTCCGTCATTAATTTCACGTGTTGAACTCGGGAAAAATGTAATTGAACTTAAAGTGTTTCCATCTTCTGGGAACTCATCATTATTTCCACTGTCAATATATCTATAAGAAATGTTTTTACATATAAAATTCAAATATTCCAGTTCATTTACTCGAACCCAATTTCCATTTGATTTTATAAACTCAATTTGAATTTGGTTGTCATTTTCTGTGATACTTTTAAACTCAAAATTGTTATGTAAGTCAATATGAATCCCATTCAGTTGAACTGCATAATTTTCTTCTATTTTGAAATTCGTTTTCATTAGCATTTAATTATCTCCTAAGAGTTATAACCATTTTTATTTTTACAGACCGTAGGTGAATGGTTTTTTACCATTAATTCCGTCTTTTAACTCGGTTGGTAATTCCCAAATATCCAATTCCGTTTGCCAATCCGTTTTATAACCTTCCTTAGTTGGTACAAATCCAAATCTGCTCTGAGAAAAGTCGTCAGCTTTAAATCTCTTCACAATTTTTTGAAGTAGTTCCCAAACGTCTTTTTCATACTCGTCAATAGTATCTGATGTAAATTCAAAATAATAATCTGGTTCTGCTCTCCAAAATAGCATACACGCTGTGCCCTTGTCGCATTTTTGACTTTCCACTATCCATTTTAACACAATAGTCCCATCGTCCCAATTATAATTGTCGGCAAGAAAATATTGTTCCGCTGAATTCAATGATTTAAACTTATCAAAATCTGGAATTCCTCCCTCATTACTTTCAAAAGCTCCATCGAAGGAAAATTCAATAAAGTTCTTTTTTATCAGTAGTATTTTATTTGGTCTGACTATCATTTTCGGTATTATGTAAACAATTGAATATGTTTCACTAGCTCAGCATACACCGCATATTCTTTACCCAAAAATAGCACTTATACCCGACTTTCGATAAGGTTTTGTGAAATATAGTTACATCTGAAATTAAAGCCATTAAAATGAGGTTAAATAGGTTGCTGGTAACGTTTGACGCTATTGAGAAAGGCATGAGGTTGAGTAAAATAAACAAGACAGAGTTTGGGGGCTCTGCCTTGCTTTAACTTAACTTACTCAAAAACTAATTCAAGTTAATAGAATGACCACAAAGTACTGATGTTTAATGAAATACACAAATTGTGATAACAACGTGAGACAACCCTAGTCTATATATAGTTTTTCCTAATGCAGATACAAGTTAATGAGATAAACCAACATTGAGGAAGGCATGAGGTTATAGGGTTCACTATATATAGGGATGATAAAATACCAGTTTATAGGTATTGTATTACTGGCTATACAAGTGTATTTTGCTCAGAATTATTATACAGTAAAAATGGAATTAGCATCAATATCAAGCATAAGAAATTTAAGAGATAGTATTAGGGAGAAACTAAAAACTATAGATAGAAATATTTATGCATCCGATACATATGGAAGTGAAAACGAGTATACATTTAGTAGGTTAATCGGAAATATAGATTCATTATTAACGGATTTATCAACTTTAACAAGAGCACCAAAAAAGTTTGTTAGATTATCGACATTGAATGAAAGAAATACAATTATTTCATATTTAACACGTATCGATACTTATTATAATTCACCAGCCAACTATGTGCCACAATTTGAAGCGTTAAAAATTCTTTTAAGGAGTTACAATCTTAGGTTTTCTGAAGATAGACAAGTTGAATTTGTGAAAGAATTAGAAAATGTATTGAATCTAAAACTTCATTTAGAAGAAGAATTAATAGAGATTAGAGATTTAAAATCTGAAATTGATAAGAATGACACTTTAATAAAAGAAAGTTATGATTCAAGCTCAGATAACTTCTTAAAAATAAGTAATTTATTAACTTCAATTAATGAAACAAAAGATACTTTGATTGCCCAGTCGAATGATTTAGAGGAAATAAATGGTGAACTTATCGATATTAAAAATACTGCTTTATCTAACCTTGAAGAAATTCAAAGCTCTGCGGTAGAAAGTAAATCTAATGAAAAATTGATTGATTCATTTGCATCTAAAATTCATGAAAGAGAAAAAAGATTTGAACAACTAGAACATAATACAACACAAAACAATGAAAAATTAATAGCATATGATGATGAAAGAAAATCTATTCTATTAGAATCTAATAATCTTATTGATTCAGCAAAAAAAGCATTAAATTATAAAACTGCTGAAGGAATTAGTGCATCATTCCAAGGGCATTATAATACATCAAATAACAAATGGATTATAAGCGGATGGATTATTGGAGCTATTATTTGTTTAGGTTCAACGGTAGGTCTTGGTATATGGGTATTACAAACAGCTCCTACAGAAATTGGTTTATTAATTGGTAGAATATCTTTACTTCCATTACCGATTATTGGAGCGGTGTTTTGTGCTAATCAATATACTAAGCAAAAAAATATAATTGAAGATTATGCGTACAAGATGGTATTATCTAAAGCTATTGTAGGTTTTTCTGAACAGTTAAAGAAAAATGGTAGTGATAATGATGAAGAGTATGTTCACTACATTAAAACTGCATTAGAGGAAATACATAAAGACCCATTAAGAAAAAGAGAAAGTAAAAAAAGTGAGAAAAGTACAGACCTAAATGGGTTAGTTGAAATAGCCGAAAGAATTGTAAAAATGACAAAGGTGGAACAATAATTGACTATTACTACTTATTCAAATTGACCGAGATATGGATAACAAAACGCTAATACAAAAACTAATACTGGATATTCTTGCGTCAGATAATATTGACAACAAAAGAACCATTCGTAATCAAGTAGTTGAGCTATTTAAAGACTCTAAACTCGTAAATCATACTCCAGTAGCAA
>Ga0105354_1002949_pt1 | contig 10014 bp, 10 predicted proteins | sample GOMGulsemesocosm_FD_83658 | JGI IMG/M metagenome (GOLD analysis project Ga0105354, IMG submission 83658) | Methane-oxidizing microbial communities from mesocosms in the Gulf of Mexico - GOM9B Gulf of Mexico | ecosystem: Environmental > Aquatic > Marine > Cold seeps | place: USA: Gulf of America...
ACCAACTTATAACAGGAGTTTACACATGGAAGCCATTCAAGCTTCGCTATTTGGTCTCATTGATTTCGCCAGCTACTTTGCCGTCTCAATTTTATTATTACTCGCCTTCAAGTTTGTCTATGCACTTATCACGCCGCAAGATGAATGGAAGCTGGTTAAAGATGAGCAAAACACTGCGGCTGCCATTGGCTTTATGGGTGCGGTTATCGGCTTTTCACTGGCTCTAGCGAGTGCCGCTTCGAACTCTGAATCTCTGATTGATTTTGTGGTTTGGGGTGTCATTGCTCTAGTGGCTCAAACCATTGCCTTTGCTATTGTACGTTTTATCTTTATGCCAAAAATAGTACAGCGCATCAATGATAATGAAGTATCTGCAGGTATCGTGCTCGGCGGAACGTCAATCGCTGTTGGTTTATTAAATGCCGCTTGCATGACCTACTAGGAGCCTGTGATGAAAAGGACTCAAAATATAGACCTAGGGGCAATGCGTAAAGCACCCAAATCATTTGTTTTTAAACCATTAGCTTTTGCTGTTACAGCGGGTACCTTAATCGGCTGTAGCGACAACTCACAGGAGGCGCAAGTTTTCACCAGCGCCGACGAATGCATATCCAACAACCCCGACCAAGTTGAACAGTGCCAACTCGCCTACAAAGAGGCGGTCGATGAAGCGATTAATAGCGGCCCTAAATACAGTAATGTAGACGCCTGTGCCGCCGATTTCGGCGCTCAAAATTGTGCCTCTTATACCAGTTCCAACAATCAGAGCTTCTTTATGCCACTGATGGCTGGCTACATGCTCAGCTCGCTGGTCAATGGCGGATACCGCTCAGCACCACTGTACACTTCGTATTCTAGATACTCACCTGCCTACGGTAAGTGGACCTCAACCGATGGTAACTTGTTCGGCAGCACCCGCAATAGAAATGTACGTGTTGACAACAAGGCATTTAATCCTAAACCTGCGATCAAGCGCACTATGTCTCGTGGCGGTTTTGGCTCGACGATTTCGGCAAAGTCTAGCTTCTCTGGCAAAAAGTCACGCAGCAGCTGGGGCGGCTAAATGTTTCGCTCAACTATTATCCAGAGACCTCACTGGCGTTTGAGTGCCATTGCTAATAAAAGAGCGATTTTAATTAAATCGTTTTGGCTAAAGGCGCGGTTTTATATTGCGGCAGGTACAACAAATGTTTAGATCTATAATTACAGAGAGACCTCACTGGCGCGCTAGCGCCAGCGAATACGGCTTTAGCTACCATACTATGCATGGCGAAGCCTACTGGGATGAAAGTGCCTATTATCAGTTTACTTTAGCGCAGATAGAACGCGATATAGAATCCCCCACTCAAGAGCTGCACCAAATGTGCTTAGAGGTGGTAGATAAAGTCGTTCACGATCAAGCCCTACTAAAGAAGTTTCAAATCCCCCGCAATCATTGGGATTATATTCGTAACTCTTGGCTTGCAGCAGAGCCCTCGCTTTATTCTAGAATGGATTTAGTTTATGGCGGTAGTGGTCACGCTAAACTCTATGAAAACAATGCCGACACACCTACTAGCCTCTATGAGACGGGTTTTTGGCAATGGCTGTGGTTGCAAGATCAAGTCAATGCGGGAAAACTGAGCCGCAAGTCTGATCAATATAACTCTCTGCAAGAAAAACTGGTTAATCGCTTTGCGCAATTAAAGTTGCAGCACCCAGGTGAAACCTTGTATTTTGCCTGTTGCAAAGACACCGATGAAGATCGCGGTACAGTACAATATCTAGAAGATTGTGCAGTCGCTGCGGGTATTCACTGCAAATTTATCTATATTGAAGATATCGGGCTATCAGCTGATGACTGCTTCACCGATTTAGATAATTTAGCCATTAGCTGGATGTTTAAACTCTATCCTTGGGAGTTCATGCTACGTGAAGAATACGCAGACAACCTCACTAAAACGGATATTTCATGGGTAGAGCCTCCTTGGAAGTCAGTGCTTTCTAATAAAGCGCTGTTACCGATGCTGTGGAAGATGTTCCCCAACCACCCAAATTTGCTGCCTAGCTTTTTTGAAGATGAGTTAAAAAACAGCCAAATGACAAACTATGTTAAAAAGCCGATCTTTGCCCGTGAAGGTGCAAATATTAGCATTCACTTGCAAGGTAAAGAAATTTACTCATCCCCAGGCCCTTATGGCGATGAAGGGTATATTTATCAAGCTTATTCTCCCCTACCTGCCTTTGGCGATAATTTCACCTTAATAGGTTCTTGGCTAGTTGATGATCAGCCAGCCGGTATCTCAGTACGCGAAGATAAAAATAAAATTACTCAAGATTTATCGCGCTACATGCCGCATATCATTTTATAGAGAAGAGATTCATCATGTCTACTAAGCTGCCATTTAAGCAACAGATTAATTTAGTATTATTGCTCTCTGGGATTATAGCGGCTATTGAAATGATTAATTTTTTCACCGGGCGTGCTCTAAATAACTACGGCCTGATTCCAAGAGAAGGTGCCGGCTTACTGGGAATTTTTACCTCGCCACTACTACACGGTAGTATCTGGCACTTTTTCTCCAATATTGTCCCCTTCGCACTGTTTAGCTTTCTGTTGTTACAACACGGGACGTCTCGCTATATCCAAGTCACCATAACCTGCACTGTTGTCAGTGGTGTTTTGGTGTGGCTATTCGCCCGAAGCGCTGTGCATGTTGGCGCAAGTGGCTTGATCTACGGCTACTTTGGCTACTTAGTTTTGGCTGGATTAATGTCCAGAAAGTTTAAGCTAATTGTCATCTCGCTCTTTGTTGGCATCGCCTATGGCACCTTGATTTTTGGCGTGCTGCCCGTTGCACGGTACATTTCTTGGGAGAGCCATTTATTTGGTTTATTAGCGGGCCTAGGCTACGCTTATGCTGTACATAAAAAGTAGCCTACAGAAAAACATACCCTTGAGATAACCCACAATTCCCCTTCCCTTGTAGCTTGTAGCTTGTAGCTTGTAGCTTGTAGCTTGTAGCTTGTAGCTTGTAGCTTGTAGCTTGTAGTTTACTTCACTATATCGTATATTACGAATATACAATTCAAAAGAGAACATAAGATGATAGATTATGCGCACTTCACGCCGCTAAGCGCTTTATTGGGTGGCTCCTTAATAGGGCTTGCCAGCTTATTGTTACTGTTAGTTAATGGTCGTATTAGTGGTATTTCAGGTATCACGGGGCAATTAATGAATAAGCCAAGTCCTTCAAACTATTGGTCATGGGTATTTATTGCAGGCATGCTAGTAGGTGCTGTAGTCGGTGTGTCCGCTAATAATTTAACAGCCCCGGAGATCGACAGTTCTTGGCTGGCGGTTATAGTTTCAGGGCTATTAGTTGGCGCTGGCACTAAGATAGGCTCAGGCTGTACTTCAGGTCATGGGGTTTGCGGCATTGGCAGATTATCTGTGCGCTCTATTGTTGCCACCCTCACCTTTTTAGTCAGTGGCATTATTAGCCTCTACTTAACTAAATAAGAGCTATTATCATGACATTTACCCCCAGAAATCTATTTTTTTATATCACTGTCTTTTTTTCAGGTACTCTGTTTGCAATAGGTCTGCAAATTTCGTCGATGGTAGAGCCCAGTAAAGTGAAAGGCTTTTTAGACATTAGCGGTGCGTGGGATCCCAGCTTAGCACTGGTCTTGTTTTCTGCTTTAAGTGTTTTTTCGATCGGATTTGCATTGCTAATCAAACCTCGGATAGCGCAAAATAAGCCGCCTATCGCCAGTGATAAATTTCACCTACCCGCCGCTAAAGAGATAGATAAACCGTTAATACTTGGCGCTGTCATGTTTGGCGCCGGCTGGGGAATAGCGGGTTTATGCCCGGGGCCTACGATTGTCAATTTAGTACATATGGACGCTAAAATACTGATATTTTTTATTACGATGTTACTAGGTATGAAAATCGCACAGACATTAAAAACCTAAGAGAATACTAACATCTATGCAAGAGTTTTCATCACTAGCCCAAAGCGCTGAAAAAGCAACCGCTTTATTAAAGCTTCTGGCTAACAAAAATCGCTTAATGATTCTTTGCTCGCTGATTGAAGGCGAGCGCAGTGTCAATCAACTTAACCTGCTCATTCCTATCGCGCAATCATCCTTGTCGCAGCAGCTCGCTTGGCTTAGGAACGCCGGTCTTGTTAAAACGCGCCGTGAAGCTCAGAACATTTTTTATGCGATAGACTCAAAAGAAGCCGAGGCAATAATTGCCAGCTTGCATAAGATATACTGCCCTTGACCTCCTTTTTCGCAAGTCACCATTGTGTCATTTACTCTTAACAAAACAGTCACATAACGCTCGTAGAATTATAATCAACAGATCCTACTTTCGGATTTCTTCCTTTTATACGCAGCAAGTAACTTAAGTTGGCCTGCTGCGCCGTTAAAAAGAGTAATTATGAATCAACAGCGTTTATTAGAGCGGGAATTAAGTTGGCTTTCGTTTAACCAAAGAGTGTTGCAAGAAGCACAAGATCATAAAGTACCGCTACTTGAAAGGTTCAGGTTTCTTGGCATTTACTCTAGTAACATGGATGAATTTTACCGAGTACGCGTGGCTAACATCCGCCGTAAGGTACTGCTGAGTCAAAGCTATACAGACAAGCACAATGCGCTAGAGCTATTCGATCAAATACAGTTAAAGGTTATTGATTTACAAAGTGAGTTTGACTCGACTTATGGTCGTTTATTAGAGCTTTTAAGTGATAATTCGGTTGAATTAATCAATGAAACTCAACTCGGAAATTTTCATAGCCAATGGCTGACGCAGTATTATAAAGATAAGCTTAGACGCCACATTTTCCCTCTGATTTTGACGGAAAATGTTAAATTGTGGGAGAAAATCAACGACGACAAAACTTATTTAATGGTCGCTATGCGCAATGTGGATGCATATCAGTACGCTTTAATAGAAGTCCCTAGCTCAAACGTGCCACGTTTTGTGCAGCTACCAGATGAAACTGGCAGCAAAGTCAAAAAAGTAATTTTACTCGATAATGTGATTCGTCACAATTTAGTTCAGATATTTTCAGGTTTATTTGAATTTAAACACATCCACGCTTATTCGATGAAACTCACCCGTGATGCAGAGCTTGAACTGAGCAATGAAATCAGCCAAAGCTTATACGAACAAATGTCCTCAGGGCTTAAAAAGCGATTAAATGCTGAACCAGTGCGTCTTGTTTACGATAAAAAAATGCCCGAGTCGATGCTAAAAATTCTGAGAGATAACTTAGGTATTGTCTCTAAAAAAGGCCTTATTTCCGGAGGGCGATACCACAGTTTTAAAGACTTTATCGAGTTTCCAAGTATCGGTAATAAAACCTTGGAGTATGAAAAACTGCCATCGATAGAACAGCATTACTTTCAAATACATAACAATGCTTTTGATGCCATTGCCCAAAGGGATATTCTACTTTATTACCCCTACCATAAATTTTCACACTTCACGGAATTACTGCGCCAGTCCGCTTACGACCCTAAAGTGACTAAAATTCAAATTTGTCTCTATCGTGTCGCCAAAAAGTCACGCGTCATTTCAGCGTTAATTGAAGCGGTAAAAAATGGTAAAGATGTCAATGTTAATATTGAGCTGCGTGCCAGGTTTGATGAACATGCCAATATGCAATGGGCTGAGATTTTATCGAATGCTGGGGCCAATGTCAGTTTCGGTATTCCCAACTTAAAAGTACACGCTAAAATTTGTTTAATCACTCGCCTAGAAGAGCATAGGTTACAATCTTACGCGCATATAGGGACAGGCAATTTCCACGAGAAAAACGCCAAAATTTACACCGACTTCAGCCTATTTACCTGTAATAAAAAACTCACCACTGAAGTTGCACAAGTATTTGAGTTTCTAAAACGTCCATACCTCAAGTTCAAGTTTAATCACTTAATGGTATCGCCTATTAATACCCGCTCATCTATTAATGAGCTAATTGATGCTGAAATAAGTGCGGCTAAAACTGGATTGAGCAGTGCTATTACCCTAAAAATAAATAACTTAGTTGATCCGTTTTTAATAGAGAAATTATATAAGGCCAGTAACGCTGGGGTTAAAATAAAATTGATAGTTCGCGGTATCTGCTCGTTAATTACTGGCCTTAAAGGTATGAGTGAAAACATCACCGCTATAAGCGTAGTTGATCGTTATTTGGAGCATCCAAGGGTCCTGATTTTCGAAAATTTAGGCCAACCAAAAGTGTTCATATCTTCCGCTGATTGGATGACCCGTAATATTGACCAAAGAGTGGAAGTGGGCTGCCCTATCTACTGCCCTGAAGTCAAAGCGACAATTATAGGTATTATCAATTTACAGCTAAACGATAATACTAAAGCACGCATTCTCAATACCGAGCAAAGTAATCCTTATCAAGTAGCTATCCAGAGTTGCTCTATACAATCACAGATAGAAATACATCACTACCTGAATCAAAAACAACGCTCCCAGTTTATGGCTAGCGATATATCTGTGATCATTGAAGATGATATAGACGATGAATTAGACTCTCAACAGTTAGACGAGTTAGAGGCACTTATATGAAAAAGACCAAACATTTGGTCGCGGTTGACATTGGCTCCAATAGTTTTCACTTGGTTATTGCACAAGAGCAATCCGGTTTTATCAAAATTATCCAGTCACAAAAACAACGTGTATTTTTAAACAAAGGCATCAATGAGCAAAACGAGCTGAACCCAGACGCTATCGAAAGAGGCATTCAATGTCTAGCGCACTTCAACAACGCTATTTGTGAATTAGAGCATTACTCAATCCGCATTGTGGCAACTCACGCATTAAGAAAGGCGGCCAACAGCGATCTATTCATAAAATCCGCGTTTGATGTATTGCCCCATCCCATTGAAATAATCAGCGGTGACAGTGAAGCAAAGCTTATCTTCCAAGGAGTCTCACATACTCAACCGATTAAAGGTAAAGCGCTGGTAATTGATATAGGGGGTGGCAGCACTGAAATAATTATTGGTCAGGCTTTTAAAGCTAAAGTCGTACATAGTTTAGAGTTAGGTTCATCTGAAATCACTAAACGATTTTTTAATGACGGCCTAATCAACGAAAACCAAGTACAGCTTGCCCAACAATTCGCATGTGATCTTTTAAGACCTGTTGCCGATCACTACCGGCAATTTGGTTGGCGCAGTGCGATGGGGACCTCAGGTTCGATTAAGGCTATTACTTTAAGTGTACAAGAGCTCTACCAAGTCGATCAAATCAGCTACAAACTGCTGAAACAACTCAAGCAACAATTGATTGATTGGGGGCATATCGACGAGTTTAACTTGACCTCTATCGACAAACAGAGGCGACCTTTATTAATGGCCGCTGTTTGCATACTGTGCGCTTGCTTTGACATGCTAGTGATACGAAAGCTGAGTTTCAGCACTGGCGCGCTACGTGAAGGCGTACTTTACGGTTTAAGTAATTCACGCCCCAACATTGATATAAAGCAGCGTACCATCAATCAACTGTGTGAACTGTATTTTATTGATACGGCCGCTTCCCTGCGTGTTGCAAAACAGCTACACGGTTTCGCCAAACTTTTAGCAAGGCACCAACAAGTGGCAATAAAAGAACATTGGCAGCTTCTATATCAAGCAGCCAAACTCTATCAAATTGGTGTATCAATTAATGCCAAAAAGCACCAGTACCATGGACAATATATTTTGGCGCATTGTGATATGCCAGGCTTTGAATCCTACCAGCAACAGCTATTGGCCAATATCGTCGGGAATTTCAAAGGGAAAATATCGCCTTTTACTGGTATAGGCACTTGCCTACCCAATGATGTACTACAGCTAATTCAACTGTTTAGACTCGCTGTTATTCTCTCTAAAGGAGAGCCTTCTACAAGTGAGCTCATCAGTGGCATTCACTACCGACAAAACAATATCCAATTGTGTATTAACTCTAACCTTATCCAGCAGCCTGAATTGATTCGATCATTAGAAAACGAAATGAGTCAGTTGGCGAAAGTGGGTTTAAAAATGCAAATTTCAACGTCTTAGCTTCTTCAAACACCTCAACTCATGTCAACTTCCACTATTCAGGTGTGGTGTTGAGGTCCATCTGTTTTAAATAGGCCTAACCGCCATTTAAAGTTTTTATATGTCATATTTATTATAAATCTCCCTTTGACACCATTATTTTTACTCAAAGAAAAAATTTTTTATATTTATGAGATTCTTTCAAAGTAAAATCACCGATTGTTTTAAGATAATATTTACCTAAATCTGCAGCTTATCTTCACCTTTAAAGTAACTGTAAACAAAGACATCTTCACATTCAAAAAGCACTCAACACCAGCAGTTCAGGTAGCTCGCCAACAAACTCATATGAACATTTAAAACCTTGCATCTAACAAAAACGAACAAAAACTCACCCAAACCACCCATTTAATTCGTATATTTTATTCATATGAACATATTGCTTTATCTTATCTGACTAGGTTAGTATCGATTTTCGTGTCATATAAACGTCTTAAAAGTGTCATAAACAACTACTATTCTTGCGCTTGTATTTAAGTGACGAGTCAGCTTTTTTAGGAGTGGACAAGTTTAAAAATGACCTCTTTAGAACGCGCCTACCTTGAATGCGCCTAAGAGATCAAAACCGGCAAAATTGCTAATAAAAATAAAGGGAGATTTACAATGCTTAAAAAATCTTTAATTGCGGCTTCAGTATCTGCTGTATTTATCTCTAGTACGCTTAGCGCTGCTACCGAAGTAAATTGGTGGCATGCAATGGGTGGAACAAACACTGACAGAGTAAATAAAATAGCCAGTGATTTCAACGCATCTCAAAGCGACTACAAAATCAACGCAGTGTACAAAGGCAACTACACAGAAACGATGACAGCCGCTATTGCCGCTTTTAGAGCAAAAAAGCAGCCGCATATCGTGCAAGTTTTTGAAGTGGGAACCGCTACAATGATGGCTGCAAAAGGCGCGGTATATCCTGTCGAGCAGGTAATGAAAGATTCAGGTGTAGAGCTTGATAAATCAGGTTACCTACCCGCTGTTATCTCCTACTATCAAACGCCTCAAGGCGAGTTACTCTCAATGCCTTTCAACAGCTCTACTCCGGTACTTTGGTACAACAAAGACGCTTTCAAGAAAGCGGGCTTAGAGGGTGCACCAAAAACATGGGATGAAGTGGCGACTAGTGCTAAGAAGCTGGTTGATAGCGGCATGAAGTGCGGTATCGCGGTTGGTTGGCAGTCTTGGGGATTAATCGAGAACTACAGTGCTTGGAACAACATCCCACTAGGGACTAAGCAAAACGGTTACGCGGGCCTTGATACTGAAGTTACTTTCAACAACAAACACGTGACTGGTAACTTACAGCGTTTAGCTGATATGCAAAAAGATGGCAGCTTCACATACGGCGGTCGTCGTGGTGACAGCCTTGCTATGTTCACCAATGGTGACTGTGGCATGTGGATCAACTCATCTGCTTACTACGGGTCAATCAAAGGTCAAGCTAAGTTTGATTACGCACAGTCAATGATGCCATTTGACTCTAAAGTAACTAAAGCCGCGCAAAACTCTATTATTGGTGGTGCAACACTTTGGACACTAAAAGGCCATAAGACTGATGAATACAAAGGCGTGGCTAAATTCATGCAGTACTTGTCTTCAGCAGAAGTTCAAGCTTGGTGGCATCAGGAAACGGGTTACGTGCCTATTACAACAGCCGCTTACGAGCTGAGTAAGACTCAAGGATTTTATGACAAAAACCCAGGTACAGACACTGCGATCGCGCAACTTAGCCTAAACCAACCGACGGAAAACTCACGCGGTTTACGTTTTGGTAGCTTCGTACAGATTCGCGATATCATTAACGCAGAAATGGAAAAAGTTTGGGATGGTTCTAAAAAGGCTGACCAGGCGATGGATGATGCGGTAGCACAGTCTAACAAGCTACTTCGCAAGTTTGAAAAAGCCAATAAGTAATACTGGCTC
>Ga0105354_1002951_pt1 | contig 10009 bp, 10 predicted proteins | sample GOMGulsemesocosm_FD_83658 | JGI IMG/M metagenome (GOLD analysis project Ga0105354, IMG submission 83658) | Methane-oxidizing microbial communities from mesocosms in the Gulf of Mexico - GOM9B Gulf of Mexico | ecosystem: Environmental > Aquatic > Marine > Cold seeps | place: USA: Gulf of America...
AAAACAATAAAAAAAAGTAACAAAAGAAAATAATAATAATCGGTACTCAAGGAACTTTTTTGTCCTAGGTATCAAGTTAAAACTTTTATAGGGTGAAGGAGATGTCGCGTGAAAAGACGTAACCTAGGTTGGCTGTCGCTGGGAAGTATTCTTTCCAGTTCAGCTTGGGCAGATATGGAATTAAATCTGACCAAAGGTGTAACAGAAGTAAGTCGAGATGTTTACGATTTACATATGTTAGCAATGTATATATGTATAGTAATTGGTGCTGTGGTTTTTGGTGCTATGTTTTGGTCGATGGCTTTTCATCGAAAATCAAAAGGGGCAAAAGCCGCTGATTTTCATGAAAGTACAAAAGTAGAAATTCTCTGGACAGCAATTCCCATTGTCATTCTTATCGCCATGGCTGTACCAGCAACAAAAACACTGATTGAGATGGAAAATAACGACAACTCAGACGTTACTATCCAAGTTACTGGCTCTCAGTGGAAATGGCATTATAAATATTTTGATCAAGATATTGAGTTTTATTCTGTACTCTCAACACCTCGTGAACAATATGAAAATCAAAATGGCGAGACAGCTGAAAAAGGTGAGAATTACTTACTTGAAGTTGATAAGCACCTTGTCATCCCCGTCAATAAAAAAGTACGTTTCTTGATCACATCAGATGATGTTATTCATTCCTGGTGGGTACCTGCTTTTGCTGTTAAGCAAGATGCTAACCCTGGATTTATCAATGAAGCATGGACCAAAGTGGATGAGCCTGGAATTTATCGAGGCCAGTGTGCAGAACTTTGTGGTAAAGACCACGGCTTTATGCCGATTGTTGTTGAAGTACTGTCCGAAACTGATTATGCCGCTTGGATTGACGAACAACACGCAATAAATGCACAAGCTGCTGAAGCTGAAAAAGCATCGCTTACAGCTGAAGTCTCAATGGATGAACTAATGGAGTTAGGTGAAACCACCTATGTTGCTTATTGTGCTGCATGTCATCAAATTTCAGGTGCTGGTTTACCTCCTGCGTTTCCTGCACTTAAAGGCAGCGCTGTCGCAAAAGGCGATATAGCCACTCATATTCAAACGGTATTTAGTGGTAAAGCGGGTACGGGTATGCAAGGTTATGGCAAGCAATTAAGTATGAAACAAATTGCTGCCGTTGTTACATACGAGCGAAATGCTTGGGGTAACAATACCGGAGATGCAGTACAAGCCTCTGATGTTAAAGCTGCTGTTAGCGGATCTGGAAATGATGACGTTGGCACTACAACATCTGAAACAGTTACTGAAGCAGCCGCTGAAGCGCCACCAGAAGATTTATCTAAAACGTATAGTGAAGATGAATTGATGGCAATGGGCGAGAAAGTTTATATGAGAGCATGTGTAGCTTGTCATCAACCCGCAGGCACAGGTTTACCTCCTGCATTCCCTGCACTGAAAGGTAGTGCTATTGCTTTGGGTGATGTTGCTGTTCATATAGATATGGTTGTTAACGGTAGTAAGAAAAATCCTTCGATGGCTGCTTTTGGTACCCAGTTAACTAAAACCGAAATAGCCGCAGTTGTTACTTATGAGCGTAATGCTTGGGGTAATAATACGGGTGATTTAGTACAACCTGCAGCTGTTGATGCTGCCAGTGCGAAGTAGGAGGATATAAAATGACTACAGACGTTATAGAACAAGATTCGCACGACGAACATCATGGCGACCATAAAATGACAGGCATGAAGCGTTGGTTGTACACTACAAACCATAAAGATATTGGTACATTGTACTTATGGTTTGCTTTTATTATGCTTTTAACCGGTGGTGCTTTGGCCATGGTTATTCGAGCAGAGTTATTTCAACCTGGATTACAGATTGTTGATCCTGACTTTTTTAATCAGCTAACTACTGTGCATGGTTTGATCATGGTATTTGGTGCGATTATGCCAGCCTTTACAGGCTTCGCGAATTGGATGATACCGATGATGGTCGGTGCTCCTGATATGGCTTTGCCACGTATGAATAACTGGAGCTTCTGGATTTTACCTTTTGCTTTTGCGATTCTTTTGTCTTCATTCTTTATGGAGTCAGGTGCGCCAAACTTTGGTTGGACATTCTACGCTCCACTTTCAACGACTTATTCAAATGGCAGCACAGCATTTTTTGTATTTGCTGTTCATATTATGGGTATCTCATCCATAATGGGCGCGATAAATATCGTCGTTACTATTATGAATATGCGTGCTCCTGGTATGACATACATGAAAATGCCATTGTTTGTGTGGACATTTTTCATTACGGCTTATTTGTTAATCGCCGTCATGCCCGTGCTCGCGGGTGTAGTAACCATGTTGTTAACCGATACTTATTTTGGCACCAGCTTCTTTGATGCTGCAGGTGGCGGTGACCCAGTATTGTTCCAGCATATTTTCTGGTTCTTTGGTCATCCAGAAGTTTACATCATGATTTTGCCAGCCTTTGGTATCGTTTCAACAATCATTCCAGCTTTTGCCCGTAAGCAATTATTCGGCTACAGCTCTATGGTTTATGCAACAGCATCTATCGCGATATTGTCCTTTATCGTTTGGGCTCATCATATGTTTACTACAGGTATGCCATTATTTGGCGAACTGTTCTTTATGTATTGTACGATGTTAATTGCTGTCCCGACCGGTGTGAAAGTCTTTAACTGGGTAGCAACCATGTGGCGTGGTTCAATGAGTTTTGAAACGCCGATGTTGTTCTCTATCGCTTTCGTTATCTTATTTACCATTGGTGGATTTTCGGGCTTGATGTTGGCATTAACACCGGTTGATTTTCAATACCATGATACCTACTTTGTTGTTGCCCACTTCCATTATGTATTAGTAACAGGTTCATTATTCTCGATTTATGCTGGAGCCTACTTCTGGTTACCAAAATGGACGGGTCATATGTATAACGAGTCGTTAGCTAAATGGCACTTTTGGTGTTCACTTATCTCGGTGAATTTACTGTTCTTCCCAATGCACTTTTTAGGATTAGCGGGCATGCCTCGTCGTATTCCTGATTACGCGTTGCAGTTTGCTGACTTCAACAAATGGGTGAGTATCGGTGGTTTTGCATTTGGTCTGTCGCAATTAATATTCTTAGCGGTAGTGATTAAATGTATTAGAGGTGGTGAAAAAGCACCGGCTAAACCTTGGGATGGTGCTGAAGGTTTAGAGTGGACAGTTCCAAGTCCTGCTCCGTACCATACGTTTTCAACACCGCTGAAAATTGAAGATTAGGTTAACAAATCATGAATAAAGGTGACGAATTGCAAAATTCAGATAACAAAGATAGCGCTGCGACTAAACAGAATAATAAAGTCGTGAAAAAGTTGATATTAATTGTCTTTGGTATGTTTGGTTTTGGTTTTGCGTTGGTCCCTTTATATGATGTGTTTTGTGACATTACCGGTTTGAATGGAAAAACTTCAACGACTGCTGCTGTTTATAATGTTGAGAAAGTAGATACTCAAAGAGTTGTAACAGTGCAGTTCATCAGTCGAACAGCTCAAGGGATACCTTGGAAGTTCGAGCCGATGGTTCGTGAAATAAAAGTTCATCCCGGTGAAATGAAACTTGTAAAATTTTATGCTAAAAATGAATCCACACGCGACATTATTGGTCAAGCAGTACCGTCAGTGTCACCCGGTTTAGCCGCAGCGTATTTTCAAAAAATTGAATGTTTTTGTTTTACGCAGCAGCCGCTAAAAGCGAACGAAGAAGTAGAAATGGCGTTACAGTTTTATGTTGACCCAGAGCTATCTGAAGATATAACAACTATAACATTGTCTTACACTTTGTATGACGTAACCGGTAAAGTGGAATCGTAACAATTTATACCGAACACTGTAGGTGTAACGGTATTTGTTTAGGGGAATAATAATGACAACAAAAGAATATGAAAGTTATTACGTACCATCTCAAAGTCATTGGCCCATTGTGGGTGCAGTGGCACTGTTTTTAATTGCAGTTGGTGCAGGAAATTATGTCTCAACACTTAATAACCCAGAGGGCGGTTTTGGCGGTTATATATTACTTGCGGGTGTTTGTTTAGTGATATACATGCTTTATGGCTGGTTCAGTAATGTTATTAATGAATCAATGTCAGGAAAATATAGCCACCAAATGGATAACTCATTTCGTCAAGGAATGAGTTGGTTTATTTTTTCTGAAGTGATGTTTTTTGCTGCTTTTTTCGGCGCATTATTTTATGCCCGAACATTATCTGTACCTTGGTTAGGTGGCGCGGATAATAATGCAATGACGGGTGCGGTTTTATGGCCAGAATTTGTCGCAAGTTGGCCGTTATTGACAACACCAGACGGTACTGAAACGACGAAAATGGGATGGTATGGCTTACCACTAATTAATACCATATTGTTACTAACGTCTTCAATTACTGCGCATTTAGCACATTCAGCTTTAGAGAAAGACAATCGTAAAATGCTGAAAATCTGGTTAGGTTTCACTATTTTATTAGGCGTTGTTTTCTTATTCTTGCAAGTTGTAGAATACATGCATGGCTATTCTGATGAAATGAAATTGTACTTAACGAGTGGTATTTACGGTTCAACTTTTTACATGTTGACGGGCTTTCACGGTATGCACGTTACCTTAGGGACTATCATGCTTATTGCTGTGTTCTTGAGAGTTTTAAAAGGGCATTTTACTCCGACTAACGCTTTCGCTTTTGAAGCGGCAAGTTGGTATTGGCATTTTGTTGATGTTGTTTGGGTAATACTGTTTGTATTTGTATATATCATTTAAATATCAGTAAATTTGTAGGTGGGAAACTATCTCACCTACAACATTTTACTCTATTCATGAGATTAAAAAGGTCGTGGATTCGGTGTGATGACACCGGTTAAAATAGCGACTAACATAAGAATAATGACAAAGGCTGAAATCATCACTCGTCGGCCAATAAATTTAGACATTGACGGTTTATTTGGATCATTTTTATTGAGTACTATTAATGCTTGAAACAAGCTGAATACCATAAAGAGTAAACAGCCTACAATTATTATTTTTACCGCAACTACCATCTAAAAATTTCCTATGTTGTAATGTTCGTTTTGAACTATACCAAGCGGGTTAATATATTTCGCCGATTGGTATTATTAAGGAATTAACTGTTTGAAAAATTTTATATCAAACATTCGCCTACCTTGGTTGATATTTACCCTACTCGTTTTTTCTGGATTAGTAAAACTCGGATTTTGGCAAATTGATCGCGCTTTACAAAAAGAGCTGCGTATCTCGACAATTGCACACTTAAGCCAAACTCAAGCAATGTCACTTGAACAAGTGCTATCAGAGACAAATGAAATTAATGATTTGCCCATAACAATGAATGGTGAGTTTGATAATGAAATAATATTTTTATTAGATAACCAAACCAATAAAGGACAATTAGGTTATCGGATATATCAAGTTTTTCATAGTGGCAATAAAGCTGTCTTAGTTAATCTAGGTTGGGTCTTAGGTTCTATCAATCGTAAAGAAATTCCGAATGTTCAAACTATTACAGGAAAATATAACCTATCAGGGCATGTGCGTAAAATTGAGAAAGGCATCATGTTAATGGAACAAATATTGGTCAAAAATGAGTGGCCATTACGTGTTCAGCAAATAGAGCTAGATAAATTTTCTACATTAATTTCACGTCAACTCTTGCCCTTTGTCGTTTACTTAGATAAAACAGAGAGTGTTGGCTATGAAAAAAATTGGCAGCCGATTGTTATGCCCCCCGAAAAACATCGTGCTTACGCATTTCAATGGTTTAGTTTAGCGATTGCATGGATGTCATTGATGATATGGGCATCAATTAAGTTTAGTAAAAATAGTGAAGAATAGTAAAACCACTAAATAAAAAAATAATAAGGTGTAGAAGTATGAGTGAAGGGTCACAGAAAAAATCACGTCGAAGTATGCTTATGGTATTGGGAGCTTTTATTCTTCCTATCGTGTTAGCAAAATTAGCACTGACTCAGAATTGGCTTGATTATGGCGTAACGAATAAAGGCACTTTAGTTGAGAATGAACTCACTCTGCAAAAATTAGGTCTTGAGCAAACTTCTTTACAAGAAACATGGTTAGTTATTTATAGCCTTCCACAGCACTGTGATACTCATTGTGAACAAACACTTTTAAGTGTAAACAACTCTTATATCGCTTTAGGTAGAGAAAGACCAAGAGTAAAACGTGTGGCACTTTCTCCTAATCCACTATCTGAACAACAAACACAAAGGTTAACTGAAAATAGCTGGACGATTATCTCAACTCCAAACCTTGTTAAAAATATTTTACCACAGTCACAAGTGTTGGTTGTTGTTCCTTTAGGTAATGTAATTTTATCTCATAAGCCGCCAGCTAATGATGAGGCTCAAGCAATGTTTGGTAAAGAAATTCTTGCGGACATGAAGAAGTTACTTAAGTATTCAAGGATTGGCTAAAATGAAAAGTAGTGCTAACAATCGCATTCGCACATTGGTTTTACTCAGCATTTTATTAGCGCTAATTGTTGTGAGTTTAGGTGCATACACTCGCTTAACTCATGCCGGTTTAGGTTGTCCAGATTGGCCTGGTTGTTATGGGTTAATTGATGTACCAGAGACAGCAGAGCAAATTGTTAAAGCTGAGCAAGCATTCCCTGAAAGAAAAGTTGAACCACATAAAGCATGGAATGAAATGATCCATCGTTATTTTGCGGGTGCTTTAGGTTTATTAATTTTAGCCATCGCGTTTTTATCATTTAAAGGCCGTGATCAAGGAACGCCATTGCGGCTACCTTTGTTAATACTCGTGGTGGTCATTTTCCAAGCTGCTTTAGGCATGTGGACCGTGACAATGAAACTAATGCCCATTGTCGTCATGGGCCATTTGCTGGGTGGCTTCACAACTTTAAGTTTACTCTTTTTACTCTATTTACGTTTATCAGACTTTCGCGTGCCCGGTGGTAATTTTGCCATTAAGAAATATGGTCGATATGGTTTAATCGGTATTGTGTTATTAACCGCACAAATAGGTTTAGGGGGGTGGACATCCTCTAATTATGCGGCATTGGTTTGTACTGAATTTCCCATTTGTCAATCAGGCTGGCAAGAGCAACTCACTTTTGAAGATTCATTTGATTTAATTCCTCCTGAAAAAGAGAGTTACGAATTTGGTCATTTATCCCATGCTTCACGTGTAACCATACATGTAGTCCATCGTATTGGTGCTATTGTTACCGGATTATATCTTTTCTGGTTAGCCTTGATGGTTTTTCGAAAATCTCAGTCAGGCTTTTTTAAAAATGCAGCGAAAAGTTTAGCTTTTATTCTTAGCTGTCAAATATTATTGGGAATTAGCAATGTATGGTTTTCTCTACCGTTATCAGTCGCGGTGAGCCATAACGTTGTTGCAGCTTGTTTAATGTTGTCGTTGATCACTTTAACGTACAGTTTACGACGGAAATTATAGGAACACTTATGAGTGAAACAATAACAACAGAAAGTACAGGTAAAGAAACATCAACGTCGAATGTAATGGAGAACAAATCAGCGGTTTGGCGAGACTATTATGAAATAACCAAGCCACGTGTTGTCGCGCTTCTCGTGCTAACGGCTCTAGTCGGTATGTGTCTATCTGTTCCTAGTGCTATTCCGTGGGAAGTACTTATACCGTCAATGATTGGTATTGGGTTTTTATCCTCAGCAGCAGCGGCCATCAATCACATTGTTGATGAGCGTATCGACAGTATCATGGGACGAACGTATAACCGACCGCTTGCAACGGGTCGTTTAGATCCTAGAAATGCCACTCTTTTTGCGATGTTTTTAGCGGTAAGTGGTTTTGCAATTTTATACAGTTTTGTGAATCCTTTAACCGCATGGCTTACCTTTTCTGGTTTGGTTGGTTACAGTTTTGTATATACCATGTATTTAAAGCGTGCAACGCCGCAAAATATAACGATCGGTGGCTTAGCTGGTGCAATTCCTCCACTTTTGGGTTGGACAGCAATGACCAACGAAATACACCCACATGCTTTGTTATTAGTTTTATTAGTTTTTACATGGACACCGCCACATTTTTGGGCGTTAGCAATTCACCGTAAAGATGAATATGCAAAAGTAAATATTCCAATGCTACCGGTAACCCATGGTGTAAGCTTCACGAAAACACAAATTTTACTTTATACCGTATTATTGTTTGTTGTTGGTTTATTGCCATATTTAGTGGGTATGAGTAATTGGTTATATTTAATCGGCGCGGTTACGTTGAATTTAATGTTCTTCGCTTATGCGTGGAAACTTAAGTTTAATGCAAATGAAAATACAGCCATGGATACCTTTAAATTTTCAATCATTCATTTGATGGCTTTATTTATTATTTTGTTACTCGATCATTACTTATTACCAATAGCTTAGATAGCGGAAATAATTATTTATGAACAAGTTATTGTATGTGATAGTGGCGATTGTTGCTGGAATGGTAGGTTTTTTTGTTTTTCAAAAAATAACAATATTGCCTCAACCTGAACATGCTTTATATTATAAAGAAGTGCGTGAAGTTAAGCCTTTTCAATTAACCGATCATCAAAACCAAGCATTTACCAATGAGAACTTAGCAGACAAATGGACGTGGATATTTTTGGGTTATACTTCCTGTCCTGATGTTTGCCCTACCACTCTGCAAGAATTGAATTTTGTGTATGATGACTTAAAAGCCATTAGTGCAAACACGCAAATTTTACTGGTCTCTGCGGATCCTAATCGTGATACGTCTGAAAAACTAGCGCAATATATTGCTTATTTTAATGAAGAGTTTATTGCGCTTACGGCAGGTCATGGTGTGTTATTTCCTTTTGCACGTAATTTAGGTTTGATGTATGCGATTAATGGACCTGAAGATGATAATGCTGACAAGAATAACTATTTAGTCGATCACAGCGCCTCCTTAGTTTTGGTCAATCCACAGGGAAATATAGCCGCTATTTTCAAGCCAAGACAAGCACTAGGCGTTTTACCAACGATTGATGGTGAAAAACTGGTGAGTGACTTTGCTAAAATAGTAAAGTTAGCTGAATAATCTCAATATCACTGTGCTTGTCAACCAAACGTTGATTCGGATGACAAGTGATTAAAGCGAGATGTCGAGCGCTTAAAGGGCATACCACTCTTTTCCTTTTTTCAGTACAAACCAAGGTTTTGAATACCAATAATAACGACCTGGTTCACTAATACTGGGTGCCGTACAATTACAGCGAACACGACCAATTGGCAGTGGCGCGCTATAATTAATTGTAAAGCGGCTTTCTCCTTGCCATGCTATTTTTTGTCGTCCTAAACCAGAAATATAACAATTCAATTGAGCCGGATGAAAGTCATCGACAACTACATCGAAGGTAACTGATTTTGATTGGTTATATTCGACAATTGTATTTGCATTATCATCACTCAAGGTCATTTTGAAAGGTAACGATTTCAATTTATCGCGAAGGCTTGATATTTGATCATAAGGTTTTGATGCTGGAAAACGTGGCACACTGGTTAAGTCTGTCGCTAAACCTACTGCGCCAGACTGTTGTGAAAAAGCAATGAAATCATTCTTTGTTATCCACTCTTGTACTGCGGGTGTGTACTCGCCGTAAGGATAAGCAAAATAACGCCAACTCTGACCTGTTTTTTCTTTAATAATATTTTCAGCATTTAACAATAATTCGGTATGCTTATTTAACCATTGTTGCTCGGTTAACCCTTCACTGACACGTGCCATAGAGCCATGTTCCATGCCGTGATTAGCAATAATAACACCTGCGTCAGCCATCTTTTTAAGCTGTTCCCAAGAAAGGTAGCTTTTAGAGCCACGCTCAACGATTGCGGGATTGATGAACATAGTGAACGGATAATTAAATTTGTCGAGAATCGGCTTACCGTTGGTTAAAATATCTAGATAAGCATCATCAAAAGTAATGGCTACAGTTTTGTCGGCAATAGGTTGCTGCTTTT